>OGXW01001248.1_pt1 | contig 19362 bp, 17 predicted proteins | sample 1576341 | NCBI WGS metagenome assembly OGXW01 (sample SAMEA3541592, study PRJEB24748) | human gut metagenome | biome: human gut; feature: human-associated habitat; material: faeces | place: China | collected 2012
TGACGAACTTTTGGACGGTGCGCCAGCTTGAAAAGCAGATAATCGAAGAGGGCAGTCTTTCAGACAAAACAGGAATTTATTGGTTCCGTCAATCTTCGAAATCTGTCTTTTTTCCATCTCGACTCTTCGTATTTCGTATGCTGCTTCCAGTTTCTGGCGTAAAGCTTTTGGAAGATTGGTCATTTCTTCAAAATCATCCACCAGCTTTTCATGGATCCAGGAATAAATCTGTCGGCTGCGGAATCCTTTTTCTCCAATCGCCAGCATTTCTTCCTGTAACTCTTCAAATGAATACGAAGCGATATCTTTTTTCTCCATTATCTGCTCCTCCGGATAAATTTAGCAATATAGAAACCATCGGTTATATCAGACGGGAAAATCTGTTTCTCCCATTCCAGGTCAAATTCCGGATGTTTTTCGGCAAACCATCCGGCATTTTCCTCATTCTCTATCCTGCTGATCGTACAGGTGCTGTACATCAATGTTCCCTCAGGCTTCACATATCGGCAGACCGTATCCAGGATCTCTCTCTGAAGTGCTGCAACTTCAGTCTCCGTCTCCGGGTTCATCTTATACTTCAGATCGGTCTTCTTCGCAAGGACACCAAGACCGGAACACGGAAGATCCGCGATCAGCACATCTGCTTTTTCCTCGGAGTCTGCATCGAAGCAGGTTGCATTCTGCTGTACCGCACGGATATTTTCAAATCCCATCCGTGAAATATTTTCCCGAATCAGCTCTACCTTCATCTCTGTCAGATCCCTTGCCTCTACCATACCTGTCCCGTTCAGGATCTGTGCTGCATGGAGCGCTTTTCCTCCCGGTGCCGCACACACATCCAGTATGTAATCTCCTTCTTTGATTCCTGCCTGTTCTGCTACCATGATCGAAGCTGCATCCTGTACCTGGAATTTTCCTTCCCGGAACGCCGGGATTGCTGCCAGATAATCATAGCCTGAAATCAGAAGCGCAGACGCAAGAAGCGGATGTTCTTTTACCTGAATGCCTTCTCCTGTCAGCTCTCTGATCAGCTCTTCTTTGGTGGTTGCATTTCCATTGATCCGGATTGTTGTTGCACGTTCTTTATAAAAACCTTCCAGGATGTATTTCGTCTTCTCTTCTCCATAATCTCTCACCCACATACGGATGATCCATTGTGGCATGGAATACTTTATTGAGAGAAATTCTTCTGTATTCTCCGGATACGCAATCTTATCAATGTTTCGTGCGATATTTCTAAGTACCCCATTTACAAATCCCCGCAGGTTCTTAAAGCCTTTCCTGATAGCAAGGTTGACTGCTTCATTGCATGCTGCCGAATCCGGAACCTGATCCATGTATTTGATCTGATAGACCGCACAGCGCAGGATATTGCGGATCACCGGTTTCATTTTTTCTGTCTTTACTTTTGAAAACTGGTTGATAATATAGTCCAGTTCTATCCTCCGCTCTGTTGTCCCTTCTGCAAGCCTGGTCAGAAATGCACGGTCCTGCTTGGACAGATACTGATATTTTTCCAGCACCTGTCTGAGCACGATATGACTTTTCTCTCCACGCTCGATTTCCAGCAGGATTATCAGTGCAAGTTCTCTTGTACCTACTCCCTGGTTATTCGTCGTCATTTCTTCTTCCTCCTGTCAGGATCAGTATTCTTAAAAGCTGCAGAAGTGCAGATGCTGCACTCGCCACATAGGTAAGCGCTGCCGCTGTAAGAACACTTCTTGCCTCACGTACTTCTGATTCATATAGCATGCCTGAATTTTTCAGGATTTTAAGTGCTCTTCCCGATGCATTAAACTCTACCGGAAGCGTGATGATCTGGAACAGCACTGCCAATGAAAACATCAGGATCCCAAGGTTGATAAACAATGTAGACATTTCTCCTCTGATAAATAATCCCATTATGATCAGCGGCCATGAAATCCCGGATCCAAAATTCGCCACCGGAACAAGTGCTCCGCGTATTGTCAGCGGTACATAATGCCTTGCATGCTGGATCGCGTGTCCACATTCATGTGCTGCAACTCCAAGTGCCGCAACCGATGTCGAACCGTAGGTGGAATCTGAAAGCCGCAGTACATGGTTCGCCGGATCGTAATGATCGGTCAGTTTTCCACTTACTCTCATCACCTGTACATCATAAATCCCTTCCATCCTGAGGATCTGCTCCGCTGCCATCGCACCGGTGATCCCGGCGTGGTTGCGAACCTGATCGTACCTGGCGTAGGTGGAATTCACTTTGGCGGATGCAAGGGCGCAAATGATGACGCCGATGATGACAAGGAAATAAGTTGGATCAAAATAATATGGGTAGTACATGTTTGCCTCCTTGTTGAATAAGGGTCCGCCCGGAAGCGAAAGATATTCGCACGCAGGCCCGCTCGCGCTTGCTTTGCATTCCTAAATAAACGTCCGGTGGACGTTTATTCGGCTAGTCCGGAAACGTAGCGGTACTAAATTCGGCTTTCGCTAACGCTCAGCCTTATTAAGTGCCGACGTTTTCGATGACCTGCTTAGCGAATATCTTTCGCTTCCAGGCTACATTTTTCAATGGGTGTCGGCTGTTTGTCCTATCGTGCGGTGCACGATGGGACAAATGCGCCAAAGGGCGCGAAAAACGCTTTGCGTTTTTTTGCGCCAGATATGTTAGGTTGAAAAATATTTGTTAAATTTGCAAAGCTCAAATTCTAAAAGTAAACTCTAGCCTAATTTTGTTCCTGTTTCTATGTGGTATCCGCGTAGGAAGGCATCGGCTTCCATGCGTTTTTTGCCTGGGATCTGGATGGACTTGATGGCTAGTCTGCCTTTGCCGGTCTGAACTTTGAAGCCGTGTTTTGTGACTTCTGTGATCGTTCCGGGCTCATGAGTATCTGCGGTTTCTACAACATCCTCTACTTCTGCTTCCCAAATTTTCATCGTTTTGCCTTCCCACTGGGTGTAGGCACTTGGCCATGGATTTAAGCCGCGGATCAGGCGTTCGATTTCTACTGCTGTTTTCGTCCAGTCGATCTCACCGGATTTTTTGTTGAGCATTTTTGCGTATTCAGTGGTGCTTTCGCCCTGTTTTTGTGGAGTAATGGTTCCTTTTTCCAGTTCTGCAAGGGTATGGACGCAGAGTGCGGCTCCTTTTGCGGAAAGTTTATCGAAAAGGCTTCCTCCTGTTTCTTTTTTATCTAATGTGATTTCTACTTTCTCCAGCATATCACCCGTGTCAAGTCCTTTATCCATCTGCATCGTTGTGACACCGGATACTTTTTCTCCATTGATGACCGCCCATTGGATCGGTGCAGCACCGCGGTATTTCGGCAGAAGGGATGCATGGACATTGATACATCCGTACGGTGTCATTTCCAGAATCTCTTTTGGAAGGATCTGTCCAAATGCCACGACTACGCAGACATCTGCCTGATATTTTTTCAGTTCTTCGATACATTCAGGTTCCCGGATCTTCTTTGGCTGATAGACCGGAATATTATGTGCAAGTGCACATTCTTTTACCGGAGTGAACTGCATTTCTTTGCCTCTGCCCTTTGGCTTGTCCGGCTGTGTGACAGCGAGCACTACTTCATGTCCTGCTTCTACCAGTGCTTCCAGTGTTCCGACTGAGAAATCAGGAGTTCCCATAAATATTATCTTCATCTTATCTTAACCTCCCGCTTCCAGCCTAGGCTTCTTCGTATTCTGTGCTGTGAAGTTCGCCTTCTACTTTTTCTACATAAAGATGACCGTCCAGATGCTCCAGTTCGTGACAGATTGCTCTTGCCATCAGTCCTTCGCCTTCGATCTCGTATTCTTTCATATCTTCATCAAGTGCTACTGCTTTTACATAATTCGGACGGGTAACAATACCGGATTTACCTGGTACACTAAGGCATCCTTCTTCCCCGGTCTGTTCTCCGCTGCTCTCTACGATGCGTGGGTTGATCATGACAACCGGACCTTCTCCGATATCGATGACAACGATTCTTTTGAGAATTCCAACCTGTGGTGCAGCAAGACCTACCCCCATTGCCTCATACATGGTCTCTAACATATCATCGATCAGTTCTGTTGTTCTTGGTGTCATCTTTGTTACTTCCTTACACACCTTTGTCAGTACTTCATCGCCTATTTCTCTGATTTTTCTAATTGCCATTTGTTCTTCCTCCTGCCTTTTCTTTTAAAATCCACTCATCGGATCAAAATCAAACTGAATCCGCATCTTTGCAAATCCCCGGTTCAATTCAATATATTGTTCCATTTTATCTTTCATTTCAATCAGGATCTCATAGGATTCCTGCTTCAGATACAAAACTTTCCGGTACACATCCTTGACCTTTCCGACTGCCGGAGCTGCCGGACCGATCACCTGTACCTTGCGGTTCTTCGTGATCCGCATTGCATATAATTTGAGATAGTGCATTCCTTTTTCCAGAAGTGCTTCATCCTCACAGGCTACCAGTACCGCCATCAGATGCTCTGCCGGCGGATACCCCATCAGTTCCCTGTAATTCATCTCTTCTGTATAAAATGCCTGATAATCCTGACGTGCTGCCGTCTGGATACTATAATGCTCTGGGCTGTAGGTCTGAATCACGACCTCTCCTTTTTTTGCCCCTCTTCCAGCCCTTCCCGCAGCCTGCGTCAGAAGCTCGAATGTCCTCTCTGCTGACCGGAAATCATCCGAGTATAAGGACATATCCGCAGCAAGCACGCCAACCAGAGTCACATTTGGAAAATCATGTCCTTTTACGATCATCTGCGTTCCGACAAGAATATCTGCCTCTTCATTTGCAAATGCAGATAGAATCTTTTCATGTCCTTCTTTGGATCTTGTAGTATCCAGATCCATCCGAAGTACCCTTGCCTGCGGAAATTCCTTTTTTACCAGTTCTTCAATCTGCTGTGTTCCTGCGCGAAAACCTCCGATATGAGGGGAGCCACAGGACGGGCATTTTTTTGCAACCGTTTCTTCGTAGCCACAGTAGTGGCACACCATTTTCCCATTATTGTGCGCTGCCAGTGAAACATCACAATGAGGACATTTTACTACATATCCGCAGGACCTGCAAGAAAGGAATCCGGCATACCCTCTTCGATTCAGAAACAAAATGATCTGTTCCTTCTTTTTCAGACGGTCTTCCATCAGCTCATGGAGCCTGTCACTTAAAATCGAACGGTTCCCTTTTTGCAGCTCTTCACGCATATCCACCGTGTAGACCTCCGGGAGCTCTGCTTTTGCAGTCCGCCTCTTTAATTCCAGCAACGTATACTCTCCCAGCTCGCACCGGTAAAAAGCTTCCATAGAAGGGGTTGCCGATCCCAGTACCACACTTGCCCCTTCCAGGCTTGCGCGTTCGATTGCCGTCTCCCGCGCATGATACCGGGGAACCTGTTCACTTTTATAAGCTGCCTCATGTTCCTCATCGATCACGATCAGCCCAAGACTCGGAAACGGGGTAAAAAGCGCAGATCTTGGACCGATCATCACATCAATCTCTCCTTTTTTCGCCCGCATCATCTGGTCATACCGCTCTCCCGCTGAAAGTCTGGAATTCATGATGGAAACGCGTTCCCCAAATGTCCTGTAAAAGCGCATCACCGTCTGGTAAGTCAATGCGATCTCCGGGATCAGCACGATTGCCTGCCGCTTTTCCTTTACCACCTGCCGGATCATTTCCATATAGACCTCTGTCTTGCCGCTTCCGGTCACACCGTATAAAAGATAGGTCTTTCGGATTCCTTTTTTATAATCGTTTTCAAACGTCCGGATTGCTCTTTCCTGCTCCTCCGTGTAGGTAATAAAATGCCGCTGCTGCTCTTTTTCTTTCACAGGATTACGGTAAATCTTATGATTTTTGATTTCCAGAACCCCCTGCTCTTCAAGAGCTCTCACCACCGTCAGCGTGATATTCAGCTTCTGACTGATCAGGGAATATTCTACCTCTTCATCATCCAAAAGTGCTGCCATCAGTCTTGCCCGCGCTTTCTGGTTCTTGTGAAGATATTCTTCCAGCTTCTTTTCGCCTGCTTCTCTGGAAATACACCTTTTTAAAATCCGCTGTTCCTTCTGCTGCTCGGTACGCTTGATCGGAAGCACCGTTTTCAATGCCTGGATCATTGTACCTCCATAATATTCTTTCATCCACGCTGCAAGTGCAACCAGCCTTGCCTCAATCGCTACACTTGATGTATCTGTGCGCAGAATATCCTTTATTTTTTCCGCATCATAATCACATGTTTCCGAAAAACCGACAATATACCCCTTCGTTTCCCGGTTCCCCCGTCCAAACGGCACAATGACGCCTGCACCGGTCCGTAAATCTCCTTCCAGTTCTTCCGGTACACGGTACTGAAATACTTTATCCAGTTTTTCATGTGTAATATCTATAATAATGTCTGCGTACATTCTGTCTGTTCCTTTTTCTGTCTCTTTTGTGCAGCAAGCCTGACGGCTTTTCGCACCAGTTCCCGATCATCCATCGGATACCTGACTCCCTGGATCTCCTGGTAATTTTCATGTCCCTTTCCCGCAATCAGAAGGATATCCCCTTGTCTTGCCATTTCTACCGCAAAGAATACTGCCTCTTCCCGATCCTGGATCATCCGATAGGCTCCGGAAGTTTCTTTGATGCCTTCTTCAACGTCTGCCATAATCTTCGCCGGCTCTTCCCATCTCGGATTATCTGAAGTGATGATCGTCAGATTCGCAAGCTCTCCTGCCACTCTTCCCATCCCGCTTCTTCTGCTTCCGGCACGGTTGCCTCCACATCCAAACACCAGTAAAATACGTTCTGGTTCGTAAATTCTCAGCATTTTAAGCACTTTTGCAAGACTCATGGCATTATGCGCGTAATCAATGTAACACAGGATATTTTCTCCTGCATCTACCCGTTCCATCCTGCCTCTTACCACCAGATGCTTTAACACGTCTCCTGCTTCTTCTCTTTCAAATCCAAGACAGCTCACCGTCTGTAAAGCAGCCAGTGCATTGTACACATTAAATTTTCCAGGAAGGGCAAGCTCATATTTTCTATCATCTGCATAAAATACCGTTTTAAGTTCTCCACCTTCCATCAGAAAACTGATTTTTTCTGCCGTCAGTACATGACTGTTTCTAAATCCTCTTTCCTGCCCTTCTTCTTCCCGACAGGTAAATCCGTATTTCGTGCAACATTTTCTCTGGAACATATAGCTGCACTGTGCATCATCCAGATTCCCTATTCCAATCCTGCACTGTTCAAAAAGACATGATTTGTAATATCGGTATTCCCCAAGACTTGCATGCTCGCCTGGTCCGATGTGATCCTCCCCGAAATTAGTGAATACCGCGATTTCAAACCAAATTCCATCGATCCGATGCTGCTTTATTCCCTGTGAAGATACCTCCATCACCGCATAGTGGCAACCTGCTTCTACCATTTTAGCAAAATACGACTGAATGGTAAAGGCATCCGGGGTCGTATTTTGCGAAGTTACCACTTCATTTCCAAGATGGTGTTCGATCGTACCGATCAGTCCGCATTTTTGGCCAAGACTTTCCAGCATCTCCCGGATCATCACTGCCACCGTACTTTTCCCCTTTGTGCCGGTCACGCCAATCACTTTCAACTTATCAGCAGGACTTCCAAACCAGATCCTGCTGATCCCGGCAAGAGCTTCCCGTGTATCTTTTACCAGAACGACGGCAACATTTTCCGGAAACTTCAGCATCCTTCCCCCAGATACCAGTTTTTCTATCATAATGCAGGATGCCCCAAGGTTGCAGGCTTCTTCTATATAATCATGTCCATCTGCCCGGTTTCCCTGAATACAGACAAACAGACTGTCTTCTTCTGCCTTTTGGGAATTACAGGTAATCCCCCGGATTTCCATCTCTTCTTCTAATTCCGGCATTTGGATCACCGCATGCTGAATCCTTTTAAACAGAACCGAAAGCTTCATAAGGCTCCTCTTTTTGGACTCTTTGTTTTCAGAATATGCTGTTTCCCCTCAAACGTCACACCGGATATGAAAATATATAAAATGGGTGGATTTCCTGCTTTCGTTTTCACGCATCCTGTGCGTTTGCAGGAACACCCACCCATCTCTCAGTTTCTATTGATGCTTTTTATCATACTCGGCAAGATATTCTTTAACATACTGTGTATCTGATTTGCAGTCCAGATACTCACAGCCATATTTCTGTCTTGTCTCATTTCCTTTTCCGGTAATCAGGAAAATAGTCTTTCCCTCTGCTTCATCCATCGCTGCTTTGATTGCCTCTCCCCGATCCTCGATCATGGCATACGGACAGTTTTGTGCTTCCACATACTGTGCGATTTCTTTGGAAATCTGCTCTACCGGCTCATATCCCGGATCTTCCGCTGTCAGATAAACCTTTTTCGCATACTGACCCGCTACCGTTCCAAGGTCTCTTCTCCGGATAAATGCTTTCTTTCCGGGGCATCCGAAGATCGATACGATATTATAATCCGGATATTCATCTTTTATTGAAGAGAACAGCTTTTCAAAACTAAGCTTGTTGTGTGCATAATCCACAACAGCGATCAGATTCTTATCTGCACTTCCATAAAGCTCCATACGTCCGCTGGATCTTGCCCTCAAAAGACCGCTGTGCATATACTCCTTCGGGATTTCAAGAAGAATGGATGCCGCAATGACAGCCAGTGCATTTTCCACATTGAAAAGTCCCGGCATCGTCAGACGGAATTCTTCATCAAACAGCTCTGTCTTTACCATAAATACCGTTTCATGTCCGTCTTTCTGGATCTCATAACCATAAACATCCGCTTCCGGATTCTTTGTACTGAACGTCAGCACCTTCTCACAGACCTTTGACTCTTTCAGAATACGGTCTGCAAAATCTGCATCCATGTTCACAACTCCGTAACGTGATTTTCCGAAAATTTTCAGTTTAGACGAAAAATAGTCTTCAAAATCCGGATGCTCGATCGGACTGATATGGTCCTCTGAAATATTCAGAAAAATTCCCACATCAAACTGCATGTTATCGACACGATTGTATTTTAACGCCTGTGAAGATACTTCCATCTCGGCAAATGTAATACCACTTTCTACGGCATGGCGCAGATGCTCCTGCAATTCTACCGACTCCGGCGTAGTAATATGGGATTCTTTCTTGATCACTCCGTCATAAATATCGATTGAAGAAAGGACTGCACTTTCCTTTCCACCGGTTGCTTCCATATAATCATCCACGATTGCTTTCATATAGTAAGCAGAAGTGGATTTTCCTTTTGTTCCGCCGATTCCGGTGATCGTCAGTTTCTTCCACGGTGCATTATTGAACTTCTCTGCAAGTGGAGGCATCGCCTTACGGATATCGTCTACCAGAAAATATGGAACATCTTCTTTCGTTTCATATTTTACTTCGCTGACATAAGCAATCGCACCTTTTTCGATCGCTGCATCCAGATACTCAGCCTTAAATGCCGCACCTTTGCAAATAAACAATGTCCCTTCCGTCACCTCTCTGGAATCATAGGTCAGATATCCTACGTTTTTTTCTTCTTCCCCATTTGAATAAAATTCTTTCATCATACGCAGGTTCTGTAACAGATTTGCGTACTCCTGTAATGTGTATTTTTCCATCTGGTATTTATCTCCCTTATATTCTTTCCGGTATTATTCCCGGTACTCTGCGCCGGATCTGATGATGGATTCTCTTACCAGAACATCCATTGCATCCATGCAGTCTGCCGGTACCTGATAATATTCTTTGAATACCGAAATCTCTGTGCATGCAAGAATTACTGCATCACAGCCTTTTGCCTTCAGATCATTATAGGCACGGTCAAATTTGTTCTTGTCTCCCGGCTTTCCTTTTTTGATATCATCATAGATCAGCGACATCACATCTTTCTGGCAGGCTTCTCCCGGAACTACCGGTGTGATTCCAAATTTTTCGCAGGCTCGGTGGTAAGTCTTTGCCTGCATCGTTCCATCTGTTCCCATGATCCCGATCTTCTTCACTTTTGGATGAGCCTCTACTACATATCTGACACTCTCCTCTACCATATTGATGATCGGAACACTTGTAGATTTCTGGATATCTTCCAGGAAATAGTGCGAGGTATTGCACGGAATCGCAATATTTTCCACTCCCAGCATCTCCAGATCTCTTGCGTCCTGTGTGATCGCTTTCAGAAACGGAAGCTTATTTCCTGTAAGGATTGCCTGTGTCCTGTCCGGCATTGTCGCATGACTTAAAATGATCATGTTGATATGCTCCTGATCACTCTCCGCCTTTGTCCTCGCGATCACTCTTGCATAATAAAAACTTGTCGCCTCCGGTCCCATTCCGCCGATAACACCTAATTTTTTCAGCATATCATTCTCCCTGTTTCAGCTTCTCTTAGCTGTAATATTTCTTAAAGTTACCAAACTGTCTGAGATGATTCTTCACCATAGCAAGATAACGTCTTGGTTTAAAATCACCTCTCTTAAATACCGGATTGACCATCTTCTTTTCCTTAAGAAGGCGTCTCATCTTCTCACGGTTTGCTTCTTCTTTGATATATTTGAAAGCAACTGCCTTCGGTACTGTCATCCAGAGATGTTCTTCTTTTGCAAATTCAAGCGGCAGTTCTTTTCCGTAAACATATTCTTCTACTACATATTTTGCAACATTGAATCCAGATCCTGTCACATAATAATTACTTCGTCCCTGGCGGGTGTTGATCTCGAAGAAACGGTATTTGCCATCACGCCTGTCATACTTGATATCAAAGTTGGAGAATCCTACATAGTGCAAATCTTCCAGCAGATTCTTCACCTTCATCATCAGCTCTTCGTTTGGCTCTGTGATGATAACTGCATGATTTCCAAGTCCGTGTGGTGTGTGTTCTTCCAGGAGTACATGTCCCAGACACATCATTTTAACTTTTCCATTCCGGTCAGAATAAGAAGTCAGAACACGCATATATTCATCATTTCCCGGAATCATATCCTGAATGATCAGTTTATCTGTATAACCTGCCCCATAGATATCCCGAATTACTTTTTCCAGTTCTTTTCTGTCCTTGATCGTGTAGATCTTATTCTGGGTTGCAAACGGATGCTCCCAGTAAGAAATACTGTCAGACGGCTTTAAAATTACCGGGTACGGGAAATTCATCTCAAAATCCAGTCCCATGGACTGATCGTAAATAATCGTTCCCGGATAATCTACCCCATGCTTTTCGCACAACTTGTAGAAAGTCTCTTTCTGCTGCAGACTGTTCATCAGATCAAAATCGATATATGGTGCGATAATATTTTTCTCAAGCTCTGCCTTATGCTTACTGATCAGCGCCACATAACTGTCACCACATCCGATGAGCATAATCTTTTTGTCTTTATGCTTTTTTGCAAATCCATTGACTGTCTGAAGAAAATAATCGTCCGTATCAATCTTCGGATTCGGATGATATTCGATGATCTTACTTCCGTAACTCGGTCCTGTTGCAAACTTTCCAAATATATATGTCTTCACCTGATACTGCTCATAAAATGCGCGGGCAACACTGTAAGTATTGATATCTCCACCAAGCAGTACCGGAATAAATTCTCTGTCTTTAAATTCCATTGTTTAAAGAAGCTCCTTTCTATCCCCTTATATTTCTACATATCATCTCATTATACTCCAGGGATTCTTTAGGTGTCAAGGCATGGAAACAGCTCTGAAAGTTTCCCGGAAAATTTTCAGAACTGTTTCTTTTCATATTTCTTCTCTTTTTCTCTCTGCTCCAGAACACTGCCCCGGATCACCGCATCCGCCCCATACTTTCCGCGGATCTCTCCCATTGCCGCACTGAGCTTTTTCAGCTTTTCCATGCTCTTCTTCGGCTTCTCAGGTTTCACCTCGAATTGCAGGTCAAACAGGCTTAGCTGCTCCGGTTCATCTTCATCCACAAGCTTCGCTGTGCGAACACCAAGCAGTCTGATCGGCTCCCCGTTCCACAACTCATCGAACAGACTGCAGGCCGCCTCGTAGATCACCTGATCTGCACCGGATGCTCTGCCAAGCTGCTTCTGGTGAGATACATTCTGAAAATCACTGTAGCGGATTTCCACACTAACCATATTGGCTTTCTGCCCTGCTTTCCTTAGTCTCTTTCCCACACTTTCTGCCAGAGAAAATAGAATCTTTTTTGCATCCTCTGCCTTTTCCACATCTTTTGGAAGTGTGGTGGAATTACCGACACCCTTTGCTGCGGTCTCCTCGGATTGCACCTTTGCATCACCGATTCCATTCGCAAATTCCCACAGCGTTCTCCCATGACTTTTCAAATGGAATTCCAGAAGCTTCGGATCTGTCTTCGCAAGCTCACCAATTGTCCGGATTTCCAGCTTTTCCAGAATCGCCACACTGGACTTCCCTGCCATAAAAAGCTCACTCACCGGGAGCGGCCACATTTTTTCCTTGACCTCTTCCGGGAAAAGAGTGTGGACACGGTTTGGCTTTTCAAAGTCTGATGCCATTTTTGCCAGAAGCTTGTTTGTCGAAATTCCCACATTCACGGTAAACCCAAACTTTTCATAAACCCGGGCTTTGATTTCATACGCAGCCTCCACCGGCGAAGAAAAACGCTGTGCGATTCCGGTAAAATCCATATAGCACTCGTCCACACTGACCTGCTCGATTTCCGGTGTATAGGTTTTCAGGAAATCCATCAGTCTCCGGCTATACTCCCTGTACATCCTGTGATTTGGCGGATCCATGTGAAGATTCGGACACTTGCGGAACGCATTTACCACCGGCTCTCCCGTCCGGATGCCGAATTTCTTTGCCGAAGGAGATTTCGCCAATACGATCCCATGGCGTGATTCTCTGTCACCGCCGATGATCGCGGGGATCGTACGGATGTCCACATCGGCACCATTTTTCAGTTGTTCTACTGCCGTCCAACTAAGGTAGGCTGAATTGACATCTATATGGAAAATGATGTGTGACATTCCTGCTGTCTCCTCTCTGTGAATAATCGAGCAGGCTGACTCCTGCTCGATTTGTATACTTTGTACACCATCTCGCTTAACAGCCAGGTGATGTACATTCGACAAATGCAGATCCTTGTGCAAGCACAAATCTGCACTTGGCTCATCGTATACACAAAAAATACGGAATATGATATTCATTTTATCATATCCCGCATCCATTTTCATTATTTTATCTTTTATTTATCAAGCTTACTGCCGATTTCACTCCATCCACAGTTAAATACATATTGTGCAAATTCTTCCAGCTGCTTCTCATTATATAAACTTAAATCCATCGTTTTCAGCTTGGATTCTACTATTTTTTTGTTGTATCTCAGATCGGATACATATGAACAGTCCACTCTCTTTATCATATCATCAAATATATCTCTTTCCATATGTTCCCTCTTTTCTACATAATGTTAATTATGTTGTAGTTTTCGATATAGGTATTTTGACTCGAAAATATGAAAATAAAAAGGAAAAAATAAATGTTTTACATAATTAAAGTGAAAGGACTGTTTTGCATTTTTGTAACGTTTTTTAATGTTGACAGTCTTTGTAATACAGACTAGAATATAGTTGGACTGAGTTTGGACGATTTATATTACAACATAATTAACATTATGTCGTCATTCTACAAGCATCTCTAACATTTCCATGCTCTTTTTCCATTCCATAATTCCATCCGAAGCATAAATCCTTGTCACCTCGATACTGCTGTGTCCCAGAATATCCGCAAGCTGCAACAGATTCCCAGTAACCCTGTAAAAAATTCTTGCAAACATATGTCTGAAATTGTGCGGAAATACTTTTTCGGTTTCCACCCCCGCACTTACTGCAAGCTGTTTTAATTCTCTCCATATATTCGACCGGTCTTTTTCATGACCCGATCTCGTTATAAACACATTTCCCTTTTGAATCCTGTTTTTTCTTATATAATACAACAGTCTTTTTCTCAACTGATCCGTTAAAATAACCGGTCTGTATTTTCCTTTATTCCACACCTTCACGATCCCTCTTTGAACACTATCAACTGAAAAATATCTTAGCTCACTGATCCGGATTCCTGTCCCTGCAAGCGTCTCCATAATCATTACAAGCTGTTCCTTTCCCTGCTCTTTTGCTTTCCGCACCAGTTTGATATAATCGGATTTCTGCAGTTCTCTTTCCATCATCTTTGAATTACAGCCCTGTACACGGACTCTGCGGAGCTTCCATTTTCCAAGCCCAACGGCAAGTAAATACTGATTCAGTGCCACAAGCATCGAATTTACACTGCTTACTGCATAATGCTGCATCAGCCACTCCCGGTAAGCAAGCAGAAGTTCCTTATCTATTTCTTCCGCTTCTGCTGCATAGGAATAAAAAGTCGTTACATCTGTCATATATTTCTTCTTTGTTGCCTCCGATGCTTCCCGCTCGATCAAATACTTCATAAAGATTTCTTTTTCAAATTTCATTCCGCTCATAATGTGTCCTCCTAGTTTTTTCTCTTTACTCACATTATTTCACAGATCTGAAATTTTATTAACCAGATTTAGCATTTATTTGGGGGCTCTAAAACAAAATATGGGATATGATATTTTCCTGTATCATATCCCGCATTCTTTTTGCTTATTCTTTTTATAATTCCTGACCTTCAAGTGGCATTTTCGGACATCCATGTTTCTTTGCCCACCAACTTGTAATGATCGGTGCTAAAATACAGCTTACTACTACAGATGCCGCGACCTGAACAGTAACTGTTGCTACATATGGTTCCCATGCTGTATCAATAAGTGCAACTGCTGCCGGTACTGCTACCGCATTTCCTGCGGTTGTTGCAACTGCCCATGCTGCATAGCCAGGTCTTCTTGTAATAAATTTATCACATAGAAGAATAAATCCGCCACCTACAAATACTGTGATCAGTCCAAGTAAGATTCCCGGGAAACCACCTTTTATAACGTTTGTCAGATTGATACCTGTTCCAAGTGCAAATCCAATAAGCGGAATAATTGCTGATCCCATCGGTGCAAACAAATTTCTTAGTCCTTTGTCAAGATTTCCTAAAAGCATACCTAATGCAATCGGAATGATTGCTGCGATCAGTGACTGGAATGGAATATTTGCTAGTCCTGATGCTCCAAGCGCAACAAGTGTAAAGAATGGTCCATCATTTAATGCAAGAAGCGGAAAACATCCACAGTCTGCTTCGTCACCATACTCACCCATCAGAGTAAGATATACACTACCATTACTATTCGTTACTGCACAAATGATTGCCAGTGGTGTCAGTCCTAAAAATCCAGCTGCTCCAAATACTTTACCAACTAAAATACCAATTCCGGCTCCAATTGCAAACTTGGCTAACAGTAATACACCGCCTCGTTTCAATACTTTCGGCATATCTTTTACAGAAAGTGCTGTACCCATACAAAAGAGCTGTGCACCAAGTAATGTATTCGTTCCTGCACTTGAAAATACTGCTCCTGTCAGTCCTCCGATTTCAAATGCATTCGGGAAAATTGTTACAATTAAACTGCCTAATAATAGCGGTATTACCATCATACCTGCCGGAACTTTTTTCAAAAAATTAAGTATCATCTCATTCTCCTTCCCGAAACCGTTCTATAACGATTTTCTAAAAAACACTATGTAATCTTCTTACTATTTCAATACCAATATCTTCACTTCCGCAAAAGCCACCTTTTACAACCAACGGCATTCCGTCATATCTACCAATGATTTTACCAACATCAACCTGTGCTACAATATTGTCTTCTGCCTTGATACAGGCAACCCCGATTTTTCTGCACACCTTTTCCATCGTATCTCCACCGGTAAGCATAAGTCCTGCAATTTTATCCTCTGCATATTTTTCGAGAAGCACATTTGTAATTTCAGCAAGTCCTGAATTGATTCTGTCCGAACTAGTTCCTTCCGGAACACCATGTTTTTCGTCTTCTTCTCTTAAATTGACGATTGAATTATGCAAGGCTGTTTCTATCAGAATTGCTTCTGGTCTGTCTTCTGCTTCAAAAACAGCTTCTGCTTCTTTTACTACACGCAGTACCTCTTTTTGAGAACGCTCTCCCCCTTCGAGTAGTTCTTTTGGATTGGCACTGATCTGTTGCAGTGATATTTCACTTTCTGACAAAATTTCCATCTGCCGTTTCGTTGACGGATTTGCACTTCCTGCAATAAGTAAAGCAATTTTATCTTCTCTTTTTTCACCTCCCTGAGCCTTCTCTTTATCTGCTTTTGCTATTCCGCGACACCTTGCAAGTTCCAGAGTAAACGGACCTGGATCAACTGCCACAATCTTCCAGTCAAGCTCTACACTTGCCTGCGCAATCAGATGAATATGCTCCATACTGACCGCATCAACAACAATCACTCTACTTCCTTTCGCTCTGCTTGCTGTCATACATGCCTTCAAGCACTCTACACCCTGTTTTACTTCTTTAATAGAAAGATAATCTACTTTATAAACTGTCTGACTCTTCAATAAATCTGGAACAAAGCACTCTGTAACTGGTGTTTTTACATCATTCGCTACGGATGTTTCTGTAAGAACCACACTATCAATGATGGAATATCCGCCAATACAAATACGTTTTGACGGTGGCATTGCAGTAACTACAACAGCCATTGAATCTTCTCCGAGAAAGTCCAGCATTGCATCAATTTCATATCCGATTCCTCCTCGAAGTGTTGTATCAATTTTCTTTGAATAATACTGTGCCCCTGCTTTCTTTAAAGCTTCTGCAGACTCACGTACAATTTTCTTTGCATCCTCTGGTGGAAGAAATCTACTATTGCTGCTTACATAAACCGCTTCCAGTCTGTCTGTATATTCAAATGCATCAAGACTTGCCGCATCAAAGAACAATCCTGTTTCAACCTGCGCCTTCGCCATCATCATTCCAGAGCTCGCTGTTCCGGTAAAATCATCTGCCACAACTCCGATTTTTACCATCTCTACGCCTCCTTCTGATTCTCATGAATAGCACTTGCATATTTTACTGTCGATCTGATTGCTGCAACCATACTCTTGTTAGTTGCGATTCCTTTTCCTGCTTTGTCAAATGCAGTTCCATGATCTACTGATCCTCGGATAAACGGAAGTCCCAGTGTGATTGACACAGATTCCTCAAGATCTAATGTCTTACATGGAATATGTCCCTGATCATGATAAAGTGCAAGGATTGCATCAAATTCACCTGCTTTTCCTCTTGCAAACAATGTATCCGGTGAAACCGGTCCCATTACATTGATCTGTCCTTCTTTCGCTTTTGCAATTGCCGGATTGATCTCTTTTAATTCTTCATCACCAAACAATCCACCCTCACCACAATGTGGATTCAGACCAGCAACAGCGATAAGTGGTTTTTTCACTCCTGCTCTTTCAAGCTGTTCATTGATTCTTACAATATCGTTATATACATGTTCTTTTGTTACGTATTTAATTGCATTCATAAGTGACATATGACGGCTCAAATGGAATACTCTCATCTTGAAACAATCAAACATTGTCAGTACATACGGTGCATCTGTCAGATCTCTATAAATCTCTGTATGACCTTCCTGCTTTACACCAACCATTTTAATTGCTATTTTATTGATCGGTGCTGTAGTAACAGCATCCAGTTTTTTTTCCATTCCAAGCTTAATAGATAATTTTATCGAATCAATTGCAATCTGTCCTGCCAGTGCCTGTTCTTTTCCCCATACCAGCGTTTCCAGATCATACTTTCCCGGTTCAATAATATCAATCGTTCCTTTTTCGTAAATACCGTCTTTCGGATTCTCGATCTTGTGAATATTAAGGCTTTCTTTTCCAATCACTTTTCCTGCTCTTGTCAATACTTCTTCCGGTCCCAGAACTACCGGTTTACAGATTTCATAAATGCCTTCCTCATCTAAAGCCTTTAAAATAATCTCCGGTCCTATTCCTGAAGGATCCCCGATTGTAATTCCAAGAAACGGCCTGTGTTTTGTTTCGATCATTCATTTTGCCTCCTTTTTTTCTTTCATTTGATATATTATATATTACTACTTCTTTCAATCGAAAGCAATATTTTTTCAATTTAATAGTAGCTAATTTTCAATCACGTTTTTTGTGCATTTCAAACAATGCGGTGTACAAATCGAATTTTTCATATTATAATGAATAAATAAGGAATATTTTCAGAAAGAGGTTTCACACATATATGAAGCAAAGTGAACGTTTAGAAATTATAATCGATACTCTTCAACGGGAAGGAAAGGTAAAAGTTTCAGACTTAAGCCTGAGACTTGGTTGTTCAGAAGTTACTATTCGTAATGATATAAGAAAACTTGATGACCAGGGCGTTTTAAAGAAAACATATGGCGGAGCTGTTCAAAAGCAGGACGGACTTTCTGTTTCTTTCATGCCTGGTGAATTCTTTTTAAATGGAGAAGAAAAGAACCGCATCGCCCTGAAAGCCTATGAATATATCGATAACCGTGAAACTCTTACCATCGTCCTCTGCCCTTGCTTCTGCAGACTCCATTATTATCGACGATTCCACAACTGGCTGCTATCTTGCCAAAATTATTCATGAACATCCTGAGAAAAATCTGATCGTTGTAACCAACTCCTTATTTGTTGCTGCCGAACTTTCTCAGACAAAACATGTAGATCTATTTGTTGCCGGTGGACATACTCTTGGCACACCACCTTCTACTCTGGATAATTTTACGGTTTCCGCATTCCAGAATTTCAACGTCAATAAAGCATTCGTTGGAGTTAATGGAATCAATCTGAATGCTGGTCTTACTTCAATTGGAACACCACAAATGGAAACCAAGCGTGCCATCATACAGAGTGCCGGGCAGACTTTTGTTATCGCTGACAGCACAAAATTCGGCTCCAGTAATCTGTTCACCGTCTGCTCGATGGATCAGATTCATGCAGTTATTACCGATTCCAAAGTTTCAAAAGAAATTCTTTCAACTGCTCATAAAAATAATATTTCTATTATTACAGTATAAAACAAAAGGTATCAAACGATTGCCGTTTGATACCTTTTGTTTTTATTTTAGTCTTTGTATACCCTCTATATCACACAAGTATACCACTTCGAGCCTTTATCATACTTTTCCTGAAATCTCGTCATATTATTTGAATAAGTTCCTGTATCTATCTGGACTTTATCCTCTGCCGGCATACTTGCTGATCGATTTACCAAATCTTCTCGAACAACTCACACGGATATATTTCTGCTCGGTGCAAAGAACTTCATAACCAGTATCCTGAATCCAGACTCTTTATCCAATCCCGAATCTCAAAATCATTATCTTTTATTTTTCATATAAAAACTTTTCCGAAAGAGTATCGCCTTCCTCTGCTTTATGAAATACTGCCGGATAAAATAATCTATTCATATAAAC
>OGXW01001249.1_pt1 | contig 19361 bp, 13 predicted proteins | sample 1576341 | NCBI WGS metagenome assembly OGXW01 (sample SAMEA3541592, study PRJEB24748) | human gut metagenome | biome: human gut; feature: human-associated habitat; material: faeces | place: China | collected 2012
ACATAATTCCAATTAAGATTGCAACCAAGATAACAAATACTACTCCAAACCACATGACGGTCTGTAATAATTCCTTTTGCAAACCATCCACATAGTTTCCTACATCAGTAAACTGCAAATTGTTATCTGCTAAATTATAGCTTTCAAGCAATTCCCTGCTCAAACATTTCTGTGCTGTATCAAAGTTCCTAAATTTAATGTAGCCATCAAGCCCCACTGCACGCAAACTTTCACTTTCAAAATATTTCATATTTGCAGGTGTACATATATAGATAATCGGCATACTGCAACTATAGCCCTCCGCCTCTGTGCTCCATGTAAAAAAATCACTTTCTGCATCATACTCGATTAGTTCAACCTCGCGATTTTTATTAAATTCAGTAGCAATATCACTTTCCTTAATCCCCTCTTCTGCCGTTTCCGTAAGCCATCCACATATAGACTCCTTTTCTTCACTATCAAGTCCGGCAGGAATCATATAAATACGAGTACCTTTTTCTGCTTTTTCCAAAAATGTCTCATCAATTTTCAAACCAATATCTCTGATATATGATGGTGAAAATGTGAAATACCAAAACGATTCTTCTGGAACACAATCATAAATCTGGCTATTTCTCCACATTGTCAGCACCGCATCATCATAACAGGTTGTATTAATAAGGTAAACACCAGCATTATCGAAAATATCACAATACCAATTATAAATATCTTGGTTCAGCCTATTTGAAGTCCCGGAAAAAGAGCTCTCATCATTTCCAACTGATATACTTTTTAGAATCTGGTAATCAGATACCTGTGACCAATTTTTTGAGATTTTTGCATTTTCATTCATATAGTTAATCGGAGAATCTATATATATCCCACAGGCAGTAATAGCAATGCTGATACCTATATATCCTGTTATTCCAAATAAATATAATACTTTCTTTGGAAATTTTCCCTTAATTGCATCCAAGCTCTTAACACTTAACTGAACTAGCGATGCCAGACAGATTTCAATAATAACCAGTATCAGATTCAATACCGAATACGCAAAAAACTGTACAATAAATGTTTCCAAAAATTCTGTCCATCCAGAGCAAATATCTCCTGCTATAATGAGAAGTGGAATCATCAAAATTGCATACCATATAAAACAATGAAACAACTCATAGCAAATTTCTGTTCCTGACCATCCAATAAGTGCGAGCTTGCCCTTTTTGTCCAGATTTCTAATTGCTATTAAAAGAAAATATATAAAATTCAATATAATCTGGGCTGCAATAAAAATAATAAGCACCAGCCTTTTCAGACTATTATCCAGATTTTCTCCATGCAGACTTTTAAGCAATTGCTCTTTTTCAATTCCGCAAATGTCAGCAATTTGAGATATAATCTCTCCTTGCACTTTCTGACTTGCCCCCAAAATCAAATATTGTCCCTGTATCGTTCCACTATCTGAAATCATTGTTGGAAGCTTTTTTATCACAAATTTCTCACCAAATCGGAATTTAGGAATATCCTTGATACAATACTCGCTTCCCTGCTCTATTCCAAGTGTAGCATGTTCTTCCTGTGACTTTAACAGGTCTGAAATCATTTCTTTTGATACAATCTCTTTTCCACAAAAAGACAATCCTACATCATTATTTTCATAATCACCATACACACCATAAGCATATCCCTCAAAAGCCCCATCTCTGGCAAGCAGAGATTCTCTTCTTATAATATACAGCCTATTATCTGTTGCCTCCGTATATAGATACCGCTCAAGCTCATCACTATAGTCTTCTGATATGTTTTCTAAATAAATCGAAAATGTATTATCTATTTCTCCATATTGGCTCCATCTCTCCAGATATGCATCATTCAGTTTAAAAATTGCAAGCAGGACAAAAAGTATGCCCTGCATTGCAATTAGAATGATACCGGGATAACGCCAAGTTCCGATTAAGGATACTTTCTTCATTTTCCCTCTCCATTATATTATCTACAATTCCAGTATGCTGTTGCTGTCATTGCTGGTACTGCACTTGTTGCTAATACTGTTACCGCTGCTACTAATGCTAAAATTTTTCTTTTCATTTTCTTTCCTCCATACAGTCTCTCTGAATCTATAAGCCAATATATAAGGCTTTAATATTAAAAGAGATTATTTTTGCTATTTTTGTGTAATCAATGATATCTTTATTATCATCATCTATTTTCACTATTCAATACTTTATGCACGAAACGACATTTTTTATTCTATTTTGTTATTTTCACACTTTATATTCCTTATATAGCCTTACTAATAAGCAAGGTATCTGCAAACATCCAGTCAATATTATGCTTAAAGAAATACAAAAAATAGTATGCTTGAGTTTACCAGACATATTAATGGATTTTTGGTATGATATCCGCCACTAAATCTTCTCATTAATATAAATGGAAACATTATCATAATACTTTGTCTAATTCCTCCCACACAAACATTTTAACATCGTTTTAATTATCAAAGACATTTTTGCCCATTTGATAGGCAAAAATGTCTTTTCACACATATGCCTTTAATTTTCCCACAACAAAATGTAAAATATAATATATCTTTTTAGGAGAAGTACATGCGAATACTTATATGTGATGATGACCCAGTCATTTTAGAATTACTTGAAAAATACATAAACTCATATTTCCAAACAATAGGCAGGAAGTGTCCTGAGATATCCACATTTAGTAATGGAGAATCCCTGCTTGATGATTTCGGTGATAAGGACATTCTTTTTCTCGATATTGAGATGCCTGGTATGAATGGTATATATGTGGGCAATGAATTAAAGAAACGAAATAGTAACATCATTATTTTTGTTATTACCTCTTATTCCGAGTATCTGGATGATGCCATGCGATTCCATGTCTTCAGGTATATGTCAAAGCCTGTAGATCGACAGCGTCTGTTTCGTAATATGAACGATGCCCTTGATTTGTATCATTCTCTTACCTACACGATTCCAATTGAGACTAAGCAAGGAGTAACAACGATTTCTGCCTCTTCAATTATTATGATTGAAGCTCAAAGCAGAAAAGTCATCGTGCATACAGTTCAGGGAAATTATGAATCTGTATACAATATGGATTACTGGCTCAGGCAGCTTCCACAAAACCAATTTTTTCAGACTCACCGCAGTTTCATCATCAATCTTGCACATGTCATGGATTTTGACCATTCCCTTGTGCATATGGCTGGTGGACTTTGTAACGCATACCTGACCAAACGTAAATACAGTGCTTTTAAAGAAACCTATCTTTTATATTTAGAAAGTACGAGGTAGTATATGTTAGTAAACATTTGCAATTTTTTAATTTACTTTGTGGAGGCTGTTATAATCTGGCAGTACGCGTCAAGCCTTTTTCTGTCAAAGAATCAGTCCTCTGCTCCATCACTAATTACATTATCGGTTTTATATCTCTCTGCATATGCAATATCCCTGTTTGGTGTAAACTGGCTCAACCTGATTTCTTATTTCATTATCAATCTGATATTCCTATTCACACAATATCAGATTAAGCTTTATATTGCCTTTTTTCACTCTGTCATTCTGACTTCTGTCATGGGAATATCCGAGCTTGCGGTATACAGTATCATTGAACGATTTTCACCACACTTTTTCGTTGATGCCACAAATGCCCACAGCATTATCCTATTTGCAGTCCTAAGCAAGCTGACCTTTTATACAATAATTTATCTTATTATTCACATTCAAAAAGGGGCAAAAAAAGCAGAACAACAGTATGATAAATCCGTTTTTCTGCTTATTTTTATTCCTGTTACTTCACTTTTTGTTCTTCAAACCTTTGTAAACATAAGTGACAGCCTAATTGTATCACAAAACCTTAAGCACATGATTACAATAAGTGCTTTTCTCTTGCTGCTTAGTAATCTTCTCATTTTAGGAATAAGTGACCATAATCAAAGAAAAAACATACAGTTCACAGAAATGCAGCTTCTTCTCCAAAAAGAGTATGATTCAGCAAGATACTACAAGATGCTTCACACCCAAAATGAAAATCAACGCATACTGATACATGATATCAAGAAGCATCTGAATACTATTGATGTGCTTAATGCTCAAGGTGAGCAGGACAAGGTAAGCGCTTATATCCGGCAGCTTAATCTCTCATCTGATTTGAAGGAATTTGCCAATCTGTGTGATAACAAGGTGCTCAATACGATTTTATCCCGCTACATGCAGGAATGCTTTGACAAGCACATTGATTTTCAGGTTGACGTGAGAAGTGGAATCCTTAACTTTATTTCTGACACAGATATGTCTGCTTTGTTTTGCAACGTATTAGACAACGCAGTTGAAGCCGCTGAAATCATACCGAATTCATATATAGAATTAAATGCTGTAAAACGACCTAATACTCCTTTTGTTGTTATTACCGCTGTTAATTCATGCAGAAAATCACCATTTTCTCCATCCGATAAAACCCTGCTTAGGACTCACAAGAAAGACTCTGCTCAACATGGTTTTGGAATCAAAAGCATTAGACGTGTAGTTAACAAATATCGTGGTGATATACAGATGTATTATAATAATGAATCTGCTACTTTTCATACTATTATTACTTTAAGGAATGAGTGAGGTTTATTCAATTCCTAAATATAATAATTCCCACATTTGCTAATCATCTTGCAAATGTGGGTTTCCGTATTACTGCGCACTTATCTTCATAGCCAAATCCTCCAGATACTCCCAACGCTCCATCTTCTCCGTAAGCAAGGCTTCTGCCTCCTCCTTTTCCTGCGACAAAGCATTGAGCTTACCAAAATCACTGGCTACCTTTAACATCTGGGCATCAAGCTCCTCTATCTTCTGTTCAAGAGCTTCTATGTCCGCTTCTATAGTCTCATATTCCTTCTGTTCCTTGTAGGTGAACTTGAGCTTTTTCTCGTGTCCCCAGGTATCTCTTGAGTCGGTTTTTCCATTGGCATTTGTCGAGCCGGCACTGCTGTCTGCTGAATCTGCACTGCCTGTTAATTTGCCAGCATTGCCAGCCTGTCCGGTGCTTCCTGCTGGCATTCCAGCCTCTGCTGCACTTCCCGTTGCCGACATTCCGGCTGTCATGTTTCCCACTTTACCGATATAGTTTTCTGTCTCTGGACGCTTCGACATATAATCAGTGTAACCACCCTCATACTGCTGGATTTTTCCATCGCCCTCAAAAGCAAATATTCTGCGGACAACCCTGTCCAGAAAATATCTGTCATGAGACACAGTGACAACTATTCCATCATAGCCATCCAGATAGTCCTCCAGTATTGCCAGAGTCTCTGTGTCCAGGTCATTAGTCGGCTCATCAAGGATTAGAACATTAGGAGCTTCCATCAGGACTCTTAATAGATGCAGTCTTCTTTTTTCTCCCCCGGAGAGCTTTCCGATTGGGCTGTACTGCTGGCTGGCAGGAAAGAGAAACCTCTCAAGCATGGCAGAAGCAGACACCAGTCCATCCTCTGTCTTTACATACTCTGCTGCGTCCTTGATATAGTCTATGACCTTCTGGCTGCTGTCTAAGCTTACCTCCTGACCATAATAGCCTATCTTTACGGTCTGCCCTATCTCTATGCTTCCGCTGTCCGGGGTCAGTTCTCCTGCTATCATTTTCATGAGAGTGGTTTTTCCACAGCCGTTTCTGCCCACAAAACCTATTCGGTCCTTTTTCAGGAATATGTAAGTAAAATCATCTACTATCTTCTTATCCCCAAAGGATTTGCATATGTTATTGAGTTCTATGGTTGTCCTGCCCATTCGTGAAGAAATGGATGACAGTTCAAGCTTATCATCAATCTGTGGTCCCTTCTGGTCACGGAGTGCCTCATAACGCTGTATGTGTGCCTTCTGCTTTGTGGAACGGGCTCTGGCACCTCTCTGCATCCACTCTATTTCTTTTCTGAGCACTGACTGGCGTTTTCTCTCTGTGGCCCTGGCGCTGTCCTCTCTGGCTGCCTTCAGTTCCAGAAAACCTGTGTAGTTTGTCTCATAGCTGTAGGTATGTCCCTTGTCGATTTCCACAATTCTGTTGCACACGCTGTCCAGGAAATATCTGTCGTGGGTTATCATGATTATTGCGCCACGGAAACCTCTTAAGAAGTTCTCAAGCCATTCCACCATCTCATAGTCCAGATGGTTTGTGGGCTCGTCCAGTATCAGCACATCACAAGGCTTTAAAACTGCTGCTACAAGGGCGATTCTCTTTCTCTGCCCTCCCGACAGTTCACCGGTTTTCTGATTAATGCCTGCTATTCCAAGCTTCATAAGCAGGGACTTGGCATCACTCTCCATGGACCATCTCAAGTGCTCGTCCAGCTCTGTCATGACAATCTGGCTCATCACCTGGTCTATAACTGATTTGTCAGGATCATAGTCCGGATTCTGTGGAAGATAGTTGATTACTATATGATTTGCCCTGGTCACAGTGCCCTCATCAGGCTCCTCAAGCCCAGCCACAATCTTGAGTAATGTGGACTTTCCTGTACCATTTATGCCTATGATTCCCACTTTTTCATTTTCCTGTACATAAAAGGAAGCCTTTGAAAAAAGCTCCCTCTCTGTATATACCTTTGTAATGTTTTCTACATTGATTATATTCATTCTATTCCTCTTTCAGGGCTTCCCTCTGCTCTGCCTTTGCCTTGAGTATTGCTTCGTTGAGTGATAACATCTTTGCGTCAAGTTCAGTGACAATCTCTGCACATTCCCTCAAGTCATGGCTAATATATTCCGGTGCATTTCCCTCGAATTTGTAGTATATCTTGTGCTCCAGGCTTGCCCAGAAGTCCATGGCGATTGTCCTAATCTGGATTTCCACCTTGGTGTTCACCACTCGGTCAGACAAAAAGATTGGCACTGTCACTATCATATGATAGCTTTTATAACCGCTGGCCTTCGGATTCCTAATATAGTCCTTGACTGAGATAACCGTCAAATCATTCTGTTTTCCAATCATCTCTGCCATCTTGTATATATCTGATGTGAAAGAGCATACGATTCTGACTCCCGCTATGTCCTTAACATATGTTATCATGTTTTCAATTGTGCTGTCATAGCCCTGCTTTTTAAGCTTCTTCACGATGCTTTCAGGGGTTTTGATTCTTGTCTTTATATATTCGATGGGGTTATAGCTATGTATATGCTTAAACTCATCGTTCAGGATTTCCACCTTGGTCTGCACTTCCTTCAATGCAGAATTGTATAAAAACATCAAGGTTTCCCAACTATCTATACTCTCATCCAGTTTTTCTGGTCTGATGTCCATTATAATACCTCCCATACATATCACTATTCTTCGATGATATGTATTTCCAAATAATCAAATTCAATCTCTTCTACGAAATTATCCTTAGTAAATTTTGTCACGCCACGCTTTTTAAATTCCTTTACATTGGTTTCAAGCCATATAGGCTTTGGCAAATCAAAATCATAGCATGCCTTCTCTAATGCGTTAAATATCTTATGAGTTCTGGTTTCATCAGAATAGTCTTCAATTGTCTCTTCCTCAAGCAATCGTGTGTCCTTGTATATTTTAAACCAGATTCTCATTTTTTCTCCTTCTTTGTCTGTTACACTCATACATCAAAAGTGTGGCTGAAATCGCTGCATTTAGGGATTCAACCCTACCCTCCATAGGAATTTTGATGTAGGTGTCCGCCATATCTGCGATTTGGTCTGAGAGACCATTTCCCTCGTTTCCAATCAAAAAACCACAGGCTCTTGTATACTCAGGCTCATCATATGACAACGTTCCCTTCAGATGGGCTGCATATAATTTTACGCCTTTTTCTTTTAATAAATTAATTGTCCCTTCCAAATCATCTGATATGTAGTATGGCATCCTGTAGAGGCTTCCCATGGTGGAGCGCACAGTCTTTGGATTATACAAGTCAACCGTCTGGCTGTTCATAATCACTCCGGTTATACCTGCTCCCTCACCGGTTCTCAGCATGGTGCCCAGATTGCCGGGATCCTGAATGCTCTCCAAAATAAGCAGATGTGTCCTGTCTCCATCCAAAAGGTCACCCAGCTCATAATGAGGCATCTCTATCACAGCCATGATTCCCTGTGGAGTCTGGGTATCGGAAATCTGCTTAAAAACAGAATCTCCCACAATCTCCATTTTATCCATCCTGCCCTCCATATATGCATCCATTTCCTGCTTATTCTGACTATTTTCATAATAAGATTCTGACACATATACGTTTCTGATGCGGTTCTTTGGAGCTTCGTAAAACATACGTGGTCCCTCGACCACGAAAACTCCCTGATTGCGGCGCTCTCTGGATTTTTTAATTAATGCTGACAGATTTTTTATCTGCTTGCTGCTTGTGCTTGTAATCATGGCTTACCTCATTTTTAAAAGACGCCCCGAAATCAATCCCGGAGCGTCAAAAATTCTATTATTAAAATACAAACAACTATACAAGACTCTTAGAAATCTCATACATATACTCGTCAACACCCTTGTGCATTGCAAGTGCCTCATCTATATCAAAATCAACGAAGTCACCATTCTTGTGAGCAACTACTCTGTTTGATTTTCCTTCGCAGAGAAGGTCTACAGCCATAGCTCCCATGATTGTAGCATATACACGGTCTTTACATGTAGGGCTTCCACCACGCTGCATATGTCCTAAGATTGTAGCACGGGTCTCAATACCTGTTGCCTCCTCAATTCTCTTAGCCATGCTCTGTGAATGTCCAACACCTTCAGCGTTGATGATTATGTAATGCTGCTTGCCCATCTCACGTGCATGTGCAATCTGCTCGATAAGACGCTCCTCATCATAATCATATTTTTCTGGAAGAAGAACCTCCTCAGCTCCATTCGCAAGACCACACCATAAAGCGATATGTCCGGCTCCACGTCCCATAACCTCGATGATTGAGCATCTCTCATGAGATGTTGATGTATCTCTTACCTTGTCAATAGCTTCCATAGCTGTGTTACATGCTGTATCAAATCCGATTGTATAATCTGTACAGGCAATGTCAAGGTCGATTGTTCCTGGAAGACCAATTGTATTAATTCCAAGTGCTGCAAGCTTCTGGGCTCCCTGGAAAGAACCATCTCCACCGATAACTACGATAGCGTCAATTCCGTGCTTTTTACAAATCTCAGCACCCTTCTTCTGTCCCTCTGGTGTAACAAACTCCATACAACGAGCTGTCTGTAAAATTGTACCACCACGAGAAATTGTATCAGACACACTCTTTGCATCCATGTCGATTATCTCTTCATTGAGAAGTCCTGCATATCCTCTCTTGATTCCCTTGACAGTTTTTCCCTTTGAAAGTGCCTGACGTACAACTGCACGAATAGCAGCATTCATTCCAGGAGCATCTCCACCACTTGTAAGAACAGCAATTGTGTTAATCTCTTTTGCCATTTGTCTTTCCTCCATATATGTGTAATGTTAAAAATTTATCATTTTCTTGACTCTGTCTTATTGTATATGTTTCAGCGCATTTTTTCAATGGTCTTTTCCCTAACTTTTACATTTTTTTCGCCTAATTTAGACTTAAATTCGTTAATTAAGCCGGCATCTGCGCAGACAGTCTCATTTCTTCCTAACTGCTTCACTGCTTTTTCCTCAGCCAGATAAAGAAAAACCATATCATTTCCATCTGAAATGCGGATCATGTCATGCACCATCTGAGCCTTTGCCTCATAGTCTGCCTTGTTTGCAAATTGCAGCCACAGCTCCCTCTCTGTATCATCAAATGAAACTATCCGCTCACAGATTACCTTGCCATTCTGCTCTTCATCCACTGTGGCGCGTCCGACCACAAAGACCTTGGCATCGTCCTGTATATACCTCTGGTATTTCTCGTAATCCCTCGGGAAAACAAAGACTTCTACTGTACCTGTCAAATCCTCGATTGTGATAAATGCCATAGCCTTATTATTTCTGGTAAACTTGATTGTCTTTGCAGAAATCATTCCACCCACAACCACATGAGCATTATCCTGCACCTTCACAGCCCCTGTTTCCTCATCCAAAGTAAAATCAATGGCACTGGCGGTAACATTTTTCTTCATCTTATCCATATACTCTTCAAGAGGATGTCCGCTTAAATATATTCCCAGCACTTCCTTTTCAAAAGCCAGAGCAACCTCTTTGTCAAACTCTCCTACATCCGGGAATTTAATCTCATAGCTGCTCTTTTCATCCTCCGGCACCAAATCAAACAGGCTCATCTGTCCTGACATGCCTGTCTTTTTTTCTCTCAGCACATTGTCAACTATTGAGGTGTAGACCATAGTCATCTGTTTTCTGGTGCCCTCTAAGCTGTCAAGGGCTCCCGCCTTTATCAGATTCTCTATGGCACGCTTGTTGACATCACGCTCTGCTGTTCTCTCGATGAAATCAGACAGAGTCTTATATGCTCCATTTTCCTCGCGCTCTGTGATAATCTTGTCAATTACAGGGCGTCCCAGAGATTTGATTGCATAAAGTCCATAGCGCACACTGCCCTTTTCAGCGGTAAACTCTCCCTGTCCCACATTGACATCCGGCGGCAGAACCTTAATCCCCATCTCCTTGCAGCTGTAGAGATACTCTGCTGCCTTTGCCGAATTGTCAATAACAGATGTCATCAGGGCTGCCATAAACTCTATTGGATAGTAATTTTTTAACCATGCAGTCTGAACACTTATTACAGCATATGCAGCGGCATGGGATTTATTAAAAGCATACTTGGCAAAATCAACCATGGAATCATAGATGCTGTTTGCTGCGGCCTCCGAAATGCCATTTGCCACACAGCCCTTTATGCCACGCTCCTCATCACCATACACAAAGCTTTTGCGCTCTGCATCAATTACATACTGCTTTTTCTTGCTCATGGCTCGTCTGATGTTATCAGCCTGTCCCATGGTATAGCCTGCAAGCTTCTGCACAATCTGCATAACCTGCTCCTGATATACTATACAGCCATAGGTAGGCTCCAGAATGCTCTCAAGCTCCGGTGTCACATAGCTTATGGCTTCCCTGTTATTTTTTCCCTTTATATAATCAGGGATAAAATCCATTGGACCCGGTCTATATAGGGAAATACCAGCCACGATGTCCTCAAGGCTCTGTGGCTTAAGCTCCTTCATGAAGTTCTGCATGCCTGCCGACTCAAGCTGGAACACCCCCTCTGTCTTTCCTGTTCCAATGAAATCGAGGGTTCCCTTGTCGTTAAAATCTATATGGTCTATGTCCACATCAATGCCCTTTGATGCCTTGATGTTTTTTACTGCATCCTTTAACACTGTAAGAGTCCTGAGTCCAAGGAAGTCCATCTTTAAAAGTCCCAGCTCTTCAAGCTGAACCATGTTATACTCCGCTGTCGGGCTGCCATCATTTGCACGTCCAAGAGGCACATAATCACTTGCCACTCCCGGATATATAACCACTCCGGCTGCATGTACAGATGTATGGTTCGGCAGACCCTCAAGCTTTTTAGCCATGTCTATCATTTCTTTGACATTAGGGTCTGATTCATAAACGCCCCTGAACTCCGGATTCATCTGAAGTGCCTTATCTATAGTGATATTAAGCTCCATTGGCACCATCTTTGCCAGCCGGTCAGTCTCAGCATATGGGAAATCCAGAGCTTTTCCAACAGCCTTGATTACACCTCTTGCCGCCATGGTTCCAAAGGTTACAATCTGTGTGACAGAATCTGCACCGTATTTTCTCTGTACATACTCAATGGCACGATACCTCTCCGCATACTCAAAATCCACGTCAATATCAGGCATTGACACTCGCTCCGGATTAAGGAAACGCTCAAAGAGGAGGTTGTACTTAACCGGGTCGATATTGGTAATTCCTGTACAGTAGCACACACGGCTTCCAGCCGCAGAGCCTCGTCCCGGTCCTACCCAGCAGTCATGAGTCCTGCACCAGTTGATATAATCCCAGACAATAAGGATGTACTCCACAAAGCCCATCTTCTGGATTATTCCAAGCTCATACTGCATAGCCTCATATATCCCATCAAGCTTCTCCCTGCGCTTTGAAAGCTCCTCATCAGACAGGGGCTTGCCCGCTATATCCGGGTCAGTGGAATACTCTGCTACATTTCTATATTTTTCGTCAAAGCCCTTCTCGCAAAGGTCATTTAAAAAGTCCCAGGCACTGTCGAAGCCCTCCGGCACATCATATTTGGGAATCTTGTAATTTCCAAACTCCAGTGTGACCTGACACCTGTCCGCAATCTTCTGGGTGTTCTCAACCGCCTGCAGGGCATATGGGAAAAGGGCACGCATCTCTTCCTCGCTCTTTACGTAGAACTGCCCGCCCTCATAGCGCATTCTGTCCTCATCCGTCACCTTCTTGCCAGTCTGGATGCAGAGAAGCACATCATGTGCCTCCACATCAGTGTCATAGGTGTAGTGCACGTCATTGGTACAAACCAGAGGAATTCCCAGCTCATCGCTCATCCTGAGAAGCTGCTGGTTTACAAGCTTCTGGTCTGAAATACCATGATCCTGCAGTTCGAGGAAAAAATTATCCTTTCCAAAGCAGTCCTGATATTTTTTTGCAATGCCCTTGGCTTCCTCATAGAAGCCTCTGACTATAAATCTTGGGATTTCTCCTGCCAGACAGGCAGACAGGCAGATAAGCCCCTCATGGTATTTTTCCAATGTTTCAAAGTCCACACGGGGTCTGTAATAATATCCCTCTGTAAATCCGATTGACACAATCTTCATGAGATTGGCATAACCCTTGTTGTTTTCTGCAAGCAAAATCAGGTGGTAATATCTGTCATCGCCATGGCTTAGCTCTCTGTCAAATCTGGAATTGGGTGCCACATAGACCTCGCAGCCTATGATGGGATTTATGTTGTTCGCCTTTGCCTCCTTGTAGAACTCCACTACTCCGTACATGTTTCCATGGTCTGTGATTGCTGCGCTGTTCATGCCAAGCTCTTTTACTCTGGCAACATAATTCTTTATTTTGTTGGAACCGTCCAGCAGGCTGTATTCGGTGTGGGTGTGCAGGTGGCAGAATGACATTTGGGGACTCCTTTTTGCTTATAAATTTAAAAGTGTGAACTCAAAAGGTGCTTGGGGGGGTGAAAGGGATATGATGCACCTTTTGTGTCCTGGTGTTTCAATAATTTTACATATGAGTTAGTTTAATCTAACATTGTACAAAAAATTATTTTGGATTCACAAATAATTAATATGTATTTTAACACAAAATATAGGGATTCACAAATCTTGAGCATAGAAATAATTTCATCCATTAGCAACATTCGCCCCAAGGCACACCAACCGAACCTGCCACCGGCAGCTTTTCTGGATGCATTGTAACACAAAAAGGATAGCCCATTTCAAACGCGCTATCCTTAATTAATCATTTTCTTTATAAAATTCTAGTAATGTACGCCTAGGCAGCCAAATTAAAACCTCAAGAAAAACTATCCAGCTTCTGTGAATCTCCTGTATAATATTTTTCTGCTGCAGCTTTGAATTTGCAAAATGCATCATAGTAATCACCTATAATTTGATTAAAAGACGCTTCTGCCAAACTTCCATCGTAATCATGTGCAAGCTGATTTCTTGTTTTTAACATTTGCAGCCAAATATCATCATATATCAATCCATTAGCAAATGCGGCTTGCAAATTTTCTCTCGGTGACCCAAGAGCAAAATCTAAAACTCCCAATTGTTTTACCAAAATGTCTTTCATAACCTTCCACGACAAATCAAATGTAAGATTATAATTTTGAACCGTTCCCTCTAAAACAAAATCTGCATTTGGATTCGCCACTGTACTTTTTTTCAGATTATTTAGACTTTTACAAAAGGAATAATAACGATTAATAAATTTGTTTCCCATACTTCTTTATATCCTCCAGCAAATATTCATTATGTATAGAATTATAATCAAAAATGTCTATCTTTCTCAATGTTTCAATTTTTTCAAGTTTCAGTTCCAATTCGTTCAAATTTTCACAATCATATACAACAAAATCTATATCACTCGTAGGTGTTGCCGTACCAGTAGCGAAAGAGCCAATCAAAACTAATTTTGTTACTCCACATTGCTTACAGATATCTGTCACTTTTGCAATCACATCATCTATCGACATTATCAATGGTAATCTTCTCCTCACATCTACTATCTTGTAGTAATTATTATACTGTAATGCAATTAGATGTCAATTTTCCAATATTATGCCCCTTGCAAATCCCCTTCACAAGGGGTAACATATCTAAGACAAAAACATACAGAGAACCTGCCACCGGCAGCTTTTCTTGCATACTTTAGCATAAAATCACATTACATAATATATTATGGAGGTAAAGCAATGGCAAAAATTGGTCTGGTAGTAGAGGGTGGCGGCATGAAATGTGCCTATGGTGCCGGTATTCTTGACCGCTTCCTTGATGATAATATTGAATTTAACTATATAATCGGTGTTTCGGCCGGCTCTGCAAACGCAGCGAGCTTTCTTGCTAAGCAGCGTGGCAGGAATAAGCGATTTTATACTGAATATCTGGATGACCCTGAATATCTGGGCATGAAGAATTATATAGAAAATGGTCAGTTGTTTGGTCTCCAGTACATCTATGGCACCCTGTCAAACGCTGACGGCAGAGACCCTTTAGATTATGATGCGATAATGGCAAACCCTGCTGAGTTTGAAGTAGTTGCTACAGATGCCTGGACCGGCAGGCCTGTCTATTTTGGCAAGGATCAGCTGGCGCAGGACGATTATTCCATAATCATGGCTTCCAGTGCCCTTCCTGTCATGTGTAAGCCTGTCCGCATTGATAACCGCTTCTATTTTGATGGTGGCGTATCTGATGCCATTCCAGTGAAAAGAGCTTTTGAAAAGGGCTGCGACAAGGTGGTTGTAATCACCAGCAAGCCTTATGATTTTATCAAAAATCCTGAGGGTGCCCGTCTTGTATACAAGAATAAATTAAAGGCCAAATATCCAAATATGGTGAAGGCTCTGGACAACAGGCATTTGATGTACAGACGCTGTTCTGCGCTTATGCATGAGTGCGAAAAAGAAGGCACTGCTTTTATATTCGCCCCTAGCAATCCTCCTAAGATGAGCACTTATGCCAAGAATAAAGAGATTGAGGAGCAGCTTTATGATCTGGGGCTTGCTGATTATGACAATCTCAAAGATAAATTAACCGAGTTTTTAGATAAATAAATTACAAGCCAGAGAAAGCACGCTCTGGCTTGTTGCATTTCAACAATTTTATCTCCGTCTGGCATCCCCTCTACATACCTCTCTACATACCAAAGTATGCATATTTTATATTTTTTACAGGTTCTCTATATACCAAGCCCCATCATATGGCATATGAGCCACAATACCAGCAAATGTACCGGATAGAACAGGTAAAAGAAATACTTCGGCTGTTTTCCTCTGGTTCCATTATAAAACTTAAGCGGAATAAGCATAAGGAGTGCCAGCCACTCCAGAGGTGATGTCAGAAGTCCTAATATAACAACCGCTACACCATAACCTGTCAGCTTGTAATTTTTCAATAAATACATAGCCACAATCGTTGCCACACCGCTTGCTCCATAATCCGAATTGATTATGTACTGGGCGATGAACATGCTGGCAAGCACTATGGAGGTCATAACAATACACCTGAACAGGGTCACTGCAAACCATCTGAAGGATGATTTTGACTTGTCCAAGAAGACAAGCTTGTTTCCAAAGACATCCAGTGCCCATATAGTGAGCAGTCCCAACAACAGAGTCCAGAACACGTTGTTATGATTCATGTCCCATGTGCTGTTCCAAAGTGCCATATCAAATGGCAGCTCAGACGCAAGGGCAAACACAAACAGCCTCAGGGCATATTTCGCCCTGCTCCTGGTGTAAGTAAAGCCCTGCACAATAAAATAGCAGTATATAGGAAAAGCCATCCTGCCTATGCCACGCATAACATAATATATAACAAGTGGTGCTCCATAGAGCATTCCATTGGTCAGCAGGTATCTCTCCACTATTGTTGCTCCCACATGGTCAATCAACATGGTGACAACAGCTATCATTTTTAATGTGTATCCTGAGATACCATTTCTAGAAACCGTATTTTCCACTTTCTTCTAACTCCTAAGTTTCATTTTGTCATAGCACTCATATTTATTTTATCCAGATGCCAAATGTCATCCACATACTCCTGAATAGTTCTGTCAGATGAGAACTTACCCACATGGGCCACGTTTAAGATTGCGCTCTTTGCCCATGCCTCTTTATCCTTATAAAATTCAGTAATTTTGCGCTGTGCCTCCACATATGAGCGGAAATCTGCAAGGATAAAGTACCTGTCTGCCACCTGTCCCCCCTGTGAGTTAAGCAGTGAATTGTACAAATCCCTGAATAATTCATGGTCATTTGGTGCGTAGGTGCCATCTACCATCTGGTTTACAACTCTCTTTATATCAGCATCATTATTGTAAATGTCCATTGGGTTATAATCATGTCTGTGCTCATGCTCAATGACCTCGTCAGAGCTCATGCCGAAAATAAACATGTTTTCAGCACCAACCTCCTCGTACATCTCTACATTGGCTCCATCCATTGTGCCGATTGTGATTGCACCATTTAACATGAACTTCATGTTTCCAGTACCAGATGCTTCTTTGCTTGCTGTAGAAATCTGCTCGCTGACATCTGCTGCTGCAAATATCAATTCAGCATTCGATACCTTGTAGTCCTCAATAAACACAACCTTAATCCTGCCGCCGATTGATGCGTCATTATTAATTACATCTGCCACGCTGTTTATGAGCTTTATTGTTCTCTTTGCATTTCTGTAGCCCGCTGCCGCCTTTGCTCCAAAAATAAATGTTCTTGGATAGAAATCCATATCCGGATTATCCTTGAGCTGGTTGTAGAGGTACATAACGTGCATGATATTCATAAGCTGTCTCTTGTACTCGTGGAGACGCTTTACCTGCACATCAAAGATTGAATCCGGGTCCACATCAATTCCGTTGTGCTCCTTGATGTATTTTGCCAGACGTACCTTATTCTGGTGCTTAATCTTCATAAACTCTTTCTGGGCAGTCTTGTCATCAGCCAAATCTGCCAGTTTTTCAAGCTTAGGCAGATTTGTTATCCATTCCCTGCCCACATGCTTTGTACACCAGTCTGCCAGCAGAGGATTGCCATGAGCCAGAAATCTACGCTGGGTAATTCCGTTTGTCTTATTATTGAATTTTTCAGGGAAAAGCTCATAAAAGTCCTTAAGCTCCTGATTTTTAAGTATCTCTGTATGAAGTCTTGCAACACCATTTACCGAGTAGCCGGCAACGATTGCCATGTTTGCCATCTTTACCTGACCATCATACAGGATTGCCATGTTTCTGATTTTGTTGCCATCGCCCGGGTATCTCTCCTGAATCTGCATTACAAATCTTCTGTTGATCTCATCTACAATCTGGTATACACGAGGAAGCAGTCTCTGGAAAATGTCTATTGGCCACTTCTCAAGTGCCTCTGCCATGATTGTGTGGTTTGTGTATGCAACACAGCGGGTAGTAATATCCCATGCCTCATCCCATGATAAGCCCTCATCATCCATCAGTATACGCATGAGCTCTGCAACTGCCACAGTTGGGTGAGTATCATTCATCTGGAATGTAACCTTGTCCGGCAAATCCTTAAGTGAGCTGTTATGCTTCTTAAATCTGTCAATAGCACGCTGTAAGCTGGCTGATACAAAGAAATACTGCTGCTTCAGTCTGAGCTCCTTGCCCTTTACATGGTTATCGTTTGGATATAATACCTCTACCAGATTTCTTGCAAGATTTTCCTGCTCTACCGCCTTGTCATAATCTCCCTGGTCAAAGGACTCAAGAGAAAAACCATTCTTTGGCTGGGCATCCCAAATCATAAGTGTGTTTACCACGCCATTATCATATCCAACGATTGGCATATCATATGGTATAGCCATGACTGACTGATAGTTTACATGCTTGAACCTGAGGCAGCCTTTCTCGTCCATAGACTCCTCAACATTACCGCCAAACTTAATCTCATAGCAGTATTCAGGACGTCTGAGCTCAAATGGGTAGCCATCCTTTAACCAGTTATCAGGCACCTCTATCTGGAAGCCATCGATAATCTGCTGCTTGAACATACCATATCTGTATCTGATGCCACAGCCATATGCTGCATATCCAAGTGTGGTAAGTGACTCCATAAAACAGGCTGCAAGTCTTCCCAGTCCACCATTTCCAAGAGCCGGGTCTGGTTCCTGATCCTCAATGACATTTAAGTCCAGTCCAATTTCCTCAAGGGCTTCCTTGACCTCCTTGTAAGCGCACAGGTTAATCAGGTTATTGCCCAGTGCACGTCCCATCAAAAATTCCATTGACATATAGTAAACAATCTTTGGCTCCTGCTCGTCCATTGCCTTCTGGGTGTCGAGCCAGTTACTCATGATAACATCCTTTACAGCCTGTGAAACAGCCTGATATATCTCCTGCTGTGATGCTTCATCCAGAGACTTTCTATAAAGCCTCTCAACATTTTCAGTTACTGTCTTAATGAAGTTTTTCTTATTAAATGCCTTGTTCTTCATTTCTACCTCCTGTTACAAGTTAAAAGTCCCTTTGTTAGGCAAAAAAGGGAGACATGCCCCTCTTGGCATGCTCCCTCTCCTTATCAAATACTATAATTTTTCAACTGCAAGCTTAACTTCTTCACCATTAATGTTCCAGTCCTTCTCATATCCTGCCAATGGTCCTGCAGCAATTGAATCTGCCATTACCTCTGACTTAATAGACTCACTGTATTTAGCGAAAATTGAAGCCACCTTATCATCAGCCTCAAATGTGACTGCGATGTGGTCCATCACCTCAAATCCTGCCTCTTTACGCATAGTCTGGATTTTGCTTATGATTTCTCTCTCGAAACCTTCCTCAATAAGCTCTGGTGTAAGGTTTGTATCAAGCACTACTGTTACCGCATTGTCATTCTCTGTAACGTAGCCATCCATCTGAGTCATTGTGATAAGTAAATCCTCTTCTAATAATACAACTTCGTCATTTACACTGTCAAGCTTGAGAGAACCAGTCTCTTTAAGTTCTGCCATAGCCTTGTTTCCATCAAGCTCTGCAAGTGCAGCCTGAATCTGCTTTAAGTACTTACCATACTTTGGTCCTACAGTACGAAGCTGTGGCTTGAACTGGTATGATGTATAAGCTGATACATCATCTGTAAAATGAACCTCTTTTACATTAAGCTCCTCAGCAATAATGTCAACAAAATACTTGTCAAGGGCTGTAGGTGCCTTTACATACATCCTGCCGATTGGCTGACGATTCTTGATGTTTGAAGTATTTCTACATGCAC
>OGXW01001252.1_pt1 | contig 19346 bp, 13 predicted proteins | sample 1576341 | NCBI WGS metagenome assembly OGXW01 (sample SAMEA3541592, study PRJEB24748) | human gut metagenome | biome: human gut; feature: human-associated habitat; material: faeces | place: China | collected 2012
CACAGATTGTTCGCAAATTCGCAGTATCTTATAGATGCAAATGTTGTGATTGCCATAGCCGGCATGGAAGGCGCGCTTGCTTCGGTTATCGGAGGCATAGTGGATTGCCCGGTTATAGCAGTTCCGACAAGTGTAGGATATGGCGCAGCATTCGGAGGACTGGCAGCACTGCTTTCGATGCTCAATTCCTGCGCCAGTGGAGTATCTGTGGTCAATATAGATAACGGATTTGGTGCAGGATATTTGGCAAGCATGATTAATCAGAGAACTTCGAGGTAGACATGGAAACTGTTGAAGGATTTTATTTTGAATCAGAGAAGCAAGCAGCGAGAGCGCAAAAAGAAGCGGATGGAATAAAGTATATTAAAGAGAATACGAAAATGGATGACCCGGAGGTTGTACTGAAGCTGTACAATAAGCTTATTCAGGACGAGATGCTTTCAACCCCTGTGGGTATGGCATTTCTGGTGGAACTGCAGGAGTTCCTGATCATGTCAACAGATATAGATGGAGAGTTTATAAGACCTATTCCGGGAAATCTGTGTGCGGCCTGGTACAAAAACGATACTCCTAAGAAGCCGGTCAGGAACAAAAAGTATACTGTCTCTTTGTGGATTAATGCCGTTCTTTGTGTGATAATAGCAGGTATGTTTCTGATTAACTATATGTCGGATAATAATGTAAATATTATAAACTATGAGAATGCCCTGGTTGACAAGTATGAGTCATGGGAATCACAGTTAAACGACAGGGAAGCAGCTATACAGCAGAAGGAAGCTGAGCTTGGAATTGACGAAGGAGCGGAAGAATCAGATGGAGAAGATTAAAATACTTGTAGTCGATGACGAGAGCAGAATGAGAAAACTTGTAAAAGACTTTCTTATAAGGGAAAATTATGAGGTACTGGAAGCCGGTGATGGTGAGGAAGCACTTGACATTTTTTATAAGGAAAAGGACATAGCCCTCCTGATTCTCGATGTTATGATGCCAAAGATAAATGGCTGGGATGTCTGTAAGGAAATCAGGGAGACTTCAAGGGTACCTATTATAATGCTTACAGCCAAGAGCTCAGAAAGTGATGAGCTTGGGGGCTTTGAAATCGGAGCAGATGAATACATATCAAAGCCTTTTTCCCCTAAGATTCTGGTGGCAAGGGTCGGAGCACTGCTCAGGAGAACCAACAAAATCGGTGATGGAGCCCAGATAATTCAGAAGGGTGGAATCACCATGGACAAGAATGCCCATACAGTAGCAATTGATGGAAAACAGATTGAGCTAAGCTACAAGGAATTTGAACTTCTGGATTACTTTATGGAAAATGCGGGAATTGCATTGTCCAGAGAAAAAATACTTGACAGTGTCTGGGATTACGATTATTTCGGTGATGCCAGAACGATTGATACTCATGTTAAAAAATTAAGAAGTAAGATGGGAGAAAAAGGTGACTACATCAAAACAATATGGGGCATGGGCTACAAATTCGAATGCAGCTAGGAAGCCTAAGCAGGTCAGACAGAATAAGCTCTCCATATCAGTGAAGCTTCTTATAACCATGATTTTGGTTGTTGTTGGAACAATCGGACTGTGCTGGCTGATAAACAATACATTTCTGGAAAAATATTACATATTCAATAAGCAGAATCAGATACTGGCTGGTTTTGACACCATAGATAAAGCAGCGGAAAGCGGCAATCTCAGGGATGAAGATTTTGATATTACCTTTGAGAAAATCTGCTCAAATGGCAATATCAGTACCATTGTTATCGGGAAAAACCATGAGATTATCAGGTCGTCTGTAAACGACATCCAGCTTTTGCAGATGCAGTTATCGGAGTTAATCGGCGGTGATAATGGTGTCAACTATGAGGAGATAAAGGTTACAGACAATTATGCGCTTGCCAGGAAGGCAGACTCAAGGCTTGGAGAGGAATATCTGATACTCTGGGGAGTGCTGTCTGATGGCAGTACAATCTATATGCGTTCAGCCTTAGAGAGTATCAGGGAGAGTGCTGACATAACCAACAAATTCATGGAACTGGTGGGGATTTTCGCAGCCCTTGTATGCTTTGTAATAATAGTCTTTGTGTCAAGGACCATATCAAGACCTATACGTGAGATAACAGAGATATCAAAGAAGATGTCAGAGCTTGATTTTGAAGCAAAGTATACCCCACACAGCAATGACAGCATGGAAATTGCAGAGCTGGGACAGCACATGAATGCACTGTCAGAGACTCTGGAGGAGACTATTTCTGAGCTTAAGTCTGCCAATATAGAGCTTGAGCAGGACATCAGGAAAAAAGAAGAAATCGACGAGATGAGAAAGGAATTTCTTTCAAATGTGTCTCATGAATTAAAAACCCCTCTTGCCCTTATATCAGGATATGCCGAGGGCTTAAAGGAAGGTGTCATGGAGGATGAAGAGAGCCGTAATTATTATTGCGAGGTAATTATGGATGAGTCCGACAAGATGAACACCATGGTTAAAAAGCTTTTGACCTTAAATCAGCTTGAGTTTGGCAATGATGTGGTGGAAATCAGCAGATTCGACATGACAGAGCTGGTGAGAGGCGTGATTGCATCATCCTCATTACTTATGGAACAAAACGGCATAAGCATAAAGTTTGAGCAGAAAGAGCCGATATATGTATGGGGAGACGAATTTGAGGTCGAAGAGGTTATCACTAACTATCTTAGCAATGCGATTCATTATGCTAAAAACGAAAAAATAATAGAAATCTCTTTTGAACAGAGAGATGCGGTGCTCAGGACTAAGGTTTTTAATACAGGAGACCAGATTCCGGAGGATGAGCTGGATAAGGTATGGATTAAGTTCTACAAGGTTGACAAAGCCAGAACCAGAGAGTATGGCGGCAGCGGAATAGGATTGTCTATTGTCAAGGCAATTATGGATTCTTTCCACCAGCAATGCGGCGTGATTAACCATGATAATGGTGTGGAATTCTGGATGGAACTGGAAACTAATAGCTAAAACACATGAATTTGTTATTGTAAAGATATTTCAAATGTGCTACCATAAATTAAATAGGATAAAAGTCATAGGGGAAAGAAATGAAGAAGAAACGTTTTTTGACATTTGCTGCCTTGTTTGCAGCTGCCATGTCTTTTACAGGCTGTGGAACCCAGCTGTATGAGCTGACAGAGGGGGAGGAAGCAATAATTGCAAACTATTCTGCCTATGTGATATCTAAATACAATACCTTTCAGAAGGATGGCATGAATGCAGTTGTGCCAGAAATTCAGGAAGAGGATACTGAGACCGCAGATGCGGAGGAAGTTTCGGATACAGAGGCTGATAACAGTTCTGGGCAGAGCGTACAGGCGATATCGCTTGCGCAGGCGTTAGACCTTCCAGATGGTGTAGATGTCACATATAATGGATTTTCAATATCACCTTCGTACAAGGAGGGGGACTACTATGCGTTGGAAGCAAAGAGTGGATATACATATCTGATTATGAATTTTGCTATTACCAACAGCGGTGAAGGAGCCAGTGATTTGGATTTATTTTCAGAAGCTCCTGAGTTTTCGGTTCAGGTTGAAGGCGGGGACAAGATAGCTGCTGAGGATAATTTTTTAACCTACAGCCTGGCAACCTACGAGGGCACAATCGAACCGGGAGACAGCGTAGATGTAGTGCTTCTGTTTTCTGTAAAGGATACTACGGATGAGAGTTCAGTAAATCCTCAATTGTATATTGACAAGCAGGATGGCGTATATTCTGTAAACTTACAGAATTAGCAAAAAAATAAACAAAAATATATACATTATGATATAATTTAATTAATAATTATAGTTCGGGGAGGAATTATATGGATACCAATATTCTTTTAGAGTCAGGAACAAATGAGCTGGAGGTGCTGGAGTTCACCTTAGGTGATAATCACTACGGAATCAATGTAGCGAAAATTCGTGAGATATTACAGTACATGCCGGTTACGCCTGTTCCGCACACACACCCTAGTGTAGAGGGAATTTTCATGCCACGTGATACAATGATTACAGTGGTAAACTTAAAAAAATGTCTTGGACTGCCAGACACAGGCGAAAAGGGACTGTTTATTATTACTAACTTTAACAAGCTGGATGTAGCGTTCCACGTTGATGAAGTAATTGGTATACATAGAGTTTCCTGGGATGCTATTATTAAGCCGGATTCAACCTTAAACGGCAAGGATGGAGCAACAGCAACAGGCGTTATCAAGATGGACAACAAGCTGGTTGTAATCCTTGATTTCGAGTCAATCGTAGCTGGAATCAGTCCTGAGACAGGTCTTAAGGTTTCAGACGTTGATAACATGGAGGAGAACGTGGACAGAGGCGCCTACAATATTCTTATCGCTGAGGATTCACCACTTCTTAGCAAGCTTATTACAGACTGCTTACATAAGTCAGGATATACCAGAACTATTGTTACAACAAATGGGCAGGAAGCATGGGACAAGCTGTGTGAGTTCAAAAAGGCTGGTACAGTAGAGGAAAATGTTCAGTGTATCATTACTGATATTGAGATGCCGCAGATGGATGGACACAGACTTACAAAACTTGCAAAGAGCGACGACGTAATTAAACACATACCTCTTGTTATTTTTTCATCACTCGTAAACGAGGAAATGCGCAGAAAGGGCGAGCGGTTAGGAGCGGATGCACAGCTCACAAAACCAGAAATTGGACAGCTCGTTGAAGCAATTGATAAACTTGTTACCAGATAGTAAGTAAAAGTCTAAGGGATGTGGCAAAATGCTGCATCCCTTAATGTGCTTTAGTATGCTGGAAAAGCTGCCGATGGCTGCTTTTCTGTATGGTTATGGAGAGATATAATGGGAGATAATAAGATTTCAGAAGATTATCTTGATAATTTATTAAAAAATATAGAGACAAAATCAGAGCTTGATACGATATTAGACGACACAGATAATGACGCATCAAATGATTTCCTGCGCCAGTTCGAGAGTGAGCTTGAGTCGGAAAAATACTCTGAATTTATCAATGAGTTGGATTTTGATGATGATAAGCCAGCGTCTAAATCTGTCAAGGAGCCAATCATGCATCTGCCAGATGATATGGAGGATGTGGTGCCATTGGAGGATATACTGGATAAGCATGACGAGGCGGAAGCCATGGGCAAAGCAGAAGCAAAGGAAAAACCACAGCCTGAGAAGTCAGAGGAGGAGAAGGACTTTGATGAGCTGTCCAGTGCAGTGTCAGAGTTTGATTCGACTATTCCAGAGGATGGCGGTGAACCGGATTTGTCAGGTTCAATGGATGAGGATCTGCTGGATATCCTGGGTGGAGACTCTGAGCTTTCTGATATAGGAGATATGCTGTCCAGCGATAAAAAGGCACTGGGAGAGGATGAAAACAATGTCTTTGATGAGTTCGCAGAAAAGGAAATGGGAAATCAGGAAAAGTCCGTAGAGGACACTGTAAATGAAGCCTTAGGAATGGATGATGGTTCCGAGGATGCCAAAGGCAAAAAGGGAAAGAAATCCAAAAAGGGAAAGAAAGCAGACGGAAATAAGGAGAGCTTCATTGAAAAGCTCAGACGTATACTCTTTGGTGATGACGAGGAAGAGGAAGCAGTTGATTTGATTATTCCGGATGACAATTCCGCAGGAACCCTGTCCAGTGAGAATGCCCAGATTTTAGCTGAACTTGAGGCAGACGAGAAAGAGGAAAAGGATAAGAAGAAAAAGAAGAAAGAGAAAAAGGAAAAGCCTAAGAAGGAAAAGAAGCCTAAGAAGGTAAAGGAGCCAAAGCCTAAGAAGGAGAAGCCGCCAAAAGAGGTGGATAATACTCCTCCATTGCCAAAGGCACCGGTTATCATGATTTTTGTGCTGGTTATCAGCATGACAGTGCTTGTACTGCTGGGCACAGATCTCCTTGCAAAGGGCAACAGTATATCCACAGCTGACAGATACTATAATATAGCCATGGCTGCTGCAGCATCGGGCACACCGGATTCGGATGATATACACAAGTATGCAGAGGCATATAACTATCTGGATGGCTTAAAGCTTAATGAAGAGGACACAGCCCTCTACAACAAGCTTAAGGTGCTTTCATCAGTGTCGTCAAAGTATGATTCATATGGGGTATTCCATGAGTATGGCTCAGAAAAGGTGGCACTTGATGCCCTTGTCTGTGCGGCTGGCAGATATGAGCTCAATGCAGAGGCGGCAGAGGAGTATGACTGTGTTAAGGAGCTGGATGCACTCCGTGATTGCATAGAGCAGGCTTTGTCCAGTGAATACAACATGTCATTTGATGAAGCTTTAGAGATATACAATTCCGGAAACAGGACAAAGTATACAACAGCGTTATACCAGAAATTACATGAACTTGGCTTGGAGTAGGATGTTATGATAGCAATAATCGATTACAATGCAGGAAATTTAAAGAGTGTTGAGAAGGCACTGATTTCACTGGGAGAGCAGTGCATGATTACTCGGGACAGGCAGGAGATACTTAGTGCAGACAGAGTGATTTTACCAGGAGTGGGAGCCTTTGGAGATGCCATGGGACAGCTCAAAAAGTATGAGCTTGACAAGGTAATCCATGAGGTCTGTCATGCAGGTATTCCGTTTCTTGGCATATGCCTTGGATTACAGCTATTATTTGATGGAAGTGATGAAAGCTCAGGCGTGGAGGGGCTTCATATCCTGGAGGGGGATATACTTAGAATTCCTGACAAGAAAGGACTCAAGATACCTCATATCGGCTGGAACTCACTGGAACTTATTAATGACGGAAGGCTTTTCAAGGGGATGTCACAGAATCCATATGTATATTTCGTCCATTCCTATTATCTTAAGGCAAAGGACGAGGGTATAGTAAAGGCGGTCACAGATTACAGCACTACAATCCATGCTTCTGTGGAAAAGGATAACATCTTTGCCTGTCAGTTCCACCCAGAGAAGAGTAGTACAGTGGGACTTCAGATACTTAAAAACTTTGCAGCAATTCAGGGAGGTAAGAGATAATGTTTACAAAAAGAATTATTCCCTGTCTTGATGTTAATAATGGAAGAGTTGTAAAGGGTGTTAACTTTGTGAATCTAAGGGATGCAGGAGATCCGGTTGAAATCGCAGCCGCCTATGACAAGGCAGGAGCGGATGAAGTGGTATTTCTTGATATCACAGCGTCGAGCGATAACAGGGGCACTGTTGTGGATATGGTGCGCAAAGTAGCAGAGAAAGTCTTTATACCGTTTACAGTAGGTGGAGGAATCCGTACAGTAGATGATTTTAAGGCCCTGCTCAGAGAGGGAGCAGACAAGATTTCGATTAATTCATCTGCCATTAATACACCCCGTCTTATAAGTGATGCGGCGGATAAATTCGGCAGCCAGTGCGTGGTTGTAGCAATTGATGCCAGACGAAGGGCAGATGGCAGTGGCTGGAACGTATACAAGAATGGCGGCAGAATAGATACAGGTCTGGATGCTATAGAGTGGGCGATAAAGGCTGACCAGCTTGGAGCAGGAGAAATTCTCCTCACAAGCATGGACTGCGATGGCACCAAGGCAGGCTATGATATCCAGCTGACCAGATTAATTGCAGACAATGTCTCAGTACCGGTGATTGCGTCAGGAGGAGCCGGCACAAAGGAGCATTTCTATGATGCTCTGGTTGAGGGACATGCAGATGCGGCATTGGCTGCGTCGTTATTCCATTACAAGGAGCTTGAGATAATGGATTTAAAGGATTATCTGGCAGACAGAGGCGTATCTGTGAGAAGATAATTATACAGATATAGATAAAGAAATTGTAAACTAGCAAATGATATAAAAAGCTAAAAAGTCAAATAGAAACAGGAAGTACATGAAATATGTCAATGCTTACAAATGACTGGAGTCTGGCGTTAAAGGATGAGTTCAACAAGCCATACTACAGAGACTTATACAGATTTGTAAAAGAAGAATACAGCACAAAAGTGGTTTATCCGCCAGCGGACGATATATTCAATGCCTTACACTTAACACCACTTAAGGATGTAAAGGTACTCATACTGGGACAGGATCCATACCACAATGAGCATCAGGCACATGGACTGAGCTTTTCAGTTCTGCCAGACCAGAAGGATATACCACCATCCTTGCAGAATATCTATAAGGAGCTGCAGGAGGATTTGGGCTGTTACATACCAAATAATGGTTACCTTAAAAAATGGGCTGACCAGGGTGTGTTGATGTTAAATACAGTTCTCACAGTTAGAGCCCATGAGCCAAATTCCCATCAGGGAAGAGGCTGGGAGAATTTCACGGATGCCATAATACAGGCGGTAAACCAAAAAGATGAGCCGGTAGTGTATATGCTCTGGGGTAAGCCTGCCCAGTCTAAGATACCAATGCTCACCAATCCAAAGCATTTGATACTTAAGGCACCACATCCAAGTCCACTGTCAGCCTACAGAGGATTTTTTGGATGCAAGCATTTTAGTAAGTGCAATGAATTTCTTTCACAGAATGGGCTTGAGCCGATTGACTGGCAAATTGAAAACATATAGAACTTCATGTAAGTGGAGGTTTCCTACAAAACCAGCTTCCAACTCACAACGTAAATAAATCGGATGGTATATAGTTGTCACTCAGACAAAAATATACCATCCGATTTTTCATACCAAAGTATGCAATAAAAGCTGCCGGTGGCAGGTTTTATGTATACCAAAGTATGCAAGAGAAGCTGCCAGTGGCAGGTTCTCTGTATTACTTCCAGGTTGGAAGCGTAGGCTAGGTAGAAGTGCAGTCTGCCTAAATGCTAGTTGTCGTTCTCATCCTCTTCAGACATAGAGTAGACCTGACGCTTACGGGCCATCTCATCACTCTCCAGATACTCATCATAAGTAGTAATCTTATCAATCATAGAACCATTTGGAAGGAACTCAATAATACGATTAGCTGTTGTCTGTACAACCTGATGGTCTCGGCAGGCGAAAAGTATAACACCTGGGAACTTAATCATTCCGTTATTTAAGGCTGTGATTGATTCCATGTCAAGGTGGTCAGTAGGCTCATCAAACATAAGCACGTTGCTTGCCATGATCATCATACGGGAGAGCAGTACACGCACCTTTTCTCCTCCGGAAAGCACACGCATCTTCTTTACACCATCCTCACCAGCAAAAAGCATTCTGCCAAGGAAACCACGCACATAGGTTGCATCCTTGATTTCAGAGTATTGTGTGAGCCAGTCTACGATTAACTCATCTGTATCAAAGATTGCTGTATTGTCCTTAGGGAAATACGACTGGCTTGTTGTAACTCCCCATTTGTAAGAACCCTCATCCGGCTCCATCTCTCCTGCAAGGATTTTAAAGAGAGTTGTTTTTGCAAGCTCATTTCCACCTACAAAGGCAATCTTGTCGTCATGGTTAACTGTGAATGTGATGTTGTCAAGCACCTTCACACCATCGATTGTTTTTGAGATACCCTCTACAAACAATACGTCGTTTCCGATTTCACGCTCTGGACGGAAATCAATGTAAGGATATTTACGGCTTGATGGACGGATGTCATCAAGCTGGATTTTTTCAAGGGCACGCTTACGGGAAGTAGCCTGCTTCGATTTTGAAGCGTTAGCAGAGAATCTCTGGATGAAATCCTGTAATTCCTTGATTTTCTCTTCTTTTTTCTTGTTGGCTTCCTTCATCTGACGGACGAGGAGCTGGCTTGACTCATACCAGAAATCGTAGTTTCCTGCGTAGAGCTGGATTTTACCATAATCCATATCTGCAATGTTTGTACATACCTTATTTAAGAAATAACGGTCATGGGATACAACAATTACAGTGTTCTCAAAGTTTATAAGGAACTCCTCCAGCCATGAAATAGCATCTAAGTCAAGGTGGTTGGTAGGCTCATCAAGGAGCAGGATGTCAGGGTTTCCAAAAAGTGCCTGGGCAAGAAGTACTTTGACCTTTACAGCACCCGGAAGATCTGCCATCAATGTGTAATGCTCCTCAGTTGGAACTCCAAGTCCGTTTAAGAGTGTAGCAGCGTCGGATTCTGCATTCCAGCCGTCCATATCTGCGAACTCAGCCTCAAGCTCACTGGCACGGATACCATCCTCATCTGTGAAGTCTTCCTTCATATAGATAGCGTCTTTTTCCTTCATGATGTCGTAGAGACGCTTGTTACCCATAATAACAGTATCAAGGACTGTGAACTCATCATATTTGAAGTGATCCTGCTGTAAAAATGAAAGTCTCTGACCTGGTGTTATGACAATATCACCATTTGTTGGTTCAAGCTGACCTGAAAGAATCTTTAAAAATGTAGATTTTCCAGCACCGTTTGCACCGATAAGACCATAACAGTTACCCTCTGTAAATTTGATGTTTACATCCTCGAACAGAGCCTTTTTTCCGATTCGTAATGTGATGTTATTTGCACTGATCATAAGTTTACCTTTCTATGTGTTATATCAATAAATAACCAAAAATTGCAATCGTCTTATATTTTATCGTATAATTTGCAATTTGCAAGTGTTTTATTGTATAATACTAGGAGATTTTTTTAGGGTGGTAGAACAATGGGGAATGATATTATTTCAAAATTTGATGTTCCATATGGAATCGTTGTATTCAAATTAGACAATACTTTGATAATTGAAAAGGCAAATGCAAAATTCTGCGATGTGGCAGGCTTTACATTTGATGAGCTGAAACAGCAGGACATTTTGGAGCTGTTTGAAGAGGACTGTAGAAATTCTTTTTGTGAATTCTTTCACAAATGCTCGGTCGGCGATAATACCAGAGAAAAAGAGATTAATGTAAAATTAATAAGCCATGGAGAAAAGCTTATATGGGCAAGAGTGACCTGTGCCAGTGTAAATGTGGATGAAAACTGGATTGCTCTGATTTTTGATTATAACGTTCAAAAAGAAAAACAGCTTGAACAGCAGGTGGAGCTTTTCAGAAACCGCTATAGGATGATGCAGGAAGTGTCTGAAGAGATTCCGTTTGATCTGGACGTGGCAGAGTGGAAGCTTTTACGCTCAAAGCGTCTTATGGAGGCGAGAGGAGTTAAGGATGCTGAAGACACCTATTATCCTTTTAAAGATGGGGTAAAGGAAATCCACCCTCTGGATCAGGAGCGTTTCACAACAGCTATGAAGGTTGCAGCGGGCAAGGAGATGTCCGGCACAATAGATATGAGGTATAATGTTGCCCGGGATAATATGGTGCCAAAATACATATGGTACAGAACCCACTATAAGAGCGTCAGGGGTAATGAAGGCAAGATTATCAGAATCATAGGCAGAAGCTACAACGTAGAGAAGGATGTCCTGCTGGAAGAGGAGGTAAAGAGAGACCCACTCACAAAGCTTCTTAATAAAAAGGAAGTAGAGAAGCAGATTGCTGAGGCACTCAAATATCCGGGAGACAGGCCTAATGTGCTTTTCCTTATTGATATTGATAATTTTAAGGGTATAAATGACACTTTTGGCCATACATTTGGGGATACTGTAATATCTGATATTGCTTCAATTTTGAGCAGGCAGTTCAGAAGTCAGGATATCGTGGGCAGAGTCGGTGGTGATGAGTTTCTGGTTTTCATGAGAAATGTGCCGGTGGAAAAGGCTGAGCTTAAGGCTAAAAATCTCTGCCGCTCACTGGCCAAGGAATACACCGGTGGAGATGTCATCCGAAAGATAACCACCAGTATCGGACTCTCTGTGTCGGGGGTGGATGGAAACAGCTACAAGGAGCTCTTTGACAGTGCAGACAGGGCTATGTACAGCACCAAGAGGTCTGGTAAAAATGGATTCAGGCTTGCCAGAGGTGAGAACCTTGAGCCAATTAGAAAGAGAGAAAAGCAGAATGAGGAGCGTGAGGACCTGAAGGATGAGGACAGGGACTTTATCGTGTCTGCTATTAATCTGCTGACTCATGCCAGAAATATAGATGCGTCTCTTAATCTGCTTCTGCAAAAGATAGTAAAGGAGTACAAACTGGATTTGATTGCTCTGTGCGAGGATTCGGGTAATGAGAGGTTTTCTGTGCTTACGAACTATTATAGTGAGCTTGTGAGCTTTTATGACAGAATATTGATAGAAAAGAATGGTGTTGAAAGCCTGATACCAGACTACAACAAGGCAGTGGTTCTGGATAAGCCGCCTATTGACAGCTGGATAAAGTCTGCTGAAAAGCAGGGCAGCTCTATTCCGCGTTATCTTGTGGACAATACTTCAGTTGCTGCCTGCAAGTACGAATTTGCATCCAATAAAGCAGGACTGTTGTTTTTCTTCAGATTTGGAAATGGCAAGGAGTGGCGGCAGTCAGAGCTTAATATTTTAAGTGAGCTGTCAAGAACTGTATCACTTTATGTTACCTTAAGGTCAAGGCTTGAGGAAAGTGATACAGAGATTAAGAAAATCCAGAACAGGGATCAGCTCACAGGTCTTGACACACTGGAAGCCTTCAAATCCATGTATACAAACATGATTTCAGAACTGCCAAAGGATAAGGTTAAGGCATTGTGTTATTTTGACATCAACAATTTTGGATATATAAATGAAAACTATGGACATCAGGTAGGAGACCAGGTGCTTAAATTCCTGGCACAGGACATTACAGAGCAGGATTACTATGTTATGGCGAGCAGGCTTTACTCTGATTTTTTCCTTATGCTTGCAATAGGAAACAGCAGGGAAGAACTTCAAAAGAGCATAATCGTGCAACAGAAGAAGTTTGCCAATATGCAGAATCACCAGTATCCGAGCAGTGGACTGTCGATTTCAGCAGGAATTTATTTTGTAGAGTCTGATAAGGTAGAGGTGGAGACTGCCATAGAAAATGCCAATCTGGCATGGAAGGCATCCAAGAGGTCTGTGAAGGTGGAACTTGCTGTGTTTGACGACAAACTCAGGGAGAGAAGAGTTGAGGAGCAGCAGGTAATAGCAGAGTTTTATGAGGCCTTGTACAGGTCTGATTTTGAGGTCTTTTTACAGCCTAAGTTTGACCTGACCACCCGTGAGGTATACGGAGCAGAGGCTTTGTCCAGATGGAGAAAGCCAGATGGCAATGTTTACTATCCAAATGGCTATATAGATGTGCTTGAAAGAATAGGATATATCACAGAGCTTGATTTCTATATATATGAAGAAGTCTTAAAGCTTATGACCAAGTGGCGTCAGCAGCATAAGAGGCAGATTGTCATATCTGTGAATTTTTCAGGCAGGCATTTTGATGGAGACGGCAGTGATTTTCTGAACAGAATTTCGGTTATTACAAATAAGTACCTGATTGAGCCGAAATATATAGAAATCGAAATCACAGAGGGCGTTATTGCCAGAAACCACGAAAGGCTTTTGAGCTGCCTGACCAAGCTTCGTGACAAGGGCTTCAGGGTATCAATTGATGATTTCGGAACCGGATACTCGTCACTATTTGTCCTGACAGACCTGCCTGCTGATGTGGTAAAGGTGGACAAGAGCTTTTTGGACAAGGAATTCAACCAGCAGAATGTCGCTATGCTTAAAGCCATGGGGGATATAGTATCTGTTGCAGAGAAGGAGATTATCTTTGAGGGAATAGAGACTGAGGAACAGTGTGCGACTCTGGTAGACTGTGGTTTCAAATATGGTCAGGGATACTTGTGCAGCGAACCAATCTCCACTGTAAAATTCGAAAAGCTGTATTTATGATTATGTACTAACAAAAAAACTTGATTTTTGATATTTGACATCCTATAGTAATAATTAAGAGACATTGCGAATAGATGTCTGTTTATTTGAACTTTTAAAGATTACATTAGGAGGAATTATCATGAAACGTTCAATGTTAACAATGGATGGAAACCATGCAGCAGCTCATGCTTCATATGCATTCACTGATGTTGCAGCTATCTATCCTATCACACCTTCATCTGTAATGGCAGAGGCTACAGATGAGTGGGCTACCGCTGGTAGAAAGAACATTTTCGGACAGACTGTTCAGGTTACTGAAATGCAGTCTGAGGCTGGTGCTGCGGGTACAGTACATGGTTCATTAACAGCAGGAGCTTTAACAACAACTTACACAGCATCTCAGGGACTTTTACTTATGATCCCTAACCTTTACAAGATTGCTGGTGAGAGACTTCCAGGTGTGTTCAATGTATCTGCACGTTGTGTAGCTACACATGCATTAAATATTTTCGGAGATCATTCAGATGTATATGCTTGTCGTCAGACTGGTGTTGCAATGCTTTGTGAGTCTTCAGTACAGGAAGTAATGGATCTTACTCCAGTTGCTCATATGGCAGCTATCAAGGGACGTCTTCCATTCATCAACTTCTTCGATGGATTCCGTACATCACATGAGATTCAGAAGATTGAGACATGGGATTACGAGGATCTCAAGGATATGGTAGATATGGACGCAATTGATGCTTTCCGTAAGAACGCATTAAATCCAAATCACCCAGTTGAGTTAGGTTCAGCTCAGAACCCAGACCTCTTCTTCCAGTCAAGAGAGTCATGTAATACTGCATATGATGAGCTTCCAGCTATCGTTACAGAGTACATGAACAAAGTAAACGAGAAGATCGGAACTGATTATAAATTATTTAACTACTACGGAGCTCCAGATGCTGAGAAGATCATCATCGCTATGGGTTCTGTATGTGAGACAATCGACGAGACAATTGATTTCTTAATGGCTCGTGGAGAGAAGGTTGGTGTTGTTAAGGTTCGTCTTTACAGACCATTCGTTAAGGAAGCCCTTATCGATGCTATCCCAGATACAGTTAAGTCAATTGCTGTATTAGACAGAACAAAAGAGCCAGGATCTCTTGGTGAGCCATTATACTTAGATGTAGTTGCAGCTCTTAAGGGTTCTAAGTTCGACCAGGTTACAATCACAAGCGGACGTTACGGATTAGGATCTAAGGATACTACTCCTGGACAGATTATCGCTGTATACAACAACACAGACAAGCCAAGATTTACAATTGGTATTATTGATGATGTTACAAACCTTTCACTTGATGTTAAGGAGAACCCTGTTACAACTCCAGAAGGAACTACAAACTGTAAGTTCTGGGGACTCGGTGCTGATGGTACTGTAGGTGCTAACAAGAACTCTATCAAGATTATTGGTGACCATACAGATATGTATGCTCAGGCTTACTTTGATTATGATTCTAAGAAGTCTGGTGGTGTTACAATTTCACACTTACGTTTTGGACACACACCAATTCGTTCAACATACTTAATTTCACAGGCTAACTTTGTTGCCTGCCATTGTACAGCTTACATCTACAAGTACAACATGGTTCAGGATCTTGTTCCAGGTGGAACATTCCTCTTCAATACACAGTGGTCTGTAGATGAGTTAGATGAGAAATTACCAGGACAGGTTAAGAGATACATCGCTGAGAACAATATCAACTTCTACATCATTGATGGTGTTAAGATTGGTAAAGAGATTGGTCTCGGAAACCGTATCAACACTGTTCTTCAGTCAGCTTTCTTCTCATTAACAAAGCTTATTCCAGAGGAAGAAGTTATCAAGTTAATGAAGGATGCTGCTACAAAGTCATACGCTAAGAAGGGTGATGACGTTGTAAAGATGAACCACGACGCTATTGATGCTGGTGCTACAGCTTACGTTAAGGTTGATGTTCCAGAGAGCTGGAAGAACTGCACAGATGATGACTTCTCTAAGGAAGTTAGCGGAGATAACGCTGAGGTTGTTGATTTCGTTAAGAACATCCAGCAGAAGGTTAACGGACAGATGGGTAACACAGTTCCTGTATCTGTTGTTAAAAAATACCAGACAGGTTGGACACCATCAGGTACAGCTGCATACGAGAAGCGTGGTGTAGCAACAGATGTTCCTGTATGGGATGCTACAAAGTGTATCGAGTGTAACCAGTGTTCATATGTATGTCCTCATGCAGCAATCCGTCCAGTAGCTATGACAGAGGCTGAGGCAGCTGCAGCTCCAGAAGGAATGCAGATGAAGGATCTTAACCTTGTACCTGGATACAAGTTCGCAATCGTTGTTTCAGCATTCGACTGTACAGGATGTGGATCTTGTGTAAACGTATGTCCAGACAAAGTACAGGCTATTAACATGGCTAGCTTTGAGGCAAACGAGGATGAGCAGAAGTACTTCGATTATGCTGTAACTCTTGAGGATAAAGAGGACGTAATCGAGAAGTTCAAGATTAACTCTGTTAAGGGTTCTCAGTTCCGTCAGCCATTACTTGAGTTCTCAGGAGCTTGTGGTGGATGTGGAGAGACTCCATACGCTAAGTTAATCACTCAGTTATTCGGTGACAGAATGTACATTGCTAATGCTACAGGATGTTCATCAATCTGGGCTAACTCATCACCTTCTACACCATATACAACAAATAAGCAGGGACATGGACCAGCTTGGTCTAACTCACTCTTCGAGGATGCTGCTGAGTTCGGATATGGTATGTTACTTGCTCAGAGAGCAATTCGTGACAGATTAAAAGACGAGTTAGATGGAATCGCTGCTAACACAGACAAAGAGGACATTAAGGCTGCTATCAAGGAGTGGAATGATACATTCGCTTCTGGTATCGAGAATGGACCAGCTACTGAGAAGTTAGTTGCAGCATTAGAGTCTTGTGGATGTGATGCATCTAAGGCAGTATTAAAAGAGAAAGATTACCTTGCTAAGAAGTCACAGTGGATCTTCGGTGGTGACGGATGGGCTTACGATATCGGATTCGGTGGAGTTGACCACGTATTAGCATCTGGTAAGGATATCAATATCATGGTATTCGATACAGAGGTATATTCAAATACAGGTGGACAGTCTTCTAAGGCTACACCAACAGGAGCTATCGCACAGTTCGCTGCAGGTGGAAAAGAGACAAAGAAGAAAGATCTTGCTGGAATCGCTATGAGCTACGGATACGTTTATGTAGCACACATTTCAATGGGTGCTGACATGAATCAGTGTGTTAAGGCTATTGCTGAGGCAGAGGCTTATCCAGGACCATCACTTATCATTGCTTATGCTCCATGTATCAACCATGGTATTAAGAAGGGCATGAGCAAGGCTCAGACAGAGGAGAAGCTTGCTGTTGAGTCTGGATACTGGTTCAACTTCCGTTACAACCCAACACTTGCTGCTGAGGGCAAAGATGCATTCTCATTAGACAGCAAGGAGCCAACAGGAGATTACCAGGCATTCCTTAAGGGAGAGAACCGTTACGCTTCACTTGCTAAGTTCAATCCTACAAGAGCTGCTGAGTTATTCGCTTCAGCAGAGGCTAATTCTAAGGATCGCTATGAGCACCTTAAGAAGTTAGTAACTCTTTATGCTGGTAAATAATTGGCATAATTAAATATTGTAAGATATACAGAGAAACTGCTACTGGCAGTTTCTCCTGCATACTTTGGTATTTATTGAGGCAGTCATTTTTATGGCTGCCTCATTTTTGCATGAGTTTTTGTTCTTTACATTGAGAAAATGACATGATAGAATTGTACATAGTGGTAACGAGGGAGATTTAGTTATGATTAGCTTATTTACCAGAAAAAAGGCTCGTACTAATCCGAAGGCTGACCGGGTAAGAAAGTCAGTCAGAGTCAGTGTAAATAGAACTCGCGAAAGGATGCAGGATAAATTGGATAAGGACGATTTTTTATTAAGTCAAATAGATGAATTTAGGGAGAAAGCAAAGCAGCTTCAGGAAATGCTTTCTAATAAGGAGACAAAGGCAAATGAGCTCCAGAGCATAGTGGCAGAGCGTGAAGAGAAGGCGGAGGAGCTTAAGCAGATTCTTGACGAGCGTCAGGAAAAAGTAGATGGAATCACGGCTCAGGTCGAGAAGCAGATAGATGTGCTGATTGAGCGTGTCAATAGCAAGATGCAGGAAATTGAAGCATCTATGAGCAGCGAGCTTAAGACTTACACAGAGGATGTGGAGAAGTCAGTAAAGAGTGTGGAGACAAGCACTAATGAATTAAAAAATCAGATTTCAGATAAGGTTGATGCCACATTAGAGCAGACCAGGGCAATCTCAAAGGAGCAGTCAGAGGCAAATGAGCATATGCTCAATTCGCTGGCAGAGCTTAGTAATGAGCTTGTCACATTGAAACAGGAGATATCTGAAAAGGTACATTCTGAGAATGTAATGTGTTATAGAAATATTCAGGACTTATTCAAGGAAATGGACGAGAAGGTAGATAATGTGTCAGCAGTGGAGACTGCGGTTCGCTCTACCAGGGGCTTTGCCATTGCAGGCTTTGCTCTTACGATTGTTAATACAATTGGTTTGATAACCCTTATTTTGTGTTTTCTTGGAATAATTCATGTTTAAAAATAAATTGCTGCATACAGTGCAATTCCCAAATAAGGGAATTGCATTTTTCTGCTATGACAGAAGGAGAGTATTTATATGAAGGAAAAAAAGGTTTGGATTGTAGGTCATAAAAATCCGGATACAGATTCTATATGTGCTGCAATAACATATTCATATTTAAAGAATGAAGTGGAGAGAGAGCATCCGTCTGAAAAAGAACACAAGATTGTATATGTACCCAGAAGGGCTGGTTCTATAAGTGCTGAGACAGCCTTTGTGCTGGATTATTTCAAGGTAGAAGCACCAGAGCTGATTCAGGATGTGGGCACACAGATTAAGGATATCCATATAAGAAAGACAGAAGGTGTAAGTGGCCATATTTCCATGAAAAAAGCATGGGAAATGATGAAGATACTGGATGTAGTCACACTTCCTGTTGTAAATGCCAAGAACAAGCTGGAGGGCTTGATTGTAACAGGCGATATTGCAAAATCTTACATGGATGTGCTTGACAATACTGTGCTTTCCAGAGCCAGAACCCAGTATAGAAACATGGTCGAGACTTTAGAGGGTAAGATTGTAACAGGAAATGAGCATGGCTACTTCATAAAGGGCAAGGTTGTAGTGGGTGTTGGTTCTCTGGAGGTGCTGGCAAACAGCGTGGAGAATGATGACCTTGTGATTATTGGTGACAGGGAGGAATCACAGCTTAAGTGTATTGAGTTAAACTGCAGCTGCATGATTGTTACTAATGGTTATGAGATAAGCCAGGAGGTTATTGAAGCTGCAAATGCCAGAGACATAGTAATCATAAGCACGCCATATGATACCTTTACTGTTTCGAGGCTTATCAATCAGAGTATGCCTATTAAGTTCTTTATGACCAAGGCACCTGATATCATCCATTTTGATGAGGATGATTTCGTGGATGAAGTCAGGGATATTGTGGCAAAAATCAGACACAGAGATTTCCCTGTGGTAGATGAAAATATGAACTATGTGGGTATGTTTTCACGAAGAAATTTGATGAACACCAGAAAGAAGCAGCTTA
>OGXW01001260.1_pt1 | contig 19274 bp, 33 predicted proteins | sample 1576341 | NCBI WGS metagenome assembly OGXW01 (sample SAMEA3541592, study PRJEB24748) | human gut metagenome | biome: human gut; feature: human-associated habitat; material: faeces | place: China | collected 2012
AGGGCTTACCATATATTTTTCAATAAAGTGGCAAAGAGAACCAATTTCAACTTGTAATGATTCATCACTGGCGGCATATATATCATCGTAAGGCATATGCGTTAAATACCCATCACTACCTTCTTGACCAAGAAGGATTTGAAAATCTTGCCAAGGTGGATCTGAAGAATCAGGATTTGGATAGATGACATCCAGGAACAAGATGAATGTGTTATCAAATACAGTATAGAAACATCGGCTATAGTTCAGTTTGTATTTTCCTGTTTGATTGTCAAAATCATCAAGCAAATATTTTTGATACTCTTCAGGAAAACGAAAAGAGCCGATATTGTAAATCTGACGCCAGTGAATGTTGCCTGATTTTGTAGATGTTTTCAAAGAACGGATAAAATTTTTTGTGGTTTCTGATTCCGATATATCTAGTTCGGTAAATACGTTTTTTCTTTCCGGTGAAGTGTTCATATTTTTTCACTCTCCATTTTACAAATAATATCGTTCAGCAATACGCTAGTTTGCTGACATAACCGCATAATCTCAACATTCATATTTTGAGATTGGGAAGAATTTTTTAATTTTTCTAAAAGTTCGTGATAATTTTTACTAATACCTCGGATTTTTATTCGATGTCTAAAGGAAAAAAGTGAACTCGCTTCTTTCAAATGAATAATGCAAGCGCCCAAATCTTTTTGAATAGAAATAGGAGAAAGAGATGGTAGATTATCATCAATAGAACATTCGATAGATTTAATGTTTGTTCTATATCTCTTTAGTTCTTTTATGATGTTTTCAGAACGATTTCCGATATACAATTGCTTCTTGAGACCTTTTGCTGTTTTCCATGTGAGAAATGTAATAGATAATGAGATAATATCTGCTAAGCTAAAGAGATAAAAGTTGCTAGATGATATGTAATTTAATATGTAACTTACTATTCGATTTACCATGTGCGAATGAATTCTTTCTTAAATATTAAACAGGGCGAATGATGACGAAATTTTATTGTTGCAATACCTTTTTAAATCAGTTACACTAAAGATAGCATAAAATAGAAAGAAGGAGTGTACAGTGTATTCGATTATCGTTGCGGTTATTGTTTCGCTACTTATTTGTACGTGTGTATGCGGTACGACGTATCATATATTGAAAACAAAACAGGATAAAATGCTCCTGCTTTTTTTAGATGCTAGAGCAGAGTTGCATTTATTGAAAGATGAGTTGAAATCTAATGGCCAAATAAAATAAGGCTTGTTTTCCCGCTGACATTTGTCGGCGGGATTTTTTATTTCATTTCAACTCACACACCCATGTGCGGTGCGACAGGAATAGATTGATGGATACACCTACACCGACCTATTTCAATCCACGCATCCACAAAGGGACGCGACCAATTCTGGGATACGTCTTTGCATTTACCCAGTCGATTTCAATCCGCGCACCCCATGCGGGGTGCGACCAGAGCCGAACTACGAAGCAAGAAAACGGCACCTGATTTCAATCCATGAATTCTACTTTGTGTATTATTCTATGATGCAAGACAGTGTAGCATATCTGAAAACAATGGCACATACTTGGAAAATAATTCTTTATCAATAGCTCCGTAGTTATAATACCCTCGCTTTTTTAGAGTGGAAATTCTTTTATCGGCAGCTTCGTGAGAAATGTTAAAGTGATTATACAAGTCATCCGAAGTAAGTAACGATTTTTCTTTTACAATTCCCCACAAAACTATTTCGGGTGCAACGACTTGCGCTGCAAAAAAATGAGCTTCGATTTCCGATTTGCGGTCATCATTTTCATGGTTCAAATAAACATGCCCAACTTCGTGGGTAATTCCCCAATGCTTACGACGTTCATTGGGTTCATCGTCATCGTAAAGGATCAGATTTATACCATGTTTTTTACAAACTATAGCACCGGTAATTGACTCAGTGTGCAAGTCTATTAACGGAGTACCGGTTACTTTACTATAGTTTTGTATAGTATCGATTTTAATATTATGACCTAGATCAAATTGACGGATATCGACAAACAAACTAGTGATGTCCTGATTCAGCAATAACTTTGTTGCAGTATTTTGCGCAAAGTCGAAATCTGGTTTTTGATTAAAAGTGTACAGCTCATTCGTCCCCCTTAGAAATATTAAGTGCATCAAGATAAAGATCGATGCTATCTTCAAAATTTTTTATTAGTCGTTCGCGCTGTTCGTCTGGCACTTTATCTAAGTGCCTGGCGAGCAGCTTTAGTTTTTTCTCAGTCGGAGATTTGTCAATCTCGTCCTGCTTAATTTTATCTGGAGAAGATTTTGTTTCAGATTCCTCAATATTTACACCAGTTAAATCGTTGATGTCGACACCAAAAAGGTTGGCAATCGCGTGCGCCTTTTTTAATGGCGGCTCAGATACGCCAGATTCCCATTTTTGGATGGTAGTATAAGATTTATATCCTAGTATTTCTGCGAGATAGTCTTGAGACCATCCGCGCTTTTTTCGAAGATAACGTATATTATCTGCGAGTATCATATAGTTCACCTCTTTCCTGATAGGTATATCATATAATATATTTGAAAAAAATTCAAGTAAATTTTAGAAAAACTAAAAAATATAAGAAAAAAATTCAAGCAAACTATTGACACATGAATTATTATCATGTAAACTGTGAAGCACAGAGAGGCGGTGATACAATGGAAAAAGACAATCGCATGTACTCGCTAAAAGAACTTAGAGCGAGAAAAAATCGGACACAGAAGCAGGTTGCAGCCGACATTGGGGTGTCTGAGCAGACATATTGCGCATGGGAAAAAGACATTTCAAACGTTGCCGTTAGCAAAGTTTTGGCGATTGCACAGTATTACGGTGTAGATATAGGACAAATTTATTTTTACCCCGTACATGAAAATAATTCATGTACGAGCTGAGAAAGGAGACCACATGAACACAGTAACGATCAACGAGACCGCGTTAGCGGTCAAGGAATACAAGGGGCAGCGCGTAGTTACGCTGAAAGAGGTCGATGAGGTGCATCAGCGTCCGGAGGGAACGGCTGGAAGAAATTTCCGCACCAATAGAGATCATTTCATCGAAGGTACGGATTATTTCGCCATTGATTTGACTAACGACGAAATTCGTCGGCAGTTCGGAGCAGGCAAGAATGCCGGCAGAACATTGACTGTAGTCACCGAATCCGGCTACCTGATGCTGGTCAAATCGTTCACGGATGATCTTGCGTGGACGGTACAGCGCGAGCTGGTCAACAGCTATTTCCGTGTCAGAGCAACAAAGCCGACAAAGACAGTGACACCCGGTGCAGAGAAGCGTGCTGCAGCGATGCTGCTGAACGCCAAGAGCCGAACCGCAAAACAGATGATGGCATTGTGGACGGCAGCAGGCGTAAAACCGGAGTATCAAGCACTTGCACTCGGTGACTACTACCGCGCTGACGGTATCAAGCTTCCTGCGATTGCGCTCAAGGGTACAAAGGAGACATATGACAAGACGACCATCGCGAAGAAGCTGGGTATCCTGTCCAAGTCCGGCAAACCGCACCCGGCGGCGGTCGGTGCTATTATTGCAAAGCTGAAAATCACGGATGCGGAGCGCGAACAAGTTCCGTATTGTCGGAACGGGCATGACGGTATGGATTATCAGTATACGGAGAGCGTCATCGGCAAGGTAAAGGATTGGCTTGACGAAAACGGCTGTCCGATGGTGATTCACAGCGACGAAAAGAGCTATCACGTACAGTATGAATCGCTGTGCGCAGGAGTGTGAAAAGCTATGAAATACATGACGGTGACTGACGTAAAAGACCGCTGGGGTGTCAGCAGTGACGTTGTGTACGACTACATTGCCGCCGGAAGATTAAGAGCGGTTAAATTCGGACGCGCTTGGCGTATCAAGCAGTCTGATTTGGAGACGTTTGAGCGCAACAAGTATACAGAGGACGCAGCGGAGCTTCGTGCGCGCAGAACAGGAGGCTTTGTGTAATGCGCAAGGATATTATTGCTGTAGCGCTTGCAACGGCAATCACACTGGGAATTTATTATGCAATCTGCATGGCGGCTCTCGCCGTGCTGACGGAATTAGGAGGTTTGTTATGATTACATTTTTGTCAGGCATGGCGGCAGGCGCCGCCGCGCTGCTGGGGATTTTCAAGATTTGTTTCATCCGCTGGGAGCGGATGGAGCGCAATAAGCGCCGCCGCGCAAAGCGTGCGGCACAGAGCAAACCGCGCGGCTTCTGCGGTGACATCCGCAGAGATAACTCGTGGATGCAGGAGACAACAAGATTATGAAGCAACAAACCTCAATCATCTTGCGCCGATGCCTGCGCAAGGAAATGGAGAAGGCCGTCTGTGCAGCGGAATACTACCCGAACTGGCATATCCAAATCGAACAGGCACGGCGGCAGGGCGTGCGTCCGGATTTAATTGCGGCGCACGAACGATGGCTGCTGAAAAGAAAAAGCGCCCAGAGGAATGGTAGTTCCAACTGAGCGCAGTATACGTAGCATGTGTAGTTTAACAACTACAGAAAGGAAAGTCAATGAAAAACATCAAAATCAGCAAGATTGAAATCGAAAATTTCAAGGGCATCCGGCGGTTGACGTTGGATCTGAACGGACGCAGCGCGTCAATTTACGGCGACAACGCAACCGGCAAGACAACGGTGTATGATGCGCTGACATGGCTGCTGTTCGGCAAAGACAGCCACGGCAACACGAAGTTTTCCATCAAGCCGCTGGATGCAGCTGGCAACACCACGCTGGGCGTTATGCCGACTGTTACCGGCACGCTGGATGTTAACGGTGCGGTGTTTACCCTGCGCAAGCAGCTGCGGGAAAAGTGGGAAAAGCACCGCGGCGGCGCAGAGCACTACGCGGGCAATACTGTCGATTATTATATTGACGATGTACCGCTCAAGGAAAAAGATTACAAAGCCCGTGTGGCTGAAATGGTTGACGAGGAAGTGTTTCGTATGTTAACCAGCGTGCACCGTTTTTGCAGAGATGTGCGCTGGCAGGACCGGCGCAAGGTGCTGTTTGATCTGACCGGTATTGTATCGGACAGTGATTTGCTCGCGGATCCGGCGTTCACAGAGCTGCGTGGCGAGCTGAACGGGCGCAGCGTAGATGATTACCGCGCAACGCTGACGAAACAGCGTAAGGACGCGAATGGCGCGTTGAATCTGCTCCCGGCGCGCATTGATGAATGCGAGGGACAACTGGACACCTTGCCTGCATCTTTTGATTCTGCGGCGCGTGACGCGCTGGAAAAGCAGCTTTCAGACCTGCGCGGACAGCTGGCTGTGCTTAACAATGCCGAAGCACGCAATGCAAAGCGCAATGAAATCCGAGAGCAGGAATTGAAGCTGCAGGAGTTAAGCACCGAAAACGAAATGCACCGGCGCAGCCAGGACGTACCGGTCATTGACGAACGGCCGGCAGTACAGCAGGAGATTGACCGGTTGCAGCGTGAAAAAGCTGCTGCTGAATCGGAAATCGAACGCTTGAAAGCAGCGAACGAAATGTCCGAAGCACGGCTTGCGGACTATCGGAAGCGCTGGTCGGCGGAACACAAGAAAGTGTACAAATCGGGTGTTTGCACTATGTGTGGACAGCCACTTCCGCCGGACATGGATGCAGCAGCGCACAAGAAGTTTGACGCGGCAAAGAAGGCTGCTATGGATGGACTGGTTGCAGACAGTCAGATTATCAAAGACCAGGTTAAAAGCAACAGTGAACGAATCGCCGAGCTGGATGGCCATTTGCGCGAGACTGTGAAATTGGTCACAAACAAAACGGCACAGCTTGCGGTCATGAAAGCTCCCGAACCGGTACATATTGAAGATTTACCGGACTTTGCAGCACAGCACGCGGCAATTTCACAGCGCATCGCAGAGCTGAAGTCCGAGCTGTCAGCATGGGACGAACATGCAAGTGCAGAAAAGGACAAGCTGCGCGAGCAGATTCGCGATGCAGAGCAGCAGAAAGCACAGCAGGATGCGATTGCATCAAAGGTGCAGCTGCGGAAGAGCATCGAAGATCGCATTACGGAACTGGAACAGGAGCGCCACACAAAGGCGGCATACATTGAACACATTGATTGCATGCTGGATCTGTGCGAACAGTTTATACAGGAAAAGGTTGAGCGCGTTTCCGCTGCCGTTAACGGAAAATTCCGGCTGGTAACGTTCCGGTTGTTTACCGAAGCGATCAACGGCAGCTTGCAGGATTGCTGTGATCCGGTCGTTAACGGTGTACCATACGGCGATTTGAACAGCGCAATGCAAATCAACGCTGGCTTAGATTGCATCAAAACGCTGTCGGAATTTTATAACGTGCATGTACCGCTCTTTGTTGACAACGCAGAGAGCGTGACAAATTTATACAACATGGACACGCAGGTTATTCGACTCGTAGTGTCCGAAAACGATACTGAATTGAGGTGTGAAGTATGAGCTTGAAACTCAAGAGAAAAAAACGGACAACTGTGCCGCCGCTGGCAGGCGGTACATATCTGGGAATCTGCATCGGCATCATTGATCTTGGCGAGCAGTACAACCAGAATTTCAAAAACTATGCAGATAAGCTGATGCTGCTGTTTGAGATTTCCGGCGAAACCGTCAACGTAGACGGGGAAGATAAGCCACGCTGGCTGTCGCGGGAATATACAGCGAGCTTGAATGAAAAGGCTGCGCTGTACAAGCACCTTGTCGCATGGCGGTCTCGGGATTTTACAGAGGGCGAATTGGACACAGACGGGGACGGTTTTGATATTGAATCCATGCTGGGAAAGCCTTGTATGCTGACCGTTATCGTGAAAGACGGAGACAACGGCGCATACAATCGCATTGAAAACATTGCAGCTTTGCCGAAGGGCGTGCCGGCTCCGACAACAGAACAAGAACTGCTTGCTTACGACATTGACGAGCGTGACGAAGAAGTTTTCGCAAAGCTGCCGGAATGGATTCAGGGCAAAATCAAGAAGTCTACACAGTTCGCGGAGAATCCGCCGGAGGACGACCTTGAGGAAAAGTCATCCGAAGGCGATGAAAGCGAGCCGGAAACCGAAGAGGAGTGCCCGATATGACATTCCTCCCTCTTGCGAGTTCCAGCAAAGGAAACGCTTATCTGGTTTCCGGTAGCGACGCAACAATTCTGTTAGAAGCCGGCTTGACAATGAAGGAATTGCGCAAGCGCAGTCCGGTACAAATCAGCAGCCTTGATGCTGCGTTTATCACACATGAACACATGGATCATGCAAAGTGTGTCAAAAAGCTGTGCGATATTGGAGTTCCGGTTTATATGTCGGAAGGTACAGCGATTGCATTGGATTTGGAAGAAGCGAACATCATGGAACAGCATGAAACGGTTGAGGTGGGTTCGCTGCGAATCACAGCGTTTGATACTTATCATAATACAGCACAGCCTTTTGGCTATGCCATCGAAGACGCGAACACAAAAGAGAGGCTGTTGTTTGCTGTAGATACTGTGAACCTGAATGTCCGGTGGTCTGGGCTGACGCAGGTTGCGATTGAATGCAACTATGCGGATGAACTTCTGGGCAGGCTTTCGCGGCTGCCGGACAAAGTAAAAGAGCGTATTCGCCGCTCACACATGGAAATCGAAACAACCATCAAGTACTTGCACAAGCTGGATTTGAGTAAAGTACGGAGAATCTGGTTGTTGCATATGTCATCCAGCAGCGGCGATGCAGGACGATTTTTAGAGCGATTTGAACGGGAATTTCCCGGTATCAATATTCGAATTTGCAAAGAATGAAAGGAGAAAAACGATGTTAAAAGTCAACATGAGAACGGGCGAGACCGAACAGTGCAGCCTGCTTGACCTGATGGAAGGCGGCGTGAAGGAGCTGGCTGACCGCGATTTACAGCGCGTCTTAGAGAATCTGAAAGACGTGAACACCGATCCGAAGAAAGCGCGCAGCATTTCGGTGAAGTTCACACTGACAGGCGATGATGCACGCGATTCTGTCAATGTCCGCGTACAGGTGGACAGTAAGCTGGCGCCGGTCAAGCCGCAGGAAACCACGTTGGATATTGGTTATGATTCGAACCGCATTGTAGCCGTAGAGCGTCCGAAAATGACGCCGGGGCAGATGCGCTTGGATGAGACGGGCAATGTAACGCCGATCAAGGCGAGAGCGTAATTAGGAGGTAGCAATTATGTTGAAGGAAGCAATCGAGAAAATCGTAGAGATGGCGCAGCCGAACATTGTGGACGTACACGGCGATTCGTATACGGATAAGAGACTGCACTACGTACCCCGTGAGCGTATGGCTCCGGTTTTGGCGACACATACCCTGTCATCTATCGTTGATTATATTGTCAATGGAACAGATGACGCTGTTGAAGACATCAACAATCGCTATGTGATCCACATTGAGGATTTCGACAAGGTTAGTTTGAATCATGAACTGAACAATGACAAGGACCGAGAGGTTTTGATTGTTGCGAAGAACACCATGGCTACATTCCCGTTCGGACGATATATGAGCGTTGAGGGCTTTATCGTAGCCATGCAGGCGTATTTTTTGCAGGATGATACCACGAGTGAGCTTGTAAAGCTGGTTTCTCACGTGACAGATACCAATTCTGTGACGCAGAGCGATGACGGCACTACGCAGACGGTCGTGGCAAAGACCGGCATCTTGACTGCATCGCAGGTAGCAATTCCAAATCCGGTGCAGCTTGCACCGCTGTGCACATTCAGTGATGCGGAACAGCCAATGCGGCGCTTCGTGTTCCGACTGAAGGGCGGCGAGGATGGCGTAAGTGCTGCGCTGTTTGAGGCTGACGGAAACGCGTGGAAGAATGCCGCCATTCGGAACATTAAAGCGTATTTTGAGCGTGAGATTCCGCAGGAACTGCGCGATGACGTTATTATTCTCGCATAACAAAGAAGTATCTTGCCGGGGGAGAAATCCCTCGGCAGAAAGGAGCAAACAGTGAGCAGCAAGAGACCTTTCTTTCCGCTGTTTTTCAAAAACAAAGACAAGTTAAAATATCTGTCGATGGAGCAGCGCGGCGAGCTGCTCACGGCGCTTTTTGATTATGCGGCTGGCGGTGCTATCCCTGAGGTTAACGGGATTGTTGGTTTTGCGTTTGAAATCTTCCGTGAAGATATTGATTCCTCGCTGGAACATTACAAAGAAACGTGCGAGAAAAACAGAGAGAATGGACGCAAGGGCGGAAGACCAAAGAAAAACCCAACGGTTTCTGAAAAAACCGAACGGTTTTCTGAGGGGCAAAATAAAAACCCAACGAAACCCAACGAAACCCAAAAAACCGAAGAGAGAAGAGAGAAGTCAGAAGAGAGAAGTCAGAAGGAAGAAGATAGAAGTCAGAAGACAGAAGGAGAAGCAGAAGAGCGCGACCGGAGCGCGCACGCTGACGCTGATTCTGATACTGATTCTGCTATAGCAATCAGAAACTACTTTGCTGATAAGGTCGGCAGGGAACCATCACGGGAATTTATTCGGTCAGCAGAACAGACAGGGCTGGCTGTAGGGTACATATGCGCAGCGATAGATAAAAGCACCGGCGCAAACGTACCGGAAGGGTATGCAACGAACATCCTGCGTCGCTGGGCGTCAGACGGCGTGCCAAACAACGTTCGTCCGATTACAGCCCCTGACGCGCCCCTGGAACCTTGGGAACAGGACTGGCTGGCAGAATACAAGGCGATGACACAAGACAAAGGAACAGGAGGAACAACATGACAACGATGGAAACTATTGAACAGCTGAAATCGCTGCTTGACGATCGGATGAGTTTTTTGGGCGAACAGGGCAATGATTATTGCAGGGACATCGCGGCGTTAACTGCGGCAATTAAGGCAGTTAACAAGACTGCGAACGACAGCAAGACATACACGGCATTTGATGTTATCCGGATTGTGCAGCGTGTGGTGAGTGATGAGCTCTGCGAGCTGGACGAATTCGATGCGCCGGAGGCTTATTACAAAATCGAGCGGGGTATCATCGCAGAGCTGGTGAAGGAGGACGAGCATGAAACGAACGTTTGAGCTCGAAGCACGCGCGAACGACGTAGGCTACAGCGTCACGCTGCGAATCAACGGCAGAGCCTTTGCCGCATCGGCGATTGTTGCGAACGGCGATACGGTCGGCAGTACATACAAGCAGATTGTAACGCAGCTGGCTGAGGTCTACGGAAGCATCGAAAGAAAGCCGGAGTACGCGGACATTGCAGCAGCGAGAGATGAAACATACTTTACGATCTGTTCGTTGAACAAGATTGCACGGCTGGGAGGATAATATGAAAATTGAGACAGCAATTGAACGGTTGCAGGAACTGATTGACTGCAACGAGAAATATGAAGCATTTTTGACCGAAGAAGATGACAATGACGAGGAGCTACGCGATACAGAATTGACGCTTGAGACGCTGCGCATGGCTGTGCGAGCACTGGAAAAGGGGATGAAAGCATGAAGCGAAAAATTGAAGAGTTGCGGGCGTACATGAACCCATCAAGCTATGGCGTGACGCTGCGCATTGATGGGAAAGAGTTTTCCGGCCGGGCAGAGTGCGGAGATACCGCACAGGATGCATACCGAGAGATTATGAAAGCATTGCGCGAGGAATACCCAGACATGTGCACACGATACTGGGAATATCCAGACATTAACCATGTAGTGACACAGATTTGGACGTTGCTGTGCGCGCTGCATGAAGCACAGCGGGCATGAAGGAGATGCTATGACGTATCAAGCAAAGAGCAGCGAGACAGAGGAGCAGAAAATCGTGATCCGCTGGGCACGTGTCATGCAGAGCAGATGGCCTGCACTGGAAAACCTGTATCACGTCCCAAACGAAGCGAAGCGCACGAAAACAACAGCGTCTGTGCTGAAAGCGATTGTGTCTCAAACGGGTGATTGAGATGCGCGTTGAAATCATAGATGGGCAAATCTCGATGTTCGATACCGTTCGCTCGGTGCCGCGTGGGTTGCTCGGCGTGGGAGATTTGATTGGCAGGCGGGTGCTCGGAGAAGTTCAGATAGCACGGATTACAAAAATAGAAGGATTGCCGGATTATCCATTCTATCGCACAGATTCGGGTTGCTGCTATACAGTTGATGAAGGACATAGCACGATAGCGGAATTAGAGCAACAAGCTGCTGCAGTACGAGAAAAATATGAGACAATTACGCCTAAGAATTTGAGTGAACGCATAACGTGGGAGCATACGAAAAACGGAAAAACATTCTGGGCACAGATCGGAATCATGGGAAACGCGCTGTACTGGAAAGATTTTATGACATATCAATTCCTCGAACCTTGCGCCAGCACGAAGGAATTAAAGAGGGCGTACATAGATCGAAAGAAAGAGATTGAATGGTACATGAAAATCAACAACTATGAAAATTTAAAAATCGTACAGGGTGAACATCTGATGAGCCGATTGTACAAGTCGGCTCACGGGTTTTATGCGAGTGCAAAATACGTGGAAGTTAATGGCTAAGGAGGAGACAATGGAAAAGGAGTTGAAAGCATGAAAACAAGACCATCGGATTATCTGAACACAGTGCAGCTGCTGAACCAGCTGGCAGAGGAAGCGGGAGAGCTGGCAAGCGCGGCAAACAAAATGATTCGCATCATTGACGGCGCGAATCCGACGCCGGTAACACCGGAAGCAGGTTGGAAAAAGCTGCTTGAAGAATCGGCAGACGTGCAGGTCTGCTTGGGTGAAATCCTGTCCATTGCGGACTGGGAGCGCGTGGCGCACACCCGAGAGGAAAAAACAGCACGCTGGGTGCAGAGACTGGAAGAGAAGGAGGGCAAATATGAAACGGCCTTGTGACACGTGCGGGGCAACCGCGTGTGCAGCTGGTCGCGGCTGTGGCTGGAAGCAGTGTGAAAGATACAAGGCTTGGTTGCGCGAGTACTGGAAGGCTTTGCCTGCTGCTGCACGCAGGCTGGATCACATCAATTGGATGCTTCGACATCTGCGGCTGAAAGAAAGAACGGAGGATGAACATTGAACTGGGTCAAAGAGGCGGAATCGAAGCTGCGCGATTATGCAGCGAAAGAACAGTCGCTTGAATCTGTGGCAGAGCGTATTGCACAGCTGCAAGCAGAGATGACTTGCGTGCGGTCGGCAACAACGGATAGCACAGCGGTACACGGCGGCGGAAATTGCCGCGAGGACGCGCTGCTGAACAACATTTCTGAACGAACAGAGCTGGAACGAGCAAAACAAAAAACGGCAGAATGGGTAGAGTGGGTAAATAAAGCCCTCAGAGCCTTGACAGACACCGACAGGCATCTGCTTGACGTGTTTTACATCAACAGGCACAAAGGATATGTAGAGCGGCTCTGTGAGGAAATGAACATTGAGAAGTCGCAGGTGTACAATCGAAAGAATGCTGCACTGCGGAAATTTACAATTTCACTGTACGGCGTTACCGAGACATAACGCAAAGTTGGAAAAAAACTGGGCGATTTTCGAAAAAGCATCTGCTATACTGGTAGTGTCCAAAAGGTGAACGAAGCAGCGGGCTGGGAATCTGCTGCTTGCACCGCAAACGCATTGGTTCCTTTTTTCTCAAATATAAAACAACACATACTTTGCTTGTTTCCCTGACAGCCGGGAAAGACCGGCAATACGCTGCTGTAGCTTCAGTGGTAGAGCAGCCGACTTGTAATCGGCAGGGCGTTGGTTCAAATCCAACCTGCAGCTCCAATGACATTTTTGTCATGGCATATTAAATCTCCTTTCAGCGGGCCGCTCCAATCGGGGCGGCTTTGCTGTACAAAAAAGACCGCCGGCATGAACCGGCGGCTTGCAATCAATTACTGATTGTCTTCAATATACTGGTTGATAAACTTCTTGATTTCAGTAGTAGCTTTCGTTCCGTTCTTCTCACAAGCGGCGCGGAAAGCTTCTAATACGTCCGGCTTGAGATCAAGCGGAAAACGAACGTAATTCTTGCGGAGATTCTTCATTTGAGACTGATATTTACTTTCTGACATGTTGATGTTCCTTTCTTTCGGTCAGATTCCGCCGTGCACAAGCAGATAAATCAATGCGCACAAGAAAGCGAATAATCCGATGCAAATAGCGACATGGAAAATAAGTCTGAAAAATTGATTTTTCATCTTGAATTGAAAGAGCACTTTATGCTATGATTCTTATGAGGGTGGGGGCTAAGCCCCCACGGTCTCAATAGAACAGCTTTATCAGAATCAGTATCCAGCCGACAACTGATATAAGCTGTATGAGGAGTTTTTCAAGCTGTTTCAGCAGTTCGATAAGCTCCTCTATTTTATTTTCCAGCTCTTTCATTCGTTCACCTCCTTTCTATGTTCTTATCATAACATACGGACGTATAAATGTCAAGCATTCCACAGTAAAAAATTCAAAAATATTCAAATTATTCCAACCGTCTGCGGATTTCGTGGGCGGTTTTGTTATGCTATGAAAAAGGAAGGTGGTGACGGTGGCGAATGAAGAAAACTTGATACCGAATGAAGAACGAACTCCGAGCGAACGCCGAGAAAACGCAAGGAAAGCCGGCATCGCATCCGGTAAGGCAAGACGCAGAAAGCGCAGCATGAAAGAAGCTGCTGATCTGTTTCTTTCGTTGCCGGTATCCGACAAGCGAAAGTTTAACAAGGCGGTACGGCGGTATGTCGATGTAGAAGATATTGACAATCAGATGCTCATGATTATGGGATTGGTTGATGCGGCAACGGACGGCGATGCCGGAGCGGCAAAGGTTGTTATTGACCTACTAGGAGAACGAACGCCGCGAGAGGATGCAGAGCAAGACCAGCTTGCGCGTGCAGCTGAGTTGTTAGGAGGGATTGACAGTGCCATTGACTGAGTATCAGCAGATGTATTTACGACATTGCAATCACAGGTGGAATGTCAAAACTGGTGCAACCGGCAGCGGAAAGAGTTGGATAGATTACGCTGTGACGATTCCGAAGCGCATCATGGCGTGCCGCGGCGAGGGATTGATTGTCTTGATCGGCAACACACAGGGTACCTTAGAACGCAACATTCTGGATCCGATGCGGAATATCTGGGGAGATGTGCTTGTCGGTACAATCAGCAGTAAAAACACTGTGCAGTTATTTGGCAAGAAGTGCTATGCGATTGGCGCAGACAAGAAGAATCAAGTGGCAAAGATTCAGGGCGCAACAATGGAGTACGTTTACGGCGATGAGGTTACAACATGGTCAGTCGATGTATTTCAGATGCTGAAATCGCGTTTGCGCTGCGAACACAGCCGCTTTGATGGGACGTGCAATCCAGACAGCCCGCTACACTGGTTTAAGCAGTTTTTGGATTCGGACGCAGATATTTATCAGCAGTCATACACGATTGATGACGGATGCCTGCCGGAAAATATTGTGTCGGAGCTGAAGAAAGAATATGCTGGCACAGTTTATTATGCACGGTACATTCTCGGTCAGTGGCAGCGCGCGGAAGGTTTGGTGTATCCGACATTCAGCGCAGAAAAGCATGTTGTGTCAAGCTGTCCGGACAAAGGGCTGTATTACATCAGCTGCGACTATGGCACGATGAACCCGTGCTCTATGGGGCTGTGGTGCATTGATGGCGGCACAGCGTACCGCACAGCAGAGTACTACTACAACGGACGCGAGGAGCGCCAGCAAAAGACGGATGAGGAGTATTACAGCGCACTGGACAAGCTGGCGAGAGGTCGGACGATTCAGGCGATTGTAATAGACCCGTCTGCGGCATCGTTCATCGAGACAATTCGGCGGCATGGCAAGTATCGTGTCATCAAAGCAAATAATGCTGTGCTGGACGGCATCCGCGTTACAAACTCACTGCTCAACGCGGAACGTATCCGAGTTCATGAGAGCTGTACGGATATTATTCGAGAGTTCGGCGCGTACAGCTGGGATGACAAAAAGCAAGAGGATGCAGTGATTAAGGAAAACGATCACGCGATGGATGACATGCGCTATTTTTGCATGACCGTTCTGCACAAGAAATTCAGGTGGTAAGATGTTTCAAAAATTTTTGTCATGGATAAGGCAGGTGGTAAGCAAGATGCTTGGTGCATCAAATATCAAACAGGCAACACACATGGATGTAGATGTTTCCAGCGATATGATAGTCGCGCTGGAACAGTGGGAGAGGATGTACCGCAACGAGCCGGATTGGAAAAATAGCACAACAGTTCCGCTTGGGCTGCCTGCTGCTATCGCTGGAGAATTGGCGCGTCTTACCGTGCTGGAAGTAAAGAGCGAGGTAAGCGGCAGCACACGAGCTGAATACATCAATGAGCAGTACAAGCATTTGCTTGCGGGATTGCAGCAAAAGATTGAGCAGGGCTGCGCACTGGGCGGCATGGCGTTCAAGCCGTATCCTACAGATGCGGGGCAGCTCGTTGTTGACTGCGTTCCGGCAGACCGATTTTTCCCGACTGGTTTCGATTCATCCGGCAATCTGTCCGGCGGCGTATTCGTTGACAGATACACACGAGGACGGCAGTTTTATACGCGCTTTGAGTGTCACCAGTTGACCGGCACAACGTACACGATCAAAAATGTTGCTTACATGTCGTATGATCGTGACAGCATCGGCGTACCCGTGTCGCTGGATGCGGCGCCGCAATGGGCTGGGCTGGATAGTGAGCTGACGCTTGACGGCATTACACGCCCGCTGTTTGGCTATTTCCGTGTACCGACGGCAAACAACATTGACCGCGACAGCCCGCTCGGTGTATCGGTATATGCACGTGCGGTTGATACCATCCGACAGGCAGACGAGCAGTGGAGCCGGATGCTGTGGGAGTTCGAGGGCACGGAACTCGCCGTAGATATTTCTGCACAGGCATTTATGCCGGATGAAAACGGCGGTGTCAAGATTCCAAAGCGATTCAAGCGGCTATTCCGCGCGTTGGATTTAGGTGATTCTGACAATCCGTTGTATCAGGTGTTCAGCCCGCAAATCCGGGAAGAGCCGCTATATAAGGGACTCCAGCACGTGTTGCAGCTGATTGAGTTCCAGTGTGGGCTTGCCTATGGCACATTATCAGATCCGCAAACAGTCGAAAAGACGGCGGAAGAAATCAAGGCGAGCAAGCAGCGATCGTATTCCACAGTTGCATCCCTGCAAGCGGCGCTGGAACATGCATTGAACGATGTTGTCTACGCGATGGATGTATGGGCAACCATCAACCATCTTGCACCGGCGGGAAAATATGAAGTATCGTTCGGCTGGGATGACAGCATTGTTGTAGACACTGACAAGGAGTTTGCGCAGCGTATGCAGATGGCATCGGCACAGTATATCCGCCCGGAACTGCTGCTATCGTGGTACTTCGGGTGCAGCGAGGAAGAAGCACGGAAGATGATGCCGGTGCAAACAGACGAAGCGGATCCGTTTGGGTTGAACGGCGATGCTTGACCCGAATGTACTAGACAGCTTGCCGGATGCGCTGGTTGCGCTGTATGCACAGGCTGAGCAGGATATTCTTGCTGACATGGCGCGGCGGCTGGCACAGTATGATTACTGGATACCGGCGGCAGAGCACCAGCGGCAAAAGCTGCGTGAAATGAATGTGACGCAGCAGGAAATCATCAAGCAGCTGTCACAGCTGACCGGCAAGAGCAAAGACGAAATCAAACAGCTGATGCAGCAAGCCTGTGACGATGCACTCGAAACTGACCGAGAGTATTACCGACAGCATGGTACAGATGTTCCGGCGGCATTGTCACAAGAGATGAAGAATATCCTGAACGCCGGATATACATCAACTGGAAAGTTGTTTAAGAATCTGACGAAAACAACAGCGTCCGCTGGTCAAACACAGTTTGTACATGCGCTTGACCGCGCTTGGCTGGAAGTACAGAGCGGAGCTTTTGACTACAGCACAGCAATACGCAGTGCAGTCAAAGAGCTATCACGGCAAGGCTTGCACGCGGTACAGTATCCGTCCGGCAGATCGGACACGCTGGAAGTGGCGGTCAGGCGGTCTGTTGTAACCGGCATCAACCAGACAGCGGCACAGATGGAGCTACAGCTTGCGGATGAGTTGGACAGCGACTTGGTAGAGACTACGGCACACGCCGGTGCGCGTCCCTCACATGTCGTGTGGCAAGGGCAGGTGTTCAGCCTGTCCGGGAAAAATCCAAAGTATCCAGATTTCCGGTCAGCAACGGGATACGGAACAGGCGCGGGCTTGTGTGGCTGGAATTGCCGACACAGCTTTTTTCCGTACTTCGAGGGTGCAGGACATGCATACACATCTGACCAGTTGAGAAGCTACGAGGATAAGAGTATTTCCTACAACGGGAAAATGTACACCGAGTATGAAGCAAGCCAAATGCAGCGACATAATGAACGCCAAATCAGACGGTGGAAGCGTGAGTATGCAGCTATGGAAGCCGCTGGGCTGGACACGACAGAAGCAGCAGTTAAGCTGCATAGCTGGCGGGAACGACAGCGGGATTTCTTGGAGCAAACCGGATTGAAGGTTCAGAGCGCAAGACGGGAAACCGTTGGGTTTGGCAGAAGTCAAGCGAGAAAAGCGGGCACAACCGCGAAAAAGCAAGCTGATATGATAGAAAACTTTTCTCAAAAGATGCAAGAGAAAGGTTACGCTGTGAAAGGCTTTGATAGATACTATGGAGATCAAGAAACTTTATCACATATGTTGTCGGCTTTTGAACGCATGGCAACTGTATATCCGCAAGTCGCGGAAGGCTTAACCATAGCGTATTCTTACAGTAAAGATTCTGATACCGTTGGTTGGTATAACCCTAAAACAAACACAATAGGATACAACAAACAGACCATAGGTAATTGGAATTATCATTGTGAGGAGTATGAAAAACTGGTAAAAGAAGGATGGTTTCCACAGGGCACGACTCCGGGTGGCGCATTCTATCATGAGTTCGGACACGCTTATGCATATGCGAACAACATGACGGGTTATAAAAAGAAAATAGATAAGGTTCTTAAAGATATGGGATATGGCTACGTTAATGTTCAACAACGCAAAAACACGCTGCGTAAAGAATTATCTCAGTATTCTACAGCGTATACAAATCCTACATATCAAGAGGTTGTTGCAGAATCATTCAGTGAGTGGTATACTAGCGATAACCCTAGAAGATTCTGTACCGCGTTTATGAGAGAGGCTGGTGCTGTATGATAACGCTGAGTGAACATGTAAAAAAGATGGTATACTTTGAAAGTAATCCGGAATGGGTGTGGTATGATGAAAAAGAGATGCCGCATTTGACCGAGAAAGCTCCGCCGGAAGCAGTAGAATCGTACAACTATTGGAAAAAATGTTATGAAGAGCAGGAAAAAACAGGAATTATCAAATATTGAAATCGGAAACCGCCAATCTTCGGAAAGGCGGTTTTGTTATACCTGTTTTAGGAGGAAACTATGATTTATGGAATTATGCTGTTGATGATTGGACTAAAGCTGAAAATGTCTGCGGTGTATTACTTGCTGCTCGGCGCGGCGGCTGTATTGGAAGTTGTGAGAGCGTTTGTAAAAGCTGTTGCGAAAAACAAGTGAACCTTGTTTCTGAAAGGAGACACCATGAAGTATAAAAAGAAGCCGATAGTCGTTGAAGCATTTTGCTGGACGGGTGACGAGAACCAGCTGGAAGACCCTACGTGGATTGCTGAGATGATTAAATCCGGCACATGTGAGATTCTAACGGAAGAAAGAGGTTATCTTGGTATGGATCTCAAACCGAGAACCTGCCTGGCAATCAAAACCTTAGAAGGAATACATTATGCTCTTCCAGGTGATTATATCATTCGCGGCATTAAGGGTGAAGTATATCCCTGCAAGCCGGATATTTTTAAACAAACATATGAGCTTGTTTGATTATTAACAACAGAATACCAAGGCTATTGCGTAACAGCAGTAGCCTTTTATTATGCCCTGAGTACGGCGTTAAACTGCTCTATTTTTGACCGTGCCGAAGTCGCAAAACTACGGCGCCGCAGCGGATGCGACCCGCGACAACAAAGCGCAGCGGCAGGAGGAACACACGATGAAGCGTGAATTTATCAAGGGTTTGCTGCCGGACATCGGCGATGACGTTTTGAAGCAGATCATGGATCAGCACAGTACAGATGTCGGTGCGCTGAGAAGTAAAATCGAAGCACTGGAAACCGAACGAGACGGACTGAAAACCCAGCTGAACGATGCCAACACAGAAATTCAGTCGTCCTTAAAACTCCATATCATCTTACGAATTTGCCATTCTCTTTCCGTTGCCTGCC
>OGXW01001270.1_pt1 | contig 19203 bp, 17 predicted proteins | sample 1576341 | NCBI WGS metagenome assembly OGXW01 (sample SAMEA3541592, study PRJEB24748) | human gut metagenome | biome: human gut; feature: human-associated habitat; material: faeces | place: China | collected 2012
GGGGTATCGGGAGCAAAGCATCGGCAGGCTGTCCAATGAATGATTGGAGCCACGGAATACTTCTACCAACTCGTCTTTGTCAAAGATAGCCAGCTTGGCTACTGAATTTCCTATATCAATTATTAAATTCACAACTTTGCTTTTATGGCTGCAAAGTAACGCAAAAAATAAATAGGAATTGCAATAAAAAACGGTATTTGTGAGGTATTAATTAATATTTAGGTGTACTTTTGCAGCGTAAATTGTAATTTTGATACGGATAAACAATGATTCAGTGGTATCAAAACATTGATTAATATGAAGAAACTGCTTGTTCTACTTTATTTAATATTGGCTTCCTGGAGTGTTCGTGCTCAGCAGGATAGTGTAAGGGTGAGTTTGCTGACTTGTGCGCCGGGAACCGAGATATATGAATTGTTCGGTCATACGGCTATTCGTTACGAAAATCCGGCAGAGGGGAAGGACTTGGTTTTTAATTATGGTATCTTCAGTTTCAATACTCCTAATTTTGTGCTGCGCTTTGTGAAAGGTGAAACTGATTATCGGTTGGGAGTGGTGCCTTATTCTTATTTTGAAGGAGAATATGCCGTGCGCGGCTCTTCGGTCTATCAGCAAACACTGAATCTTACCGACGAAGAAAAACAAAAGATATGGGATTTGCTTGAAGAAAATTATCGTCCAGGGAACCGGATTTATCGTTATAATTACTTTTATGATAATTGTACTACGCGTGCGCGTGACAAGATAGAAGATTGTATCGATGGAAAAGTAGTTTACCCGCAGGCGGAAGAAGGGGTCACTTTCAGGGATATTGTTCACCGGTGCACGAAAGGGAATGAATGGGATGAGTTAGGAATTGATCTTTGTCTTGGCAGCGAGGCGGATGTTCCCATTGACGAATTTTTCTTCAGGAATGGTTTCAAGACTAGGATTTTCAATTGCAACAATTGGTACGCCAGATATTTTAATTGTAGATGAAGTTTTATCAGTAGGTGATTTTAGATTCCAGGAAAAATGTCAAAACCGTATAAAACGTATGTTGGATGCGGGCACAACATTATTATTTGTTTCACATAGCATTCAGCAGGTAGAAGAACTGTGCAATAAAGTAGTGTGGCTGGATAAAGGTGTAGTGAAGATGTTTGGTGAATCAAAGAACATTGCTGAGATATACAGTGCTTCATAGGATAGGAGTTAAAAAGATGAAATCAAAAATAAAAGTTATTGTGATTGGTTTGATTATTCTTTGTCTGGCAGGTGTATATGCAATTATTGATAAAGCAGTATCTATTTATGATACATCTTGTGATACAAGTGCATTCCAATCAATTACCTTAGAACAAGGGAAAAAGTTAGATATTTCTTTTATATATTCAAATAGTATTTCACTTTTTTTATAATAATCATTTTTTATTTCAGATAACATTTCTTTATCATTTTTATAGTTTTCATCAAAATAATCAGTTATACTTTTTAAAAAATCTTTTGTAATTGTTTCTTTTTGACAAAACGGGCATTTTGCTTTATCTCCATCAACTTGTATATATTTAATACCTTCATTTACCCAATCTGAATTTCCTAACATATCTATTAAATCAGAAATCGAACTATCAGTATTACCTAAGATTACTTTTGAAAGTAATTTTGAATTTTCTATACTAGTAAAATCTATTTTCATATTTTGAATTGTATTTTTTTCCTTCAAATCACCTATTAGAAATTTTGCTTCTTTTTTTAAATCATCTATTGTGTAATCTAATTTATCTGCAGAATATTCTGTAGATAAAAGTTTTTCAAATAATGATGATTTATTTTTTTTATATCCATCTAAACAAAAATTTAAAGATTCTTCATCTCTAGAATAGTTTATTTTTATGTTCCATATTTTATCTACATAATCACTTTTTCGTTTTTTATGAGAAGCTTCTAGTTCTTTCTTTTTTTCAATTTGGTCTTTTTTGTTAGCAATTAAATCATTTATTTCCTTATTAGTTTTATTAATTATTTCATTAATTTCTTTATTTTCTTTTGATAGTGTAAATATTCCTCCTATCCCTTCTGGCTCATAAAAATGATCTCTAATAAAGTCTTGATTGTATACCAAAATAGTATCATCATTATTTAATCCTTCCATTGTGCAATAGGAAAAACGTGAACTTTTAGGATTATATAAAAAACTAGATAATGTACTTTTTCCTACTCCATTTAACCCATATAATAAATTAACTTTTTTATCTGTCTCTAATGTTGTACTTCTTTTAAAACTTGCGACATTATTTATTGTAATTTTTGATAACATATTCTCTCTCCTTCCTTTAAAAATGTTATTTGTTAAATAATTTAATTTTGTTACAAATACGCTCTATATAAAAAAATAAATAGATAACACATATTATTATACAACTTGTGTTATCTATTTACTGTTTTCGTTCACGAACGGCTACTTTTCGTGCGTGAATGACATATATTTACTTTTATTTACAACTTTTTCTTAATATTCTATTACTTATCAATATACCTATTAAAAAACCCAAACTATTATGAATAATATCATCAAACTCAAATAACCCTCTACATAAAACTAATTGCAATAACTCAATAGAAAAAGAAATACCAATACCTATCAATAACCCAATCTTCCAATCTATCTTTTTACCATATGCTAATGGTAAAAAGATCCCAATTGGTAAAAGCATAACAATATTTAATATATTTTCCAATAACAAATCATATCTAGAAGCTGTCCCTAATCTCCCTATAGGATGAATAATCTCTTTCCAAGACCAAAATACTTCTAGTTGATATTTTCTAGTACTTGGTAATCTAGAAAATACTGTTGATCCATAAACATGTAAAAGATAAATAATAAATAAGATACTAAAACACATTTGTGTTTTAGTTATCTTATTCTTTTTATAATATCTTTCTAATATGATAAAACTGATAATCATTACAATAATTACAGTTATTAATTCTATTTTACTCCATTTAGGATAATGAGAAATAATAGTTTGAAATATATCCAATGTTTTAACTACTAATATATTGTATATTTATACAATATACTTTTTCCTTTCTACCAACCTTGGTTGTTAGTCATTATTTTTATCTTATTATTGTACAAGATACAAATAATGTAAATGATTATTTTAATTTTTAAAAGCATAAAAAAAGATAACACTTTTTAATTAAAAAGTGTTATCTATAATAATGAGGTTAACTTATTAATCCCTTCTAAATAAATCTCTTGTATATACTTTTTCTTCTACATCATCTAGACAACTATCATAGCGATTCGCTATGATTGCTTGACTTAATTCTTTAAATCTATTCAAGTCATTGACTACTTTACTTCCAAAGAATGTTGTTCCATCTTCTAATGTTGGTTCATAAACAATAACTTTTGCTCCTTTGGCTTTGATTCTTTTCATGACTCCTTGGATGGATGACTGTCTGAAGTTATCACTGTTTGATTTCATTGTTAATCTGTATACTCCAACAATGACTTCATTTTCTTTATCTTGATCATATGAATCATTTGATTCATATGCTCCTGCTTTTTCCAATACTTGATCTGCAATAAAGTCTTTTCTTGTTCTGTTACTTTCTACTATTGCTTCTATTAAGTTTTGTGGAACATCTGCATAGTTAGCTAATAGTTGTTTAGTATCTTTTGGTAAGCAGTATCCTCCATATCCAAAAGATGGATTATTGTAATGTGATCCTATTCTTGGATCTAGACATACTCCATTGATAATTTGTTGTGTATCCAATCCTTTTAGTTCTGCATAGGTATCTAATTCATTGAAATAAGATACTCTAAGTGCTAGATATGTATTGGCGAACAGTTTGACTGCTTCTGCTTCCGTAAATCCCATAAACAATGTATCGATATCTTCTTTGATGGCTCCTTCTTGTAATAATGATGCAAATGTATGAGCTGCTTCTACTAGTCTTTCATCTTCCGTATCTGTTCCTACGATGATTCTTGAAGGATATAGATTATCATACAATGCCTTTGATTCTCTTAAGAATTCAGGAGAGAAGATGATATTCTTACTTCCTGTCTTTTCTCTGATACTTTGTGTATATCCTACTGGTATTGTACTTTTAATAACCATGATAGCATCTGGATTGATTTCCATTACCTGTTTGATTACACTTTCTACTGCACTTGTATCAAAGAAGTTCTTCTTTGAATCATAGTTGGTTGATGCAGCAATGATAACAAAAACAGCATCCTTATATGCATCTTCTGCATTTAAGGTTGCTGTTAGATTTAATTCTTTTTCTTTTAAATATTTTTCGATATATTCATCTTGAATAGGACTAATACGATTATTAATCTTATTCACCTTATCTTCTATGATATCCACAGCCATCACTTCGTGATGTTGTGCTAATAATGTAGCGATACTTAATCCTACATATCCTGTTCCTGCGACTGCTATTTTCATAATCTATTCATCTCCCATATAAAATTCTTTATACCATCTAGCAAATTCTCTTAGTCCATCTCTTAATGATGTACTTGGTTTAAATCCAAAATCTCTTTCCAATGCACTTGTATCAGCATAAGTTACTGGCACATCTCCTGGTTGCATTGGTACAAGTTCCTTATGTGCTTCAAAATCATAATCTTCCGGCAATACTCCTGCACTGATTAGTTCCTGTTGCAATATATCTACAAACTCTAATAGGTTTTCTGGATGACTGTTCCCTATGTTATAGACTGCATATGGTGGTATTGGTAAACCATCTTCTCCTGTCTTTCTTTCAGGAGCTTTCTTCATTACTCTTGATACTCCTTCTACGATGTCATCGATATATGTAAAATCTCTTTTACAGTTTCCATAGTTAAAGATCTTAATTGTTTCATTATTTCTTAGTTTATTAGTAAATCCAAAATAAGCCATATCTGGTCTTCCTGCTGGACCATAGACTGTAAAGAATCTAAGTCCAGTAGATGGAATGTTATAAAGCTTACTGTAGGCATGCGCCATAAGCTCATTGCTTTTCTTTGTTGCAGCATATAAGCTTACTGGATTATCTACCTTATCATCTGTACTGTATGGTACTTTCTTATTAGAACCATAGACACTGCTTGATGATGCATAAATAAGGTGTTCTACACCTTTGTTTCCATCATCATAGGAATGTCTACAGGCTTCTAGAATGTTATAGAAACCAATCAGATTACTTTCGATATAGGCATCAGGATTACTGATAGAATATCTTACCCCTGCCTGAGCAGCTAAATTGACTACGATATCAGGTCTATGCTCATCAAAGATCTTATCTATCAGCTTCTTATCAGAAATATTTCCATAATAAAAAGACCACTTGTTCGTAGTCTTCTTTACTTCTTCTTTAATTTTATTCAGTCTGTATTCTTTTATTGATACATCATAATAGTCATTCATATTATCGATACCGATAATATGAATATCTTCATTTTCTTTTAATAATTTCAATACCAGGTTAGAGCCGATAAATCCGGCTGAACCTGTAACAAATATTACTTTTTCCATTTATTTTCTTCTTTCATCTAACTTTTCTTTTTTTCCACAATTCTTTTTAATAAATCCGTTGTTTCTTTAAAATATTCATTTTTAAATGAAAAAATAACAATTAATAATATTGATAAAATAATTGACAATATTCCACGTAAAATCATATCAATTATAGGATTTATTGTGGGTAAAATATTACAAAAAACATATACAATTAATATAATAGTTATACCTTTTATCAAATCAGTGATAGTATCCTTTAAATATTTGTAAGAAGATATTTCAAACGCCTTTTTACTAATAACAATCCCTTTATGTATTAAAGTAAAAAATAATGTTGGTAATGTTAATCCTAGCAAAATACCTTCCATTCCATACATTATACCACCGAAATATCCAAACATAATTGCCGAAACTGCTTGAATCACCATATATCCAGCATCGTACCCATGTAATCCCATTGCATTTTGTATAGAAATAATTGGAATATTTAATAAATAAATCAACATATTAAACATTAATATAAGTACGCTCGTATAATTCAACATAAAATTTTTACCAAATACTATATTAATAAAATCCTGAATACAAACCATAAATCCTGCACAACAAACAAATGCTAATGAATTCATAACAAAACAACTTTTTCTATATACTTTATACATTCTAATTTTATCATCTTCTATTGCTAGGTTACCAAAACTAGATGTAAAAGCTCCTCCCATTTGACTAAACAACAATTGTACTGTACTAATAACTAATTGATAATTACCATAATAACCTACAATCGATATATTACCTAATAACATACTTATTAAAATACTATTTGCAGAATTTTGAACTGTTAAAGCTGTTTGATTAACAAAAAGTGGTTTTATTGTATTAAAAATAGCTATTTTCTTTTCTTTTTCTAAATGAGTATTTTTTATATTTTTTAAATATGGATGATGTTTATTGACATAAATATTACATATTGCGTTACTACATATTTTTTCTCCAATTAGGAAAAATAAAAAATATAAATATTCATGTGTAAATATCGCAGATATAATAGCTAATCCACGAAAAACAACTTGACTTATTGTCATTGATATTATACTAATCCGATTATTTTGTTCTGCATATAGAATACTTCTTTTATAATATGCTAAATAATTAGCAAAAAAAGATAATGCAAAAAATAAAAAATATATCCTAACAGCACTCATACTTATTGTTGTTGATACAATTTGATTTAAAAAGAAAATATCAACAATAACTCCTACTAATAAGAACATAAACGCTATTCCTAAATATACTTGTCTATAAAATGAAATTAACTTTTTTATTTCATTATAATTACTATTTTTTACTGGTTCATATAAATGAATAACCATTGCTGAACTAATACCTGTTTCCATTAATGCCATTACATTAATTGTATTTTGAAATAAATTATGTAATCCATTTATTTCCTCACCTAATGCTCGTATAATAATTATTCGAACAGCAAAATTTAACACTACTGTAATAAGTGCAGACATCATTCCCCATATACTATTTGAAATTGAATTATAAGTTCTCGACTTTTCTTTCATCTCTTCACATCCTTTTTTCGATTTTCTGTTTGTAACTAATTTTTTCAATAAACCAAAACGTGATAAATAAAGGAATTATTCTAATATATATCCAACTTAAATTAATTGTCATATTCAATATAGTTTCAAGACCAAACCAAATAGAAATAAAAGCCCATACATATTTCATATAATTTGTTGCATAAAAAAATTGCTTATCAGCAATTCTCATTAAAATAATTGATACCACACTTAATAATGGTGATAATATCCAACCAAAGAAAATATATGATTGTCCTACAAGTGGAATAATTTGATCACCCGAACTATTACTAAATATTCTCCCTAAATATAAATTGTATAGATAAACAGTTGAATTTCCAGATTTAATAAAGTGATTAACTATTGGCATATTATTAAAAAAATCATAAATTATGTTTGTAATACCCACACTACAACTTTTTGCAAGCCCTATTGCATTATTTACAGACACAGGGCCTGCAAAATAAGCATCTCCACTAGTTACGGTAATTAAATCAAAAACAGAATTAACTCCAGATTTCAAAAATGAAGCAATCAAAATCAATATTATTGCTGGTACAATTATTATAATTGTAATAGATTTCTTTTTTTGTGGAAATAACACCCTCAAAAGAAATATTGATGATACTGCACTAACCAAAGTATACCATCGAGAAATTCTTGATTGTGAAATATATGTAATTCCTATAAAACACAAAGAAAGGATTATAGAAAAAATAATATATTTATTATCTGTACTTTTATCATATTTTTTCTTTTGAATATTTATGAAAAAAATAAAAATCCATGTAGTTAAACATTGCCATACTATTTTTATCATTCCTGATGTATCAGTTATCGATTCATCTATAGAATCTTTTGCAAATACTGCTGTACTATTTAATAAATTAGTATTAGTAATATATATTCCACCTAACAAAATTACAATGATTAATACAATTATGAATGGTGTTCTTATTTTTATTTCTTCTTTTTTTCTATTTTTTTTACTTTTATTAAACTTTATGGTATATTTTGTACTTATTTCTAATGTTAAAAAAATAGCAATCATCTCATATATCATAATTATTATTGCCCAATTTATATTATTATAGTTTTTAGCATAAATAGATAAATTTCCTGACTTACAAAGAATTAACGGAAAAATAACATATCTCATAAACATAACGAACAAACATACAGTTATCCCAGGATATTTGCCAATTAAATTTTTTAAATTTTTACAAATAAAAAAAAGTAATGAAAACACTAATGGTAACAAATAAAAATTATAATTAATATTATTTCGTATCGATAAAATCATGCATAAAAAAGATACTATTATATTAACTATTTCCCATACTATAAAATATTTTTTTCCCATAGTTATTAAATGACTTTATGTTTAATATATTCCTTCCTCTAATATTGTATGTAATTTTTTTATTCGCTCTTTTTTATAAAATAAAAACTTTGAAATTTGAGCTTGATCATTCCATTTTTTTAATGTATTTTCATTTTTTAAAATTTTAGAAAGTTCTTTGCAAATACTTTTTTTATCATTTTTTATTACTGAACCACAATTAGTCAATTCTTTTAACTCATGTGCACCTCCTACTTCAACTGAAACAACTGGAATTCCTAATAATGCTGCTTCTTGACAAGAAGTACTAAATCCCTCTCTATATGATGCACAAAAATACAAATCTGCTTCTTTTAAATATTTATAAGGATTGGTTTGCTGCCCTACCATAATTACATACTCTTCTAAATTATTATCCTTGATAAATTTTCTCATTTTTGGCTCTTCAAGGCCCCCTCCAACAATCCAAAACTCTACATTTTGATTAATTTTTACTATTTCTTTAATACATTCTAAATATCTCATAAAGCCTTTTTCTGGAGTCAATCGTGAAACATTAATTACACAATATTTATGTTTCTTTTGAATAGGACATTTTTCTTTTGATAATTCAAGAATTGGTTCTTCATCAATTATATTGTAACAATAATCACATTTTAAAGGATCAAATCCGTCACTAATCATTCTATCACGTCCTGATTTGGCAACATTAATTACTTTAGGAAACATTTTATAGTATTCTTTTAGTACCATTTTAGAATCATAACCATGCATCCAGCATAATTTATTAGGATTAGGACTAACCGCTATGCACTTTGTAGGCATCCCAAATTGAAATGCAACTTCCAAATCATAATGTTCCTTAATAAACATTTTATATATTATTTTTGGTGAAAATAAATTTACAATTTTATCAAATCCTCTAAAATAAAAATCAAATCCTTTAACAACATTGATTTTATTTATAATTGGTTTAGCAAATTCCTCATTAAACTCATATAGTGCAAGCAATGAAATATCGTATTCATTTTCATCAAGATTTGCAATTAAATTTCTTAAAACTGTTGCTACGCCATTTGAAAATCGAAAATGATTTGTAACAAATAATATCTTTTTTTTCATATTTTCAATCCTTTCAATTTTATATTTTAACTTTTCCTAATGAATCATCTGCAAACATTTTGCTTCGTTCTGGTTTTCTATCATATGGAAATTTGTATAATAACTCTGGTATTAATTTTTCAATTTCTTTTACTTTTCTATTCCAATCTTCATTTACTCTAAAAACTTGTGTATTTTCAATTGAATCAGCTGGATTAAAATATTTTTTTGAATAAGTGTGTTGTACTGGATTTAAACCTAAAAATTTTTCGATTTCATCTACTGTAGATTCATAATTGTATATTAAATCTTCAAAATGAATTCTTAAAGCATTAGAATTTTTGAAATTTTCAATTAATGTATTTTTCCATTCTTTTGAAAATATTATCGGATCAGATGGAAAATGATTCTTACTTTTTCTAAATCTATTATTAGACCATATAAATTGATCTAATATATATAAATCTCTTGGATCTCTATCAACAATTATTATTTTAAAATTGTTATCAAAACATTGTTGAAAATCATCAATTTGTCCTGGCCATATTATATGATCAAAAATTTTTACATTATCTTTATTATCAAATAAAGAGAAATAACCTGTTGTAAATTTTTTAGCTGCATCATATAATTCTTTCTCATTTGGAAGAGCACAATACGCATCTTCAGTATCATAAATATATTTTATTCCATAGTTAGAGAATTTTCTTTTTTGAGTTATCCTAAGCATAATTTGTGCCATGGCTTTTAAAATGGAAAATCTAGTTTTTACAATATGATTCGTTGTTTTATCATCTCTTTTTTCTGCAATACTATCAACAAATTCATAAACTAAATTCATAAATTTATCTCCAAACATTTTTTTATATGATCCAAACCATACATAATTATAATCATTAAGTCGCTTCATTTCTGTTATGAATGTACTTATTACTTTATCAGAAGTATATAATGTATTGCCTTTTGATAAAAGTGTACATACATCATATAATCCACCATGATGATATAAAACATTGTGTTCATATGATTTATTTTCATATGGCACTATACTTACATTTTCATATTCTTTTAACAAGTCAACAACTGCTGATGAACCGGTTCCAAAATATCCAGTAATCGCTACATTTATCTTTGAACTCATAATTACTCCTTTTTTCTCTTTTTATATTTAACTAACATTTTGTATGGTATTATTATTGCTAATAGTTCTTTGTATGCATAAATATCATATTTCAACGATAACCCCATCTTTTTTCTCCAAATAATATGTGTACAAAAATTATTAAATCTAAATTTTGCTTTAACTTCTTTAATACTATTTCTATCTTCATAATAATCAAATAAAATATCCGACAATACATATCCTATATAACCATTTGCATACATTTTGCACCATAAGTCAAAATCTTGTCCTCTTGTAGTTCTTTTGGAGACCGTATACATTCCAGAAGAAACCAATGCTTTTTTTTGCATCATAACAGTAGGATGTGTAAAAATTTTGCATTTAATAATATCTTCTTTTGTAAGCTCTCTCCCTTGTCCAAATGTATTCCAAACACCTTGATTATCAAATGTATTTCTACTTGTACCAACTATAGAATATCGATGATTTTTTTCTAAAAACTGAACTTGTTTTTCAAAACGATCTTTATGAGATATATCATCATCATCCATTCTAGCAATATATTCACCTTTCGAAATATTTATACATTTATTCAAAGAAGCTGCTAATCCTAAATTCCTTTCATTTTTTAGAATAATAATTCTATTATCTTTTAAAGCGTAGGATTTCATTATTTTATATGTTGCATCAGTAGAAAAGTCATCACATATAATCAATTCAAAATCACTAAATGTTTGATTTAATATTGAATCTATAGCACGAGATAATGTTTTTTCTCCATTATGCACTCCCATTATTACTGAAACTTTTGGCATATTATTTTACTCACCTCCACTAATTAATGCATCTCTATGACCTTTTAAATATTGAAATAATTTTTTTTGTTCATAATTATTTTCTACATAAAGAGCTGATTCATTACCCATTTTTTCTCTTAATTCTTTATCATTTATCATTATTTCCATTGATTTTTGTAATGATCTGCTGTTTTTTACAATACAAGACAGACCCGTTTTATTTTCCACAATTGCATCAATTTGTCCTGGAACATCAGAAACAATTGCAGGCAATCCCATGGACTCAGCTTCTATGACCACTAAGCCAAAACCTTCTCTATAACTAGGTGCGACAAAAACGTCTGAAGCTGCATAATACTGTTCTACATTTTCTACACTTCCAGTAAAAATAATATTTTGTGTTTTTTTTGCCTGTTCAAACAAGCCTTCTGCTAATGAACCTGCATTATCCATTCCGCCTAACATAAAAAGTCTGACATTCGTATTTTCTTTTTGAATATTCAAAAATGCCTCTAATAATTCATTTACACCTTTATCCGCTGTTAATCTTCCTGCAAAAACAAAAACAATATCATTTTCTTCAAGTCCATATTGCTTTCTAATCTCTTGTCTCCATAACTCTTTTTTCGAAATATCAAATTTAGTTAGATCTACCCCGCTGGCACTTCCGTTCCAAATGACACTACTTTTGTTGTTTAAATACAGCCCCTCTTCTATTGAAAAATTTCTAATATTATGACTTTCAACTTCAATGAATGTTGAATTATCACAGGTCTTCTTTTCTAAAAATTTAAACAGGTTTCTTTTCCATCCTTCAAATCCCATATAGCGAATACCCCATTGACAATAAAGTCGAACTGGAACTTTAGCTTTTTTTGCAGCAATCGATGTATAAAAAGCTGCATTAGGAGTTGAATACTGAACAAGATCAAAATCTTCCTCTTTTAATATTTTTTCAATATTTCTAATAGCCCCGAAAGCAGATAAACTGACTCCTCTTTTCATTTCTATTGGAAAATAATGAACAAAAGATGGCAGATCATCTAATAAGCCATCTTCATTATTACAAATTAAAGAGATATCATATTCACCACTTTCATATAAAAATTTTGATAAATCCTTTAAAAAACATTTATATGTCATATAAATCGTAGTAACAAAACATATTTTTTTCATATTTTCTATTCCTTTTTCTTTGCTGGAACACCTTGATAGTCACCACTTTCTATCACATCTTTAACGACCACTGCTCCAGCTCTTATATTACAGTTGGCACAGATACTTAAATTATTGATAATTGTTGCTCCTATCCCTATCCATGTACTTTTTCCTATAGATACTGTTCCTGCGACATGTACTCCCGGTGAGACATGTACATAATCTTCAAGGATACATTCATGATCTATAGAAGAAGATGTATTGATGATACAGCTTCTTCCTATCTGTACTTCTGCATTGACTGCTGCATTTGCCATGATTACTGTTCCTTCTTTAATCTTAACTGTTTCATCTATGACTGCACTTGGATGGATAAGAGTCGTCTGTTTGATATTTTCTCTTTCCAGCATGTCTGATATTTTTTCTCTGATTCTGTTATTGCCTATTGCAATGATAAAGTCATAATTACCCTTGTACTGTCTTATGTCTTTAGATGTTCCTGCTACTGGATATCTTCCACAGCTTTTTTTACTTGTATCATCATCTAAAAATAGTATTTCATCATAGCCATTTAGTTTAGCTATATTCGCAACTACTTTTCCATGTCCACTTGCACCTATAATAACTATCTTCTTATTCATTAGGTGTTCCTCTGAATTCTTCCATTGTTGCTGATGTCTTAGATGAGATTCCTTCTCGACATAATACTGTCTTTACTGTTTTAAAGATGATTCTGACATCCAATAAGAATGTAATGTGATTGACATAATAGACATCCAGATCAAACTTTTCTTCCCAGCTGATGGCATTTCTTCCATTGCATTGTGCCCAGCCTGTAAATCCTGGTCTGACATCATGTCTGTGTTTTTGATGTTCGTTGTATAAAGGGAGATATCTTACAAGTAATGGTCTTGGTCCTACGATAGACATGTCTCCTTTTAAGATATTGAAAAGTTCTGGAAGTTCATCCAGACTTGTTGATCTTAACATTTTTCCAAATTTTGTAAGTCTTACTTCATCAGGTAACAGATTTCCTTCTTCATCTTTTTCATCTGTCATCGTTCTGAATTTATACAGTGTAAAAATCTTTTCATTCTTCCCAGGTCTTTCCTGTTTGAAGATAACTGGAGAACCCAGTTTGCTTCTTACAAGAATAGCTGTAATCAAAAGAACTGGACTTAAAACAATGATGGCTAATAATGACAAGAAAAAATCAAGAAGTCTCTTAAAAAAATATCTGTACATTATTCAAAACAGCTCCTAATCATTTCAATAATCATATCCTGTTGTTCTGGTGTCATCTTGTTATCTGATGGTAAGCATAATCCTCTTTGGAAGATATCCATTCCTACATCCAATGGTCTTCCATCTTTTCCTAGTGTTCCACCTTTGATATAGGCGTTTGTCTTTGCTCTTCCATCTCCTTCCCTTGTGATGAAGGCATTGTTTCTATAGATTGGTTGCATATGCATTGGTTTCCATATTGGTCTTCCTTCTGCGTTGTATTTAAATAATGTATCCAATATCTCATGTGGACATGATTTCCCTTTTTCTGATACATAGAGATATTCCTGTTCACTTCTTACCTGTTTACACATGGCTTCTTCATTAATCAAGATACATGATAGCCAATAGTTAGGCCTTGTATTTTCTTCGTCTACTGGATTCATTTGTAATGGAAGGTCTTTTAATCCTTCCTTATATCTTTCATAGATGGCTTTTTTCTGTGCGATATGTTCATCTAGGTACTTATATTGTCCTCTTACGACTCCTGCAATGACATTGGACATACGATAGTTGTATCCCAATTCTTCATGCTGATACCATGGCGCATTTTCTCTTGACTGTGTCGACCATTTTCTTACCTTATTGGCCATTTCTTCATCATCTGTAAGGAACATTCCTCCTGATGATCCAGTAATGATTTTATTTCCATTGAATGAAATGGCATTGTAGTTACCAAACTGACCACAGGACTTACCTTTATAGGTAGCTCCTAATGCTTCTGCTGCATCTTCAATGATGATAGCATTATGTCTGTCACAGATTTCTTTGATTTCATTCATCTGACAAGGTGTTCCATACAGATGAACTATAACCACTACCTTGACTTCTGGATAGATCTCAAAAGCTCTTTCCAGTGCCTTTGGATCCATGTTCCATGTTTCATATTCACTGTCGATAAAGACTGGAATACCACCTTCATAGACAACTGGATTGACAGTTGCATCGAAAGTCATATCACTGCAGAATACCTTATCACCAGGTCTTACTCCTGCTGCTTTCACCGCAAGATGTAGAGCTGCTGTACCTGCTGATAAAGCAACTGCATATTTACATCCAATCTTTTCACAGGTTATCTTTTCTACTTCATTGATGTTCTTACCAACTGTTGACATCCAGTTGGTATCATAGGCTTCCTTGACATATTCCATTTCTTCACCATGCATGGTTGGTGAAGACAGCCACACTTTATTTTCAAAAGCTTTAAATTCCATTCAAATTCCCCCTCTTTTTATATATGAAAAAAAGACATAACTGATGTTATGCTTTTGGCTGATATGTAGGCACGATATCCTTGATAAGGTGCCTGATATCATTTGTTTCGTCATAAGCTTCTTTCTTCAAATGAACAAGTTTTTCTAGGAATACCTCTTCATCCATTTCTATTGGCTTTCCAATATGAATCAGATGATTTGGTGTATCCTGTAAGCCTTCCTCTTTCATAAGAAGTTCTTCATATAATTTTTCTCCTGGTCTCAATCCAGTATATTCAATCTTGATATCGATATCAGGTTCATATCCTGATAGCTTGATCAGATTTCTTGCCATGTCTGCTATCTTGACTGGTTTTCCCATATCCAGGATGAAGATTTCTCCTCCCTTGGCATAGGCTCCTGCCTGTAAAACAAGTGAGACAGCTTCCGGTATCGTCATAAAGTATCTGATGATATCTGGATGTGTTACTGTTACTGGTCCACCATTCTTGATTTGTTTTTTAAACAGTGGGATGACAGAACCATTTGATCCTAAAACGTTTCCAAATCTTACTGCAACATATTCCGTTTTTGAACGATTGTTCATTGTCTGAACGATCATTTCACACATTCTTTTTGTCGCTCCCATTACATTTGTTGGATTGACTGCCTTATCTGTTGATATCAGAATAAATCTCTTTGTTTTATACTTATCTGCTGCTCTGGCAACATTCAATGTTCCAAAGACATTGTTTTTAACTGCCTCATTAGGGCTGTCTTCCATCAATGGTACATGTTTATGAGCTGCAGCATGATAGACGATATCAGGTCGATATTCTTTGAAAAGTTCATCCACCTTCTTTGTATTTCTTACAGAAGCAATCAATGTTTCCAGATCCAAATCAGGATAGTCATGTTTCAATTCCAGTTGAATGTCATAGGCATTGTTTTCATAGATATCAACTATGATCAGCTGTTTTGGTTTGGCAGCAGCTATCTGTCTGCATAGCTCACTTCCAATTGAACCTCCACCGCCTGTGACCATGACAACTTTATCTGTTACATAACCCATGATTTCTTCCAGATTGACTTCGATTGGTTCTCTTCCAAGAAGATCCTTGATTTCTACTTCCTTAAAGTCTGAAAGATGAACATCTCCATTCAACATCTGATAGATACCAGGCAGTTTTTTGATTCTGCATTTTGTTTCCTTGCAGATGTTTAAAATATCAGCAAGGTCTTTTTCATCAACAGAAGGCATCGCAACCAATATTTCTTCAATCTTATATTCTTTCGATGCTTCAATGATCTTATCTCTGCCACCTACGATCGGTACGTTATGTAAACTTCTTTGTTGCTTGGCAATGTTGTCATCAATAAAACAGATGACCTCCTTATAGACTTGTGGTGCTGATGATATTTCTCGATAGATCTTTTCACCTGCCAAACCTGCACCAATGATCATGACCCTTTCCAGATCTCTTTTGGATTTTCCTCTGTTACTGTAAAATCTTAAAAGTCGATAGCTGAAACGACTTCCACCTACGCACATTGTAAGCAGTAAAAAATGAATAATGTAACAGGATCTAGGCAGACTGTTTTGTGTCACCTCATATAAAGCAATATTGACTGCACTTGCACAAAATGTTGATATCAGAATATTTTTTAATTCAACAATGGAAGCAAACTGCCATAGACTATGGTAAAGCTTATTGATTACAAAGACTGCCAGATCTATCAATACAATAAAAATAATCATCGTATTCATATGTTGAAGATAGCTGCTTTCAACACTTCCATTGAACCTTAATAATAAAGATCCATAAGAAGCGATTAGAATACTTACGATATCGATAACAACCAGCAGCATCTGTCTAATTGTTAACTTTTTATCTTTCATCTATATCCTCTCCCTTCATTTTTAGATAAAAAAAAGAATATAGTTTACCTATCTAATAAGTATTTATATTAGACTAAATAAACTATATTCAAATAATCAATATAGGCGGCTACCCCTACTCTATATATTCCTATTTTGCATTTCTAAACCTGCTTTTATTTTCCTATTTAAAAATTTAATATTTAAGATTGCTAAATGATCTTTAGGAATGATAGCAGTAATATGTTCTTGAAGGTTCATCAATGGATCTTCAGTAAGTATTAATCTTCCATCTTCTTTATATCCTTTAGATATCTTTAATATATAATGTTTATTAAGTAATAAATGTAGGAGATGTATTTCATCTTTTGTAAGTGCAGATACCTCATCTTTTTTTAATTCTTTAATGACACCATCTTTTTGTTCATACATTAAAGTAAGCATTGTATCAAATTCTATTTGATCTTTACTTGTTTTAATAAAGAGATATCCAGGAAACATAGGGTTAATGATGACTTTATCTTTTGATCTGATATATTTTTCATATCTTGGGATAAAAGCCTCTACATCTTTTTGATTGTTAAATACATAATAAAGCTTTTCTATTTTCAAACTCTGACAATATAAAACATAATAATGAATATCTAAATCCTCTTCTACTTCCATAAATTTTCCTTTTTTTCCTACATATATAAAAAAGCAAAAAGCTAAGCTTCTTTATAACCATAGATTATACTAATCCACGACACCACTATAGCATAATCATTTTTCAAAAGAAACATTTTTCTCCTTTTTTTGACATAAAAAAATAAAGTGATGTCGTTGAGTAAAAAATACTGCAGTTCAGTAATGATATAAATAAAAAGTTTTGTTTTTTTACTTATTATCGAATATCGATAATATGTAAATAAGCTAATTGTATGATGCAGAAAAAAGACAAAATAAATATGTTGGAAAACTTACATACTTATTTTGTCTTTTTCATATTTTGAAGTACTTAAAAATTATAAGTCACTATTTTATAGTTCTAAAATTAAATATTTTTAATCAGTTAAACCTAATAACCAGTCTCTTGCATTAATACGTCTAATACCATCATATTGAATTTCTGGATCTTCATCCATTGTTAAAATAACTTTAGGATAATGATTACGAATAGCTTGGAGTGGTCTTAATTCTCTTTGAAGTGTTTTTTCATCTCTTACAGTAAGAGCTACCTGATAATAAATTGTACCTTTATGATTTTGTGCAACAAAATTAACTTCATAATTATCAATTTTACCAACATATACATCATATCCTCTTCTCAATAATTCTAAATACACAACATTTTCTAAAATATGTCCTGTATCCATCATTTTAGAGCCCAATAACATATATCTCATCCCAATATCCACAATATAATATTTTTCTAGTGATTTTAAATACTCTTTTCCTTTAATATTATATCTTTTAGCTGGATATATAATATAACTTTCACTGAAAGCTTCTAAATACTTTTCTACGGTCCTTGAATTTATTTTTCTTCCCAATGATGTCATTGTATCTGAAATTTTTTTAGATGATAAAGGATTGCCTATATTATCAGATACAAATTTTAAAACGCTCTTTAACATCATTGTATCTGTTATATTTTTTCTATGGACAATGTCTTTTACAACAATTGTATTATAAATACCTTCAAGGTATCACGTATTTCATCAGGTTGATTCTTTAACTGAAGAGCATATGGAAATGAACTATTTTGTAAATACTCTGTATATTTTATTCCTCCATCATTCATATTTCCTGTACTTTCCATATATTCTTTAAAAGATAACGGCAACATTTCTATTTGAATATATCTTCCTGAAATCATTGTTGCTATTTCACTTGATAACATATAAGCATTAGACCCTGTTACATAAATATCTACATTATCTTTAATATAAAGACTATCTAATACTTTTAGAAATTGATCTACATTTTGAATTTCGTCCAAAAAGATATACGTCATTTTATTTGGTATAAGTTTTTCTTTTAAATAATTATATAATTTTTTATAATTTGTTAATTCTTCATAATCCAAATCTTCAAAGTTAATAGTTACAATTTGACTTTCTTTAACTCCGTTATTTTTTAAATAATCTTGATACATTTTTAAAAATACTGATTTTCCACATCGTCTTACCCCTGTTACAATTTTAATCAATTGTTTATCTTTCCATGTTATTAA
>OGXW01001275.1_pt1 | contig 19123 bp, 15 predicted proteins | sample 1576341 | NCBI WGS metagenome assembly OGXW01 (sample SAMEA3541592, study PRJEB24748) | human gut metagenome | biome: human gut; feature: human-associated habitat; material: faeces | place: China | collected 2012
CCTAAAATTAAAATATGGCAACTATATGGAGATGAAAAAGACTGGTGGAAGCCATGAGTATCCATTTTATAAAGCAATCTTGCGTACACTCAGCGAAAAGAATGGTCAAGACTCGATTGATGAGACTGAGGTATATGTGGAGGATGTATGCAGAAAATACTATATAGAATATTTAAATAGAGACAGCAATCCGAGGTTAGAATTACAGGCGGATTTTTTTAGAGAGAATAGCGAATCCAGAAGCGTACAAGCTGCCCAATTGGAAATTTTAGAAGAGATACGGAGAATATGTAATAAACATAATATTTGTTATTGGGCTGTGTCAGAGACTTATCAAGGGGCAGAAGAAGAGCACGGATTTATGGATGGTGAGGAGCATCTCACACTTGGAATGTGTCGGCAGGATTACTTGAGATTTCTATCCATCATACAAAAGGAGCTGGATTCTTGGTTTGATTATAGAAGCATATACACACATACTGGGTATACAGAGGATAATATATGTGTATTAACAGATACATATGATGTAAGCATGGATGAGTATAGGAAGAGGTTCCATGGATGTGAGTATCCAGTAGCGGCCAGAATTGTGCCGGTGGATTGCCAAAGGAATAACTATATAGATAATGTAGAGCTTGTCCCATTTGAAAGTACGTTTATACCGGTTTTAAAAGAAAAACGGCCCATAGTGTCTATTTCAGTGCTGATATCTAACCGTCCAGATACAGTAAGGAAGTGTCTGGATTCCCTTTTGCCTATACTAAAGGCTGTACCGTCAGAACTTATTCTTACAGATACCGGCTGTGGAGAGGAAGTTAGAAAAATAATAGAAGAATACACGGACCATATTATAGATTTTACATGGTGCAGGGACTTTTCAAAGGCAAGAAATGTCGGTCTTAGGGAGGCAAAGGGACAGTGGTTCATGTATTTGGATGATGATGAGTGGTTTGAGAGCACAGATGAGATTATAAGATTTTTTAATTCGGGAGAGTGTGATGCGTATAATGTGGCATGCTATATCCAGAGAAATTACTATGATTTGGATGGTAAAGAATATTCAGACCATACAGTAGATAGGATAATAAGGATAAACGAGCAGCTTCACTTTGAACATAGGGTACACGAAGCATATACAGGCATTGATATTGGTGAAAAGAAGTTAATGAATGATTATGTGCATCATTATGGATATATATATAAGAGTCAGGAGGATGTGTACAATAAGTATAAGAGAAACGAGGAACTTTTAGAAATTGAATGTAAAGAAAATCCTAATGACATGAGAATGTGGCATCAGTTTATTATGAATCAATATTTGCTAAAAAATTGGGATAGGGGTATAGAGATTGCCAGGGAGGCAATAGGCAATAAGAGTGAATCGGAATACTGGGATGCCTGTCACACTGATTTATTATACTGCCTTGAACAAAAGGAGGATTGGAATGCCATAATTGCATATGGTAAAGAATTTATAAGGAAGGGATTATTCCCATATGAGAGCTTTGGAATACTCCAGTATATGGAGAAGGCATATTACAAAATCGGGGAGATGGATAAAGCAGAAAGTCTTGGTGAAGAGGCAATAAAATTATATAACGAATATAAGGATAATTCTAAATTATTTTTTGAAAACCAGATAATGAGAAAAGACTTTATTTCGGAACGTGCCATAAATGATATGTATGCGTACTATAGCATGGCAGAAAATAGGAACTCCGATTATATAGTTGAAAAATCAAACGAACAAAAGGTATCAAGAGATAATGTAAAATATTACCAAGGAGAGATAAGGAACGGATTCTACATCGAGCCAATGATGAAATGTGCATGGGCAGCGCATTTAGAAGTGCTAATGCAAATAGATGCTATATGTAAAGCAAATGATATTAAATATTTTGCAGATTGGGGAACCCTGCTAGGTGCAGTCCGTCACAATGGATATATACCATGGGATGATGATTTGGACATATGCATGCTAAGACCGGATTTAGAGAAATTTCTTGAGATAATGTATGCGAAGCAGACAAATCTGATTTGCCTAAATATGTATACAGATCCAGACTGGGGAATGCATGCGACAAAGGTTATAAATACAACAAGATATGAGACAGACAGGGCGTTTATAAAAGAATACCATGGTTTTCCTTTTAGTGCAGGAGTTGATATATTCCCGATTGACTATGTGCCAAGGGACAAAGTTCAGGAGAAGAAACAAATGGATGCAGTGCGCCTTGCAAATGAGCTGGCCCATTTGATAATGGAGATGGAAGAGTATAAAACAAATAGTAGGAAGTATAAAAACGGGGCGGATATTCTTGCAAGCATGATTCCAAAATTGAAAAAAATGAGTGAAAGTTTAATATCACAGGAGGCACTTAAACTGTTGGATGATATTAATTATCAGAACATGACTATTCTTGTGGATAAACTGGAGGGAGCCTGTGGGGATAAGGATTCAGACTATGTCACAGCCATGCATAGGCTGGCGAATGGACAGGACTATTATATTCCCAAAGAGGGCTATGGAGACAGTGTTTTAGCTCAATTTGAAGATGTGATGCTGCCTGTTCCGGTGGGATATGATATCATATTGAAGAAAAAATATGGCGATGGCTATATGACCCCCAATAATGTTAGAGGAGGTCATGACTATCCTTTTTATGGACGACTAATAGATGCGTTATCGCAAAATAGAGGAGACCGGGATTGCCAGACAACTAAAAAACATATTGAGAAAATGTCGGTTAACTATTATACTCATTTTCTCAGTAAGACAGATGAGCCTTCTATCAAATATGATAAGGATTATTTTGAGACCGGTATAATTGATGGCTGTGAGGTTACAGAAGATAGAAAAAGAATCTGGGCAGCTCAGACAGAAGTCTTAGAAGAGGTAAGAAGAATCTGTACAGCCAATAAAATACGATTTTTTGCTATAGGCGACACTGTGAATGAAGCTATAAAATATAATAATTATGCTCCGCAATCAGAAGATTTACATCTGGCAGTGCTCAGAGAGGATTTTGCAAGATTTATAGTGGCAATTCAAGAAGGACTGGATGCATGGTTTAATTATGGAACGTTGTATACAAGCGAGAATCATGAGGACATGCGGGCATATATAATAACAGATGGATATATGTGTGATGAAAAGGAATATGCGGAGAGATTCCATGGCTGTCCACACATAGTTGGCGCAGATATTTCGGTAATAGATACGGTAGATACAAATACTGAAATGGATGATATGCGAAAAACACTTATTGAGGGACTTATAAAGACATCTCAAAATGTAAGTGATGTGCCACAATATACGCAGGAGGAGATAGCTATCGCAGAGGAATGGCAAAGGGTGACTCAAATCAAGATAGACATAGAGTCGAATCTCAGAAGAGAACTGCTTAAGGCAGCAGACCAGATAGCGGGTAGTTATCGCGGAAAGGGTGAATATGTGCGTATAACAGCGGACTTGCAGGAAAATCAAGATACTATATTACCGAAAAAGTACTTTGATGATTCGGTAGAGATTGTATTTGGAAATACAACTATACCTATTCCGATTGGAGATGAATATGAAGGTTGATGATAAATTTTTTCAAGACGAAAAAAGATGCGGATTTTGGGTAGAATCAAAGATGAAACGTTTCTGGGCATCGGAGATTGAAGTGCTGGAAGAAATTCGCAGAGTATGTAAAAAACATAATATCAAGTGGTTTGCAGATTGGGGAACTATGCTTGGAGCAGTACGTCATAAGGGATTTATTCCATGGGATGATGACCTGGATATATGTATGTTAAGGGATGACTGGAACAGATTTGCAGAAGTTGCACCTAAGGAACTGGACAAGTGGTTTGAGGTAAGCAATTTGTACAATGACGTCACTCAGGATAATTGTATCATGCGTGTGATAAATAACAGACATATGTGCTTTGAGGAGGAATTCCTGAAAAAGTTTCATATGTGCCCCTTTTCTGCGGGAATAGATGTTTTTCCAGTTGATTATATTCCGAGGGACAGGGAAAAGGACCAGCAACTGGTCCATCTGGTTAAAACACTTATGACTACAGCGGCCACTGTATCTGAGGAACCACCATATACACAGGATGATAAAGATATTGTGAAAATGTGGGAAAATACCCTTGGTGTACATATTAATTGGAACAATAGATTGTTTCATGAAATGAAGAAACTGGTAGATATAGCTATGCAGCAGTGCGAGCCGGTAGATGCAGATGAAGTATGTTATATGATGGGAAGACAGAGTGGGCAGGATTATCATATTCCCAAGGAATATTATGATGAATGGACAGAAATGCCATTTGAATATATAACTGTGCCAGTTCCGAAGAATTATGATTATATTCTTAAACTTGAATATGGAGATACTTACATGACCCCTGAGAAGGCTGTGGCAGGGCATGATTACCCTGTATATAAAGAACAGGAAATAGCATTAAAAAACGTGCTTGAAGCAGAGTTTAATGTTAAAATGGAATTAAAAGATGTGCAGAGTCTTATTGATATGAAAGTATTTGGCGCAGAATAATTATGGGGACAATGTATGGACACATTGTTATAATCACGGAGGATAAAATGAAAAAGGTGATAACATATGGAACATTTGATTTGTTCCATGAGGGGCATTATCGCTTACTTGAAAGAGCAAAAGCCCTGGGGGATTATTTGATTGTTGGGGTTACAACAGAACATTTTGATGAAGCAAGGGGAAAGGTAAATGTAGTTGACTCTTTGCTTGAAAGGATAGAGAATGTCCGTAAGACCGGATTCGCAGATGAAATCATAGTGGAGGATCATGAGGGACAGAAGATAGAGGATATCCAGAAATATGGGGTTGATATATTTACTGTTGGTTCGGATTGGATAGGCTATTTTGATTATCTGAAATCATATTGCAAGGTAGTATATCTGGAGAGAACAAAGAATGTATCATCTACTATGATTCGCAAGGAAAAATTCCCAATTATAAGGACTGGGATAGTGGGAACTGGACGAATAGCTCCAAGATTTGTAGCAGAGTCGAAGTATGTAAGTGGTCTTGAAATAGAATGCGCATATAATCCAGAGATGAATAGCGCTGATGATTTTCAAGATAAAGAGCAGGTGACTGTATATAGAAATGATTATCAGGAATTTCTTGATAAAATAGATGCAGTATACATAGCTTCTCCTAATGAAACACACTATGAATATGCCAAAGAAGCATTAAAAGCTGGAAAACATGTATTGAGTGAAAAACCTCTTGCATTTACATATGATGAAACCGTTGAATTATATGAGTTAGCAAGTGCACAAAATGTAGTCCTTATGGAAGGAATAAAAACAGCGTACTGTCCAGGCTTTCAAGAGCTAATCAATAGTGCCAAAGGTGGAAAAATAGGGAAAGTGATGGATGTAGAGGCATGCTTTACACGAATTGCAAATCCTAAATCAAGGGAGAGAACAGATGCTAAATATGGTGGAGCATTTTTAGAATTTGCAGGATACACATTACTTCCGATTATCAAGCTTCTTGGGATAGAATATCAGGATGTCCAGATTGACAGTATATATGATGAAAATGGTGTGGACATATACACAAAGATTCAACTCAGATACCAAAATGGCATGGCAACAGCGAAGATGGGAGTTGGAGTAAAATCTGAAGGAAATTTGGTTATTGCAGGAACAGAAGGATATATTCTGGCACCATCACCATGGTGGCTCACTCATAAATTCGATATAAGATATGAGGATCCAAATGTAATAGAACATTTTGAGCCGAACTTCCAAGGGGATGGGCTTAGATATGAGATTAGTGAGTTTGTAGGAAAAATAAATGGAACAGGACGTAGAGACTACAAGCTTACCAAGGAAGAATCTATAGCTATGTCCAGAATAGTTGAAAAATTTATGAAAAATCGCCAGAGTATATAATGGAGTTTTGTAAATGGTAAGGTTAGGAATTGTAGGAACAGGAAGAATCGCAAAGCGTTTTGTAACAGATGCGTGGCAGGAATTAGATGTCGAAATTACAGCAGTGTATAATCCGCATGATGGAAGTGCACAGAAGTTTTGTGATGAGATGAAGTTGGAAAAATGTGCATATACTGATTGGAATGACTTTGTGGCGACAATTGATGCTGCTTATGTGGCATCGCCATTACACACTCATAATATGTATATTCAAAAGTTATTGCAATCAAAGATACATGTGTTGTGTGAAAAACCAATGGTTATTTCAGGTGAACAGGCAGAGAATGTGTATTTACTTGCACAAAATAATAAATGTGTATTGATGGAAGGTATAAAAACAGCATATAGTCCAGGTTTTAAAAAATTGCAGGAACTACTTGAATGTAAAAAAATAGGCGAGGTTAAAGACGTAGAGGCGTGTTTTACAAAGCTAGTGCAGCCAGGGTTAAGAGAATGGACACATATAGAAGATTGCGGGAGCATGACAGAGCTGGGGACATATGGCAGCTTTGCAATAACGAGTATTTTGGGAAATAATTATACGGATATAAGACATATATCTTTGCGGAATGATAATGGGGTGGATATTTTTACGAAAGTGTTTTTTGAATATGGGAATGAAGCAGCGGGATTAGTTAAAGCTGGGATTGGAGTAAAATCAGAGGGAGAGCTGATTATTTCTGGAACAAATGGGTATATATTGGTGAGGGCACCATGGTGGATGCCTGAATGTATAGAAGTACATTATGAGGATGCAAGTAAGACAGAGGTATATAATTGTGATTATCAGGGGAATGGATTGCAATATGAATTAGAGCATTTCATAAAGAGGATAAAAGGAGAATGCGTAGATAATCTGGTTAAAAATGAGCAAAGTATACAGATTGCTTACATAATGGAAAAATTTCTTGAAAAAGAAAAAATATATCGAAAATGCTAAACAATTTATATTGAAAACCGATATAATAGATAGGAAATTGTAGAACCGTAGCAAAAAGGATTTTGTTAGGTGCGAATGGAGTCGCTGTCGTTTATATTGGATATGAGAGTCTTGCATCTGATGATGCAGGGCTTTTTTGTTGCTTGGAATGGACATTATTTGAGGTAAAAATGGAGTTTGAATATACACCGGAAATAATTAGAAAAATGCAGTTAGTAGAATTAGATATGCTTAAAGAAGTAGACAGAATATGTAAGGAAAATAATATTACATATATTTTAGATGCTGGAACACTGTTGGGAGCATATCGCCATAAAGGATTTATTCCGTGGGATGATGATGTAGATATTAGGATGCTTAGAAGTGAGTACGAGAAGTTTTGTGAAGTGTGTAAAACACAGTTAAATACAGACAAGTATTTTTTACAAAATCATAAAACAGATGCAGGATATCGATGGGGATATGCGAGAATGCTTCGAAATGGTACAAACTTTCAGAGAGCAGGACAGGATATGCTTACCATGCGAAGAGGTATTTTTATTGATATTTTTCCGGTGGATGATTTGCCTGAAAAAAAGATCTCAAAGGATATCTATAATGCAAAATGCTGGATTGCAAGAAAAATGTTGTATTCAGAGGTGGCACTTGGAAATTATAAACCAGGAATGAATAAGTTTGGTTTTTGGATTTTGAATTTATTCCCAAAAGAAAAAGCTTTTAAAATATTTGAAAAATTAAGTAAAAAGTATAATGACAAAGGTTTCAGTAAGGTAAGAATCCAAGGGTGGGGAGATCCGGTTGATACCGCTGGATTTAAAAAAGAGTGGTTTATTGATACAGATAAAATATGGTTCGAAGATGCGTGGTTTACATGCCCTAAGGATACAGAAGGATTCTTGGAACATTCTTTTGGTAAGGATTATATGACACTACCACCAGAAGAAAGTAGAAAACCAAGACATACAGCAACAAGTATTTCGTTTCCGGAGGAATAAGGAGCATTAATTATGAGAGAGAAAAAGGATATGTTAAATTTTACAGTTGGTCCAGTGATGGCTTCTGACGAAATATGTAGAATAGGTGCAGAACAAGTACCTTATTTTAGAACGGATGAATTTTCAAAGATAATGAAAGAAAATGAAACTCTTGTAAAAAAATTTTCTGGAGCGGAAGAAGCTGGTAGAGTGGTGTTTCTTACTGGTTCAGGAACAGCGGCTATGGAGGCGGCAGTTATAAATACGCTGACAAAAGATGATAAGGTTCTTATTGTTAATGGTGGTGGTTTCGGACAACGATTTGTGGATTTGTGTGAAATATATAAGATACCGTATACGGAGATTAGACTAGAAAAAGGTAAAAAACTTACAGAACAGGATTTATATGTGCACAATCATAAAGATTTTACAGCGTTTGTGGTGAACGTACATGAAACATCAACAGGTGTTTATTATGATATGAACATTATTAGTGAGTTTTGTAAAAACAATGATTTATTTCTTATTGTGGATGCAATCAGTTCATTTTTGGCAGATTCGTTCGATATGAAAGCATTGGGCGTAGATGTGATGATTGCAGGGTCGCAGAAAGCGTTAGCATGTCCTCCGGGAGTATCTTTTGTTGTTTTATCGGATAATGCATTAAGAAGAATAGATAGCAATGAACCGAGTTGTTTATATCTTAACTTAAAAGTTGCATTAAAGGATGGAGAAAGAGGTCAAACACCATTTACGCCTGCGGTGGGGATTTTAAGACAAATAAATGCCAGATTGAGGGAAATAGAAAAGAATGGTGGAGTAGAACATGAAATATCAAAAATACAGTTACTAGCAAAAAACTTTAGAGAAAGAATTTTGGAATTGCCATTTGTGTTTTTCTCTGAATCCATGTCAAATGCAATGACGGCATTACATCCGACAACGGCATCTGCTTATGATATTTTTATTACATTAAAGGATGAATATAATATATGGATTTGTCCAAATGGTGGAGAATTAAAGGATTGTGTTTGTCGCGTTGGTCATATCGGAAACTTGACATTAGAGGATAATGATAGGTTAATTGACGCATTAAAGGATATGCGAGGACGAGGTATAATATAGTGAAAACGCAAATTGTCCAACGAAAAGATATAGGAGAAAGATAGTGCTATACGATAACTGTGGTAAATACATTGAAGAGATAATTAACAAAGATGCAGAGAATAGGAAATTATTACATAGGACAATTATCGTAGATGGAATGGATAGTATGTCAGAAACAGTAGTGTTTCTTTTGAAAGAAAATAATATAGAGAATATTGTCCTGGTCGATGATGAAAAAAGGGGTGAAGTATGGAACGACATACAAGTTCAGGGAGTAAAAGAAGTACTAGAAACGATTGATGCCCCCCAAAATTATTGCATTATAGTAACTGATTATCAAAAAGGAAGTAATATTATAAATGATATCGAAACTTCATTTCCAAATCTAAAGGAATGTATATGGGATTTGAGCTATATTACGATGAACAAATTACCAAATATATATGCGGAGGAAGATTATGGCAGGCAAATTGAATTGCGAAGATGCCAGGAAATACAGTTAGAAGTATTGCAATTCTTCACAAATTTTTGCGAAGAGAATCATTTGCGTTATTTTTTGGATTATGGATCGCTTTTAGGAGCTGTACGTCATAAGGGATTTATTCCGTGGGATGATGATATCGATATAGCTATGCCGGTGGATGATTATTTACGGTTAGGAAAAATTTTCCCTAAGGATGCAGATTTCTTTTGGGATAGTATGTTTAACGAAGGTGTCCAGGACTATACGATAAGTACATTATCTAAAATTAAATCGAAAAAAATGTTGACAGAATTCAGGTCGTTTCCTATAAGAACAATGACTGGGATTGGAATAGATATTTTTCCACTGTGTGGATATCCGAAAGATTATGATGACCAGATGCGCTATATGGATGAATTTGGTTATTGGACGCGATGCTGGAAAGAAAAAATAGTAATCCCGTATGGAACCGAGAAGTATTCCAAGAAAGAGCATATGGATATGTTTGAAAAAATGAATGAGATTATGCTGAGATATCCATATGATGAGTCTAAGTATATAGGGGTAGGATATTTTGGGTATGATAAACCAAAGGCTACAGATGATACACGTGTAATGTTAAAAAAATGGTACGATGAATATATAATGTGTGACTTTGAAAATTTAAAGTGTAGAGTTCCGGTAGGATATCACGAAGTGCTGCGCAAGTGGTATGGAGAGTATGCTGTGTTACCACCAATAGAACTGCAGAAACCGCACGGGATATTCAAAGTGTATATGAACGAAAACAAAAATGACAGTAGTGTTTGGTATTAATGAATCGGAAAGAATGGTAAGCGACGTATGATAAGATTTGCACAGGAAAAAGATTTAAAAGAAATCGCAGAAATACATTTGCACAATCGAAAAGTAGTTTATAAAGGAATAATGAATGAACATTATATGAATGGGATAACGCAGGAATCTGTTTATAAAGAATGGATTACATATTACAGAAAAGCGGATAGAAAAATACTTGTGTATGACTTGAACGGAATGGTTGTAGGATTTGCAGGTGTTAAATTTTTTGAAGGGAAAATGAACTGCGGATTGCTTGACTACTTTCATACAAAAGAAGAATATCGTAATAGAGGCATAGGGAGCGCGTTATGGACAGCTGCATGTTCACTGCTACTTTCGGAAGGAATACAGAATATGGAATTATTTTGTGTTGAAGGAAACGATAGTGCAAAGAAATATTATCAAAAAAGAGGGGCAATCTTTAATGGTTTCAAAGTTAGAACATATTCGTCAACAGAAACAATATCAAATAGATATATTATAAACGATATTGATAAAAAATGTCCTGAGAAGGAAAGAGGAAAATATAGTTTAAACAATGATTATGATTCGCTTTTACAATGTATAAGCAAAGAATTTGTTTTATTTGGAGCAGGTGGATATGCGGAAGAATTTTTTAATCAATTTGGAAAGGATTATAAGCCCAAAATGATTTTTGAAAACAATGAACGATTGCATCATTTGCGAATCAATGGGGTAGAAATAGTTGCGCCAAGATTGACGGATTACAATGTTGTTGTCGCAAGTCCGTATACGGCTGACATAGAAGAACAATTACAAGAGATGGGATATCAACAGATTGAATTTTTCTGCCCGTGGCATCAATATTTGCCGTTATAAAACGTTATTTTAGAATTTTAAGGAGAAAAAGGAAAAATGAAGCAAGTATTATATGCGTGTAGAAATTCAAAAAATGCAGTTAGAGGATTAAATTTTTTATTGTCAAACGAGAATATTGAATTGAGAGGATGTTTAATACCAGATAGATGTGAAAACGTTAGAGAAATTTGCGAAAAAAATGATATTAACATCTATGATGACAAAACGCGGGATAAAATAAATGAAGATTTTGAAGAATCATCTATCGACTTGCTGGTTTCTTTTTCTTATCCTAAAAAAATAGACGACTATATTTTGGGAAAAACAAAATGTGCAATAAATTATCATCCTGCGCCACTCCCTGAATACAAAGGAAATGCATGTGCTTGTCATGGACTTTATAATGGAGAAACCTATTGGGGAGGTACTTTTCATATTATGACAAGTGAATTTGATAGGGGACCAATTATTGAAAAGAGATATTTTGAAATTACGCCGGATTTACAATACGGAATATTGCTTAGTAATGCAACGTGGGATTTGGGATATGAAATGTTGAAACATTTGGTAAATGAGTATGTGAAAACTGGAAGTTTGACATCTGTAGAGCAACAGCAAACGGGAAAATTTTATAAAAGAAAAGATTTGAATAGAGCTAGAAAAATTTATGAAACAGATTCGCCAGAGGAAATCGAAAGAAAAATAAAAGCTTTTTGGTTTCCACCATATGAAGGCGCTTATATAGAAAAAGATGGAGAACACTTTAGTGTTATAACAAATGAAATGCTTATAGAAATTGCAGAAAAAATGAATAACAATAATTAACTGAAAATAGCGGAGACAAGAAAAATATGATATATGACAATTGTGAAAAATACGTAAAACAAGTTGCAATGGAAGAAATTGCAACTTGGAATTTGCATGAAAAAAAAATAATTGTGCATGGCTTTGATGTTTTGTCAAAAACGTTTGTATATTTCTTTATGCAGGAAGGAATTCATAATATTGAAATCTTTGATGAACGCAGAATAGGAGAAATGTGGTGTGGATTAAAGATAAGGTCTGAAAAAGAAATTGGTGCGTATATTGCGGATGCAGGTGAACAATATATTTTGATTACACCATTACGAGATTATCAACAGAGAGTAGAATCGTTGTTAAATATAGATGCAGGGTTAAAAAATGACATACATGTGTTTAATAATATTACAATGAATACGATGCCTAATAATTTGGTGCTACCCGAAGGTGCGAGGGAGATTTCATTAAGAGAAGCACAATTGTTACAGTTGAAGATATTAAAGTGGTTTCATGAATTTTGCGAAGAACATAATTTGAGATATTATCTTCATTTTGGAACGCTCATAGGTGCTGTACGACATAAAGGATTTATACCTTGGGATGAAGATATTGACATTACAATGCCTGCCCCAGATTATATTAAATTTGGAAAATTGTTTCCAAAAGAATGTGAATTTTTCTGGAACAGTGCATTTAATGAACAGCTTGAGGATCTTCCAATAAGCACGCTGTCAAAAATAGAAAATAAAGATATTTTTACGGAGTATCGATTTTTCCCAATGCGTGCATGGACTGGGATGGGGATAGATATTTTCCCTTTATGTGGATATCCTGAAGAAGAAAAGGAACAGATTGCGTTTAGGCAGGACTTTAAGTATTGGGAAAATGTATGGGGGGAAAAGGTAGTTCTTTCGTATGGAACAGACAGATATTCCTTAAAAACACATAAGGAATTATTTAAAAAAATGAATGAAATGCTTATGCGATATGATTATGATACATCAGAAAACATTGGCATTGGTTATTTTGGGCGATTTTATCCACAACCTAGGGACGGTTCAGTGGTTATGCCGAAAGAATGGTATCAACAGAGCATTTTAATGGAATTTGAGGATGAGAAGTATCGAATACCAATAGGGTATGACGAAGTGCTAAAAAAATGGTATGGCGATTATATGCAATTGCCACCGGTGGAGGATAGAGTCCCAAAAGGGGATTCTCCAATATATTCATATAATTAAAGGTTGTAAAGAATATTAAGAATTCGTAATAAGATGTTAGGAAATTCGTGAGGTAAAAGATGAGCGTAGAAATGATGAATGTAAATTTGAATATGGAAAGAGGATGGCCATGTAAAGAACAATTAAATTTATCCTTGCCGATGTTAGACTTGGTGCGATCAGATACTGTTTTAGAATATGAAACAGATTATAGAGGGTATGCAGGAACGGGTGGGATTATACCATTAAAGAATATTTTTTCAGAGATATTAGATGTTTCCAATGAACAAATTTATTTAGGGTCAACGATGAGTACCACAATCATGTATGATGTGGTAGCGAAAGCTATGTTTTTGGGACTTGATGGAGAAAAACCTTGGAAAGAATCAGGAAATGTAAAATTCATATGTCCATCACCTGGATACGAGAAGCATTTCAAAATATGTGAAACATTTGGAATTGAGATGATTCCAGTAAAAATGAACGATGATGGTCCGGATATGGATATCGTAGAGGAACTAGTGAAAAATGATACCTGTATAAAGGGTATGTGGTGTGTGCCATTGTATTCAAATCCAACAGGTGCAATCTATTCAGATGAAGTTGTTCATAGGATTGCAAGTATGGAAGCTGCAAGTGATTTTCGAGTTTTTTGGGATAATGCATATGTGGTGCATCATTTAACAGACGAGGAAGTTGCGATAAGTAATATATTAAAAAACACTTCGGTTCATCCGAACAGGGTATTTGAGTTTTTCTCAACATCCAAAATTACTTTTCCAGGAGGTGGAGTAGCAGGATGTGCATCTAGTATAGAGAATATTAAGTGGCTTGAGAAAACATCGTTGCTACAATTGAAAACTGGAGATAAAATAAATCAGTTGCGACACGCCTTGTTTTTGAAAGATAAACAGGGTGTATTGGAACATATGGCAAAACATAGGACGATTATAAAACCTAAGTTTGATTTGATAGATGATATGTTAACAAATCGAATTGGATATAATGATAATGTAAAATGGAATAATCCAAAAGGAGGTTATTTTATCAATCTAGAATTTGCATCAGGTGGTGCAAAAAATGTGTATGAGTATTGTAAAGAAAGAGGCCTTAGAATAACGCCAGCAGGGTCTACGTTTCCATATGGGATTGATCCGGAGGATAAGTTTTTGCGCTTGGCACCGACATACTTGTCGTTGGATGAATTAGAAGTTGCTAGCGCTATTTTATGTGAAGCAATTGTAAATGAGCTTGGATTGGAATAGAGAGGTAAAGAATGAGAAAAACAGCAATAATTTTGGCAGCTGGATTGGGAAGCAGATTAAAACCACTGACAGAAACAGAACACAAATGCATGACAAAGGTTGGTGGTATGCCAATTATACAGAGAACTTTAGAAAATCTGGAAAGTTTTGATGTTAAGGAAGTGATAATTGTTGTCGGATATTTGCATGAAAAATTGATGCAGCAAATCAAAGATATGAAGGTTGGGATGGATATACAATTTGTCGTTAATCCGGACTATAAAAATAGCAACACGATACTATCATTAAATTATGGATTGGAAAGCATAAACAGAGAATTTGATTTCCTATATGTCATAGAAGGTGATGTCGTTTTTGAAAAAAAAGTTTTACAGAGGGCAGACGAATCAAGATATAAAAATGTGTCAATATTGGAACCGTATAACGAGAATTTAGAAGGAACATTTGTGACTCTGGGCAAGGATGCAAGGATAATTGATTGGAGGCATAAAAGCGATCAAGAAGATGGATATGTGCTTACGGATAAATATAAGACCGTTAATATCCATAAGTTTAGTGCGGCGTTTGTAAGAAATAGTTTGATGCCGGAAGTGGAATCCTATATAGAAAAAAATGGGGTTATGCAACCAATGGAAAAAGTTATGAGAAGTATAGTGACGATGGGAAATACCCCTATATATGGAGAAGTCCTTCGGGGTGAAAAATGGTATGAAGTAGATGATGTGAATGATTTAAAAAAAGCAGAAGAAATTATGGGAAAAATGTGATAGTAGGAGAGAATGCTATGGTGATAGATAAAAAGTATTGTATGAGCTCTTTTTTGACATTTAGATATATTGTGGATGAAGAAAAAGTATTTTCAGAGAATTTAAAACATAAAAATATTACATTATATGATGAGGATGAAAAGTTGGCATGTGATTCGGCAGAAGAGATAGACAATGCTATAAAATCACAGCTGTCTGCTATTGATTTATCGGATGCGGGAATTTTGCTTAGCGGAGGCATGGATTCAGCGATACTTGCGTCATACATGCCGAAGGGGACGAAAGCATATACTGCAAAATGCTCTGCGCCAAACGCTGTAGATGAGACAGCTCGTGCGAAAAAATATTGCGAAATATATGGACTTGAACACATTGTCGTTGATGTGGATTGGGATGACTATATAGCTTGTATGGATGAATTGATGCTAAATGATGGTTGCCCTGTATTTGCGAATGAGCCCCAAGTATATGCATTAGTGAAGAGGATGCAACAGGATGGCATTAAAAAGATAATTTATGGTGATAATGCAGATATGGCATTTGGCGGAATGGATCGATTACTTTCTCGGGATTGGACATATGAGGAATGGAAAGAAAGATATACATTTGTACAGCCGCAAAAAGTATTAAAAGAATATGAAGATATGGATGCTGTGTATAGAAGATACCAGGTGGGTGATTATGTAGACTATATAAAGTTTTTAAATGAAGTATTTGCAAGTTCGTCCTCTGCAGCATATATTAATAGTTTTGAGTATGCGAATATAAAATATTTTGACCCATATGCAAAATTAAAGATGGGAAAACCATTAGATTTGGAAAGAGTGCGCAATGGAGAGAGTAAGTATTTGATAAGAGCACTTTTTAAAGAGAAGTATCCACAGTTAGAAATTCCGGAAAAAATTGCTATGGCGCGAGCAACGGATTATTGGCTAAGGGATTGGGGTGGACCAAAACGCAGTGAATTTAAGGAAAATTGTATTGAGGGAATGACAGGAGAACAGAAATTCTTGATATATAGTCTAGAACGTTTTTTGAATCTGATAGATAACCACGATGGAGATAGTATGCGATGAAAAAAGTATATACATGTTTTTGCGTAGAAGTAATACATGAAGGACATCTTAATATTATAAACGAAGCTGCTAAATTAGGGGAGGTCACAGTGGGCGTTCTATGTGACGCTGAAATGATTCGATACAATTTATTTCCTATCAAATCGTTGGAAGAAAGAATGGAAATGATTAGTAAAGTTCCTAATGTAAAAAGAGTGATCGTGCAAAAATCCATTATGTATGATGATATATTTGAACAAGAGCGACCAGATATTGTTGTTCATGGAGATGATTGGAGAAAAGAACCCAAAAACTCTATTAGGGAAAACGTGCTTGAGAATATAGAAAAATATGGTGGAGAATTAGTAGAAATACCATATACATACAATGATAGGGTTGCTAAGATTGACAGACAAATTCAACAAAAATTGGCGATGCCAGAATTTAGAAGAGCGCGATTAAAGAAATTGTTGCATTTGGTTCCTGTTGTAAAAACCATAGAGGCACACAGTGGATTAACAGGTCTTATTGCAGAAAAAACGATTGTGGCATCTGAGCAAGGATTAGATCAATTTGATGCAATGTGGGTATCGAGTTTGTGCGATTCAACAGAAAAAGGAAAACCTGATATAGAGGTTGTTGATATAACATCTAGATTGCGTACAATCAATGATATTATGGAGGTGACAACAAAACCAATTATTTTTGATGGTGACACAGGCGGTCTGATTGACCATTTTGTATATACTGTCAGATCACTGGAACGAATAGGTGTATCTGCCATAATTATTGAAGATAAAATAGGTTTGAAGAGAAATTCACTGTTTGGGACTGAAGTGGAACAGGAACAAGATACGATAGAACATTTTTGCGAAAAAATAAGAGCTGGAAAAAAAGTTCAACTAACATCTGATTTTATGATAATTGCAAGAGTGGAAAGTCTGATACTTGAAAAAGGGATGGAGGATGCGCTGGACAGAGCGAAGGCGTATGTAGAAGCCGGTGCAGATGGTATCATGATTCATAGTAGAAAGAAAGATCCTACAGAGATTCTTGAATTTTGCACGAAGTTTAGAGAGATATATAAGGACATTCCGTTAGTTGTAGTCCCTACATCGTATAACAGTGTAACGGAAAAAGAACTTGGCGAATATGGTGTAAATGTTGTTATTTACGCAAATCAACTAATTAGAAGTGCATTTCCAGCAATGCAGCAGACAGCAATAGACATATTGAAAAACCATAGAGCGTTAGAGGTGGATGAGCGAATTATGCCAATCAAAGAAGTAATATCGCTGATTGATACATTATAGGGCAAAACAAGATAGTGCAAATTGAAATCTCCCCAGAACCATTATATAATGATTACAAAGGAGGTAAACGATATGAGTGGAATTTCAAACATTTCTACACATTCGGATTACAGAAATCTTGCGAGTGGAAAAAGAATAAATACAGCAGCCGATGGTGCAGCTGATTTGAGTATAATTGAAGAGCAGACGAAACAAATCAAGGGCTATGATGCTGGTTCGCGCAATATTGAATCAGGGAAAGATGCACTAAATATTTCTGATGCAGCGCTTGGCAACATCACAGATTATCTCCAGAGAATGCGCGAACTCGCAGTGCAGGCAAAAGGTGGTTTTTTGAACGATAGTGATCGAAGTGCTATTCAAAAAGAAGTTGATCAATTAAAGCAGGGAATTGCTAACATTGCGGAACAGGCGGACTACAATGGCAAAAAATTACTAGATGGTTCTAATACAACCGTTTCTATGGTGACAAGTTCAAAGGGAAATGAAGTTTCGATTAGTGCAGGCAATGCGACGCTTGCTGCACTTGGCATAAAAGATTTTGATGTTACTGGGAAGTTTAATTTGGAGACGATAGATCGCGCATTAGATAAAGTGACCGAACAGAGAAGCAAAGGTGGTGCGGAATATAATAGACTTGAGTATGCGGCTAGATACAATGCAAATGTTTCTTATAATACAACTGCATCGAAGAGTAAACTTGAAGATTTAGACTATGCCAAGGCTGTTTCGAAGCTAAAGAAAAATCAGACGCTTCAGTCATATCAGATAATGATGCAGAAGAAAAAGCAGGAGAATGAAGCGCAAAGAATAAATAACTTTTTTATTTAATGATGTGTTGATATTTTCGCCTTGCATTTTTAAAAAGATGGGATAGTAGTTTGTCTGATGCCATAGAGCATGCAATAAATAGATGTATCGACGAGGATGTGCTGAAAGAGTTTTTGGTTAATCGTTGGGAGGAGGCTGCCAAGGTGACAAATTTAGATTTTACATTTGAGAGACAGATAGAGTTGGAACGTGAAGAAGCTGAAAATAAGGGATTGTTACGTGGACGCGAAGAAGGTATGTCGCTTGGACGTGAAGAATGTATGTCACTTGGACGTGTAGAAGGCATATCACTTGGACGTATGGAAGGAATGGAAATGGAGATATTCAAAAGCGTTCAGGAGGGAGATTATGGAGTACCTCGCGGAGCTGAGAAACTTGGAGTGACAGACCGGGAATTTATCGAAAAGATGGAGAAGGCTGGATATAAGATACCTGAATTTGTGTGATAGACTTTAAGGGACACTAGCTAGCGTTACAAATTGATATAAGTATATGAAATAGAAAATCGAGAGGTATACCATGAAACTTGCGTGGCATTCTCTCGATTTTTGTTGCACCACCAGTACTTAAATGCTATCATAATATCAAAGCATATATTTCATATCCTGTGCCTCGTGCACACAAATCTAAGACATATAAATACATATATGATTCAGAAATTCATGCTTTTAATTACAACTATTAACAACAAAAGAGTGGATTTCAGAATTAAAGCTTTGTATATAATTAAGCAATGCGCGTAAGACCTGAA
>OGXW01001283.1_pt1 | contig 19086 bp, 8 predicted proteins | sample 1576341 | NCBI WGS metagenome assembly OGXW01 (sample SAMEA3541592, study PRJEB24748) | human gut metagenome | biome: human gut; feature: human-associated habitat; material: faeces | place: China | collected 2012
CGTAGACTCCACCCGCGACCTTCTCGAAAACTTCGGCGGCCACACCTACGCCGTGGGGCTATCGCTCAAAGAGGAGAACATCCCCGAATTCACGCGCCGCTTCGAGCAGTATGTGGCCGACAACATCCTCCCCTCGCAGCTCTCGCCGCAATATGAAATCGACGCCTTCCTCTCATTCTCGGAGCTTACGCCAGAATTCCTGGCTACCCTGCGCCGCTTCAATCCGTTCGGACCGGGAAATCAGAAACCGGTGTTCTGCACGCGCGGCGTGATGGATTTCGGCACGAGCAAACTCGTCGGCCGCCAGCTGGAGCACATAAAGCTCGAGCTCGTGGACGACACATCGGGCAAGGTAATCAACGGCATCGCCTTCAACAAGGCCGAGTTGTTCGACCGCATCCATGCCGGCGCACGCTTCGACATCTGCTACACCATCGAGGACAGCAAGCACCGGGGAGGCAGCAATGTGAACAACATCCAGCTCCAGATCAAAGAGATTAAACTCGACTGAACGCGCCGACCGCGCGCCTCGCATCCATACCCCTATGGCCACCTCTCCATCCATGCTCGATACGCTCCGGCGCCACTGGGGCTATACCGCCTTCCGCCCTCTGCAGGCCGACATCATCGGCTCCGTGCTCGAGGGGCGCGACACACTCGGTCTGATGGCCACAGGTGGCGGCAAGTCCATCACATTTCAGGTGCCGGCGCTTATGCTGCCCGGACTTACATTGGTGGTCACTCCGCTCATCTCGCTGATGAAGGACCAGGTCGACAACCTGCTCGCCCGCGGCATCCGCGCGTATTTCCTCCACGCGGGGCTGCGTCCGGCCGAGAGCCGCCTGATTTACGACAAATGCCGCCTCGGGAAAGCCCGCATTCTATATGTATCGCCGGAAAAACTCCAGAGCGACAGTTTCCGCCAGCAGCTCTCGCGCCTGCCGGTGAGCCTCATCGTGGTCGACGAGGCTCACTGCATCTCGCAGTGGGGCTACGATTTCCGCCCCTCCTACCTGAAAATAAGCGAACTCCGCAAAAAGCTCCCCGATATCCCGGTGCTTGCGCTCACAGCCTCGGCCACGCCCGAGGTGGTGGAAGACATCTGCCGCCAGCTTGAATTCCGCGCCGACGCACGCGTGTTCCGTCTCTCGTTCAACCGCACTAACCTCAACTATATAGTGCGCCGCTGCGACCTGAAGGAAGAGCAGCTCATCCACATCGCCAGCCGTGTGGCTGGATCGGGAATAGTCTACGTGCGCTCGCGCAAGCGCACGCGCAAGATTGCCGAGGCGCTCACCGCAGCAGGAATCTCCGCCGACTTCTACCACGCCGGCCTCGCGCCCGAGGAAAAGGCCGTGCGCCAGAACCGATGGAAGACCGACGAGACCCGCATCATGGTGGCCACCACAGCCTTCGGCATGGGCATCGACAAGCCCGACGTACGCCTGGTGGTGCATTTCGACCCGCCCTCGTCGCTCGAGGAATACTATCAGGAGGCCGGCCGAGGCGCGCGCGACGGCAAGGATGCCTACGCCGTGTCGCTCGTGGCGCCCTCCGACAAGGGTGTCCTTACGCGCCGCCTCAACGACGCATTTCCCCCAAAAGAATATATCCGCGAGGTATACAACCGCCTGTGCGTGTTTCTCAACATATATATGGGCGAGGGATTCGGCGAAATCTACGAGTTCAACCTCGAGGAGTTCTGCCGCCGCAACAGCCTGCAGCCCGGTCAGGCATCCGCAGCGCTGAAAATCCTCACCCAGAGCGGCTGGATTGAATATATCGAGGAAATCGCCACGCGAAGCCGGCTTATGGTAGTGATGACGCGCCGCGACCTCTACGACCTGCGGCTCGACCCGGAGGCCGAGCGTGTATTTCAGCACGTATTGCGCACCTCGACGGGCATTTTCGCCGACTACGAGCATATCGACGAGCCTTCGATGGCCTCCGCGCTTGGGCTTACGGAGCAGACCGTCTACGAAAACCTGCTCAAGCTGAGCCGGATGCACGTAATCAGCTACGTGCCGCGCAAGTCCACTCCCTACATCGTGATTAGCCGCTCGCGCCAGGAGGGACGCCATGTGCAGATTCCGCGCGAGGTCTACGAGGAGCGCCGTGAGCGCATGGCCCACCGCATCGAGGCGATGAAGCGCTTCCTCTTTGCCGACGACGAATGCCGCAACAACACTTTGCTGCGCTATTTCGGCGAGAAGCCGGAATGCGGCTGCGGCAAATGCGACGTATGCCGCTCACAACGCGCCACGCACCACGCGTCTCCGGCCGAAACCATCCGTCAGGCCGAGCAGGCCGTAGTCTACGCACTGGGCCATTTCCCCGACGGTGTAACCGTCGACCGTCTGGCCTCCTATCTGGCCACCCCCATACAGTCGGTTATCGCCACTGTGCGCGCCCTTGCCGACCGCGGCGAGCTCCGCTTCGACACCGCCACCCTAACCCTCTACCCCCGATAGGCGCCCTACCAGCTCATATCAGGCAAAAAAAACATGAAAAGGCCGCGCGTCGAGAAATTCGACACGCGGCCTTCACGTTTCAACTATTTATTTATGAGAGCCTCAGTATCCAGTATCACTACTCGATAAAAAGGACGAGGGATGTCTGAATAAAAAACGTTTTTCAAGTCGGGCCGGCCGACGTCCGGCGAGCGGACGCCGCGCCCTGAGAGCTGAAATCCCGGAGGCTTTCGTTAAATAGTCGAGTGGTCGGGAAATATATCCGTGTTTGTGTGAGTTTCATATACAGATGCCATAAGGGAGGAGCCTTTCCGTCTCTTTCGTTTATCTATATAACAAACGGGCTCCACGGTCGTTGCAGCCCGCATAGCTAAAAGAATTTAAATTGTGTTTACTCCTGCCGAACCGCCGGAGGGCCGCTTGCTTGCGAACGGGAGAGCACCCTCGTCGAGGTCGCCGTTGGGGTTGAGCGGGAGTTTCTTCAGCCGGACGAAGAATTTAGGCATGCTCACTGCCGAGAGGTAGCGTCCGAGCTTCTTGCGCAGCCGTGCGAGCGAAAGCTTCAGCCCGTGGCGGGGTACGATGTAGGCCGTGAGGAAGGCCAGCCCCTGCGAATCGGTCGCCGGGCATACCACCCCGCTCTCCACCTCGGGAAGGCGCCGCAGGGCATCGGCCACGGCATCACACTCCACGCGTGTGCCTTCAATCACCACATTGCGCTCCTTGCGGCGCAGAAATACCACCGTACCGTCGGCGAGCGTATAGCCGATGTCGCCTGTGCAGAAGCAGCGGCGACCGTCGGGCATGTTTACAAAGTTTACATTCTCGGGATTGTCGCCGATGTAGCCGCGGGCCACTCCGTCGCCCATCACGCAGATTTCACCCTCAAGTCCGGGCACTACGGAGCGCAGACGGTCGTCGAGCACCTCGACTTCCGTGCCGTCGACCGCCCGACCCATCGGATATGCGCCGTCGGCGAGCACCTGCGAGCCGTTGCATCGGTAAAGCGTGGCGCCTGCCGCAGCCTCGGCCGGAGCATACGAATTGTATACCTCCACCTTGTCGACAAGATGGTCGACAAATCCGCTGAAAAGCACGTCGCCGCGGCTTTTGAGCAGCCGCAGCGAGCGCGGCAGCCGCCTGCCGGCAGCCACACAGCGGTTGATGTCGGAGAGTAATTGGGGAAAGCCCGTGATGACGGTTACGCCATGCTCGTCGGCGAACTCGAGCAGTCGCGCCGTGTCGTTGAGGATTCCTGCGGGGGGAATCAGCAGGGTGGCTCCGTTGAGCAAAGCGCCGAAAAGCTCCTCCTCAAAGAGGTCGAACGTAGCGACCGAAAGCTGCATCACCACGTCGGCACGCCCGATGCGGAATTCATGCTCGAAGGCATCGGCGAAGTGCATCACATTGGCCTGACTGACCACAACGCCGTTCGAGCGGCCCGAGCGGCCGGTGGTAAAAATCACATAGGCCGGAGCGTCGGCATGTACGGCTACCGGAGCCGGCGTGCGGCCGGCTTCGGTCTCGGCCATGCGCTCCGGAGCCAAAGGCCTCAGAGTCGCCGGGACAGTAATGGTGCGGAAACCGGCGAAACGATGGCGATAGGCATCCGTCGTAGCTACAAAATCCACACCCGCCTCGCTCATCATATACCGTATGCGCTCGGGAGGTAGCCCGGGCTCTGCGGCCACATAGGCCGCGCCGGCGCGGAGCACCGCCAATATCGTTGCCACCAGCTCCACGCCGTGGTCCATCACGATGCCCACGATTCGAGGCCGTTCATCCGGGAAACGTGCCTGAATGGCGGCTGCCAGTGCGTCGAGACGGCTGTAGCCCACCGTCTGCGTGGCCGTGCGCAGCGCCGGAGCCTGCGGCTGACGCTGAACCATCTCCTTAAACCTGCTGTAGATACTTGCCATAATGTTTCTCCTTTCCGCGGAGCGGCCGGCGGGCCACCCCGCTTTTAGATTAAGATACTTCCCCCGCTATTATAATAACCCCTCGCCAGGGGGTGTTTGTTCACGCCTCAAGCCTCCAAAAAAACGGCATAAAAAATCCGGGAGTGAAAAAAGGGCGAGAATCGGCAAAAATGTCGAGGGCGATAATCAAAGCGAAAAAAATCAAGCGCGAAAATCGGAGCGAAAAAAAATCGGCGCGCCGGAAGCCAAGCTTCCGACACGCCGATATGACGTTAATTTCGGGATTAATCCTGATTAATCGAGATTTATCGGGAATTATCGCGATTAATCGAGTTAAATCAGGTTTAATCGGGAATAATCTGGATTAATCGGGTTAAATTCCCGATTATTTCGGACCTCAGAGGGCGATTTTGCGCGAGATGCGGGTATTGGGAGCCTGCACAGTCAGCACGTAAACCCCGCGGCCGAGAGCCGAGCCATCGAGTGTCAGCTCGTTGCCAGTCGCCGAGGCAGTAGCCACAGCCTGACCCTGCAGATTATGGAGCGTAGCGGTGAAACCCTCAACTCCGGCGAGGAACACGCTGTAGACACCTCCGCCTACCGGCTCAATGATGAGGCTGCTTTCCGGATCGTCGGAGGCGATACCGTCAACACCACCCATTTCGTTGGCGAGAATGTATTTCAGACCGGCGAGAGCGTTGATTTTACCCATACCCCAGCGTTCGGGCTGCTGAGCGGTAAAATCATCCTTGTCGGCCGTAGCTGCGATTACCTTCTTGACGTCGTCCATCGAGAGGCGCACCCCCTTTTCAGCGGCTGCCTGCGACCACAGCGCCAGCACACCTGCCACAAACGGCGAGCTCATCGACGTTCCGCTCATCTCGCCCCAATAGTTCTTGAGGGGCGTCTTCATATCGTCGGGATCCTTCTTGTCGGGGCTATTAATCCATACGCTATAGTTCGACTCGGCCTCGGTGCGGAGCTGAGCTTCCGTTTTATCGTTCAATGGATTTGCAAGCGCTTTTGCAACATAGTTGTTGATTTCGTTGCGGACATAGTATGAATTATACGACGAAACCATACCCATGCCTGGGCCGACTACGTCGGGAAGCTGGCGCCCCTGGAATGTATGCCCGTATGAAGAAAATGACGCTATTCCATACTGAGGATATACGGATTTATCCCACGATTTCTCGCCTGCAATAGTCATGTACGGATTAGCGTTTACGTAAGCGCCCACCACAAGAACGTTGTCGCCACAGGCCATGCCGTTGATGGAGTTCGCAGGGCTACCGGCAAGGTATCCCGACATGCCGTTGGTCTGAAGCACCATGCTTCCGTACATATCAATGAGGTTGCCGGGGACGCCTTCCACGATAACCGCGGCAGCAATATTGGGTGTAGAGCCCGACAGCTTGAACGTCATATATACGTCGTAGCGGTTGTTGGCGGTGTTGAGATTGGCTGAATAGCCTATATAGGAGCTTTGGCCGAAGGTATTGCCAAACTGAGCATTCTTCACAACATTCGAATACGGCACCGACGTGCCGCCGATGAAGCTGAATGCCGAAGGTGTGGGCACTTCAAATGTACCCACTACGTTTCCGTTGGTCAGATTTATTGCCGCGAGCGTCACCTTAAGGGTCTGCGACCCGGAACTCCATATATCAAGATAGCCTTCGCCGACCAGGCCCGTGGACACGAAAGTCTTTACCGTCTTGTCCGAAGCGGTGAGGGTCTTTGAAAGCGAGATATTGGCATCGCCCTCGTTGCCTGCCGACATACAGATCAAGACATCCTTACCTACGTCGGCAAGAGCAATCGAACTTGCGTCGGAGCCATCATGAGGCCCACGTTGGCTGCCCAGCGAGAAATTGAGTACGCCAGGCTTGCCCGTAGTCTTCACATAATCGCGGAAACGGCCTGCCGCTATGGTAATATTGTTGTTTTCAAGTGTGCCTGAACAAACCGACATCTCGGCATCCTTAGCCACACCGTAGTAGGGATTGACGTTGGTGGCGGAAATGCTGGGTCGACCGGTTCCGCTCACCGTCGCCACCATGCCGTTGCCCGAGCCGGGACGTGCGTTGTGACTTCCGGCCATTATACCGAGCACGTGGGTAGCGTGGGTTTCCTGACGGAGATCGGTCTCGAAAGCACCGATTTTTTCAGGGGTATCATACAGAACTACCGAACCGTCGGCACCCTTTATTTCCCAATAGTTCTTTATACGAAGATTCCCGTCGGCATCGCGGAAGTTCAGATGGTTGGGGTCGAGGCCAGTATCCATCATCCCTACGATAACGCCTTCGCCGGTGTAGCCGTGAGAAAGCCCGGAAGAAGCAGCCGCCTTGTGAACGTCGTCAACCTTAGTGGTTTTTCGCGCTACGCGCATCATAGGCTCAAGCTCAAAGCCAAGCGAAATCTGCACTACCTCGTCGAGTTCCGCGATGGCTTCCATTTCCGCGCCTGTGACACGAACCGCAATCACGCGGCCGAATTCATTTTCAATTTCATATCCCTGCTCAGCAAGAATGCTGCCCATTCCCTCCTCCTTCATTGTGACGAGGACGGCCACGCGCTTCTCGGGGGTGATTTCCGGAGCAAGCGTAGGCTGATTCACACCACGCGACTTCATCAGCGCAGCCTGAGTGTTTGCCCTGACATGGCCGAGGTATTCACCCGCACCCATATCAAACTTGCTCTGAGCACTAAGGGAAGCCAAGCCTCCCAAAGCCAGAATGGCTAAAGTGTAGAATCTCTTCATTGTCTATTTACACTATGATTATTTCGATGAATGGCAAAATGTATGCGATACCCGCATAGGAAATACAAAGTTAGGGAATTTGCAGCCGTTTTCCCACCAAAATTCAGCGAAGGAATATATTTAACATCCATTTTGCTATTTTTTAACAAACTCAGGGAACCAAAATTAGGCAATTCTGACACAAAACACAGCGGTGTGTCAAAATCCGGGATTTTGACACACCGCTTATGGTTATTAGGGATTAACTCGCGGAAATCAGAAAGTAGCGCGGTTGCTTACGCTGAAACCGCTGTTGTTTACTTTCTTACCCTTGAATGCCTTGAAGGAAGAAGCTTTTACGGCAGCGGATTTATGAGCCGGAGCCTTTCCAGAAAGTTTTTTCATTCCGGTGTAGCTTGCTTTCTTTATCTTGTTCGAAAAGTTGCGTTTAGCAGCTTTCTTAGCAACGCCCTGAGATGCCGAAATATCGAGAACCTCCTGACCTGGAGCATATTCGCCGGATACGCCCGACATATCAATAGTGGTATAACCCATTCCATAGGAAGGATCGGGAACAGTCTTCCAGAAATCGGCGGCGGCACCGGTCCAAGCGTCCATCGCGTCATAGAGTTCGTCGCTGAAGTTACTGTAGGAGCCTTTTGTACCATAGAAAATCTTGAACGTGCCAGCAGGGAAGGCAACAATTCCATCTTCAACGGTACCTGCATAACCAGCGGCAGTAATCATCGCGAGAGGATAATTATTGGCAAGCAAGTCGTAACAGTCGCATGCGAGTTCAATAGAACCAGTTACACCAACTTCTGCCAAATCAACGCCAATAAAACCATCCTCTACATAGGTAGAGTTGCTGTAGCGTGCGTTGAAATAGATGTAGTAGTCCTTGTCGGTAAGAGCTACAGGCTGACCATTCTTTGCGAGTTCTACAGCAAGAGGCCACGATGCGTAAGCATTGACAAGACGATAGCGGCCTTTCTGCTTGGTGCTGGCCTCGACCTCAACGTCCCATTCCTCGCCACCTATGTAAGTTTCACCATCGAACGACCAGTGGCCGTAGATAATCCCATCGGTAAATTTGCAAGTGCCAACAGATACCCACTCACGTTCTGCCTGGACGGTCTTGTAATCAAAGGTATATGCTGTGGTAGCCACTGCCTCGCCGCCCTCATTATAGGAGACGGTAACGACTGTGTACTTGCCATCCTCGGGGAGAGTGAAGGAAAGTGTGGCGGTTGCATCGAATATAAGTTCAGCATCAGCATCGGCCTTGATTTCCTCGGCCACAGCATCAACCTGAGCCTGCGTGAGCGCACCGGCTACACACTTATAGGCGAACGAAGCGACATCCGCACCTTTCACGGCCTGAATCTGAGCATATTCCTTTCCCTGCGGATTAACAAAGTTACCGGAGTACTCCATAGTAACGTCATAATCCTTGAAACCGGGAAGAAGAATGGTCTCTACACCGGCTCCAAGCCAGTGGTTCGTCAGATCAAGCGTAGCAGTCGAGGCAGCTGTGTTGAGTATAATCATACCGGCCTCGGCATCGTAGTATGCGGGCATAATGTTATTCGGCACAAGCAGACCGCGATAAACCTCTTCAAGGGTATACTGGCCATTATAGGTGTCAGTGTAGAAGGTGAGGACGTCCGCGAAATAAACTTCAGCACCCTCATAGGTCTGGCAGGACATGGTATGTGGCACAATAACGAAAGGCACATTCTTGCCACCGTTTGCAAACGTCCATGTCTTGTCGATGGTCATGTTGTATACGAAGCGGTTACCGGTATGAATGTCGCCTGTAACAGCCGTCGGGTCATAGTCGGGATCGGCACTGTAAAGGTCGTATGCAACCGGGTCGGGGAACAGGAGCTGGAATTTATTGTCATTTACGAGCGAGCCACGAACATACAGCGGCAGCTCAAACACTCCGCTTGCTACTTTCTGAAGGGTAGCCGTACACATTGCAGTGACACCCTGATTATCGTAATCCGGAGTAGATACAGGAATCATCTCGCTGGTAGCGGGGTCGTAACGGTAAACTTTCCATTCCGACCACGGAGAATAAACGAGAGTAAACTTACGCTCGGTAAGACCGTAGATTGAGGTATCCTCGCCTTTGACCTTAAGGTCGAGCTGATATTCGTACTCAGGTTCAACCTTGTCGAGGTCCAGGTCGATTACGATAGGAACTTTCTTCACCCCGGCCGGGAAAGTAACCTGAGCAGGCACTGTGAAGATGTCGGTCATTGGATTGCCCTGTTTGTCCGTAACCTGACCTTCAAGTCCGACGGTAAGAACGTCGTCGGCACCCTCACGATAGAGGTAAACATCGCAGGAGGTGGCGTCTACACCAATCTCGACGGTGGCCGACTCATCGACAGGGAAATACACATTGTTGCCGGGAATAACTTCGGCAGGCGTGTATTCAACCTCGTCGGTACAAGCGGCCATTCCGAAGAGGAACGCACCACCCATAAGGGCAGAAATTATCTTATTGAATTTCATAATTGACTATACTTTTTGAAATTATAAACGGAGAGGATGCGGATTTATTATTCGCCGGTGAGCACAGACTGCTTTCCGGAAACGTTGGGATTATTCATCTTCTCAAGTGCACGGTTAGCATCGGTTTCCTGCTGAGTGATAACATAGTTCATCCAGCTCGGACGGCCAACGGAATTGTAGGTGTCGCGGCCCCAGTTGAAGTTGGTGCCGGAATAAGTACGGTCTACGTTCATATTCAGGCGCTTGTAATCGTAATAGGCCTGACCTTCACCGAAGAGTTCCACACGTTTCTGGAATACGATTTCGTCGATGATATCCTCCGGAGTAGAAGCATTCGAGCGATAGGTGGCATAGCGGAACTTCTGCATGAAAGTTTTGCAAAGTTCAAGACCGCCGAAAGGATTGGTATGTGCCGTAGCTTCAGCTTCGATGAAATACATTTCCTCGACACGCATCAGAGGAACGCCTACGACTGCAGCAACCTTGTAGTCGTCGAAATTACCCTTGCCGGGACGGAATTTAAGCGAGGCATAGGTGGGGAGATCCTCGCGCTGCTCCTCGTTGATGAGAGTCTCACGTCCGGAGAGCGGAGAGGATGTAGGAGCGATGAACATGAGCTTGCGCCAGTCGCGGTCGTTCATACGACGGTATACGTTGGCACCGATCATTACGATAGGCCCTGCGGAAGCATATCCGAAAGAAGTCTCGTTAGACATCCAGGAAGCCCAGTTGATGATACCGGTTTTAACAGCATCATCTTCGTCGGTGAGCTGCATGCCCCACATCCAGGAGGAAACGCTGAGGTCGTTGAAACCGGACTGGGTGTTAAGAGCCTCTTCCTGAGTCATAGGATTAGCTTTGGAAGTGCTGATTGCAAGGCGAGCATATTGGGCGGCCTCTGCATAAAGCGATGCGGCTGTGCCTTCGCCTGCATAGGGAAGACCTTCCTCATGATAAGTAGCGTCCCAAAGGCAGAGACGGGCCATCAGACCGTATGCGACGGCAAGATCAGGAACCGTTTTGGAAGTACGGGCAGCACCTTTCTGAAGAAGGGGTATAGCCTGCTCAAGATCGGAACGGATAAATTTCACCATCTCGTCGTGCTTGGCACGGGGGTTGTTGCGGGCTTGCTCCTCAGAAGTCTTGTCGGTTACGATCGGAACGGTAAGACCGGTCACATCTTGGCCGAACGTATTAGTAGCGGGAACGTAGTTGTTCGGAAGGAACTCATACATACGGGCCATATCGAGGTAGGTCGATGCACGGAAGGCAAGACCCTGACCGAGATAAGCCATGAGATCGGGATCGGTAGTCGACGGGTCAACAGCGCCGATAACTTTATTTGCGGTCAGAACCTGCTCGGTCTGGAAGTTCCAGATAAACTGGCAGACGAGGTAACCGTCGTCAAGGCCGACATTTGCAGAACACCAGGTGTTGAAATGGTTGTAGCTCGAATAAGCTATAGCCATGTCAGCCGTCATACAGTCGAGACCATGCATGATTGCACCCTTACCCCAGTCCCAGTGCTGTTGGTTGGGAACGGTAAATACCTGATTGAGGTGGGCAGGCATAGCCCATACAAGGGCCTCGGTGGCTTTGGAGTTGCCGTTGAGCTGCTCCTGGGTCGCACCGTTGGTGGGGAAAACCTCCTCGATACAGCCGGTGGTAAGCAGCCCGGGAGCTACGAGCGCAACTGCCACAAATGCTTTATATATTTTTTTCATTTTTTCAGTGCGTTATGATTAGAATTCAACTGTCAGACCGCCCGAGATAGTGCGGATGGGGGCATAGTACGTATTGTTGTTACCGCCGGTGAACGACTGACGGGGATCCAGACCCTGACGCTTCGACCATACCCATACGTTGTCGCATGCGAGGTAAACACGAACCTTCGAGAGGTATGCCTTGCGCACGAGCTTGGTGGGAAGGGTGTAACCGAAGTTGATATTCTCGAGCGAGAGATAGGAAGCGTCGGTTATGAAGCGGTCGCTGGTAGCATTTGTATACTGCTGGCCGAACATGTTGCGGGGAATGTCGGAATCGGGGTTCTCGGGGCTCCATGCGTTGAGCATATCCGAATGGATGTTGCCACCCTTGCTGCTGTCGTAGGGAGTGCCCATGAGCTGAGCGTAACCGCTGTCGTAAACCTTACCGCCAATCTGGTAGTTGAAAGCCAGCGAGAGGTCGAAGTCGCGGTAGGCGAACGAGGTGCTGAAACCGCCGTAGACGGGAGCGAGTGCAGTACCTACGATATAGCGCGAAGCCTTGGTGTAGTCGTCGGTAGTCTCTGTGCCGATTACGTCGCCCTTATCGTTGTAGACATTCTTATAGTAAAGTGCCTTACCATTCTCCTTGTTGACTCCGGCATACTTGTAGGTGTAGAAGCTGTACATCGACTCGCCTTCGCCATAGAAATAGTTGCCGGAAGAATAACCGTAGGCCGGGTCAAGCTTGAAGTCATCCTTGAAAATGTAGCCTTTCTGACCCTTGCGGTCCTCGGGGAGTTTGGAAATACGGTTCTTGTACCATGTCATGTTGAAGTTGACATCCCACTTGAAGTTCTTGGTCTTGATGGGGGTGCCTCCAAGTTCGATTTCAACACCGGTGTTCTTCATGTCGCCGATATTGTCGTAGTAGCCTGTATAACCGAACGACGAGGGAAGCGGGAAGAACATAAGCATGTCGGAGGTCTTGCGGTAGAAGGCCTCGATGTTGCCGGTGAAGCGGCCATTGAACATCGAGAACTCAACGCCTGCGTTGAAGTTGCCGTTCTTTTCCCAGGTGATGTCCTCGTTACCCATCGAGTCGGGGGTTGCACCCGGCATATTGTTGGAGTTGACGATGTTATAGGTATTGGTATAGCGGAAGTTACCGATGTTGTCGTTACCCTGCTCACCGTAGGAAGCCTTCACCTTGAGCATGTCGAGCCATGTTACGTCCTGAAGGAACGATTCCTTGGAGATGATCCATGCGCCACCGAGGCTCCAGAAGTTACCCCAGCGGTGGTTGGGATGGAAACGCGAGGAGGCGTCGCGACGGAACGAACCGGAGAAGAAATACTTGCTGTCGTAATCATACTGGCCACGGAAAATCCAGCCTTCGTTGTTATACTCGGTGGTATAGGAGTTTGCATTGCCTTTGATGATTGCGCCAGCGAGTTCTTCATTGTCGCGGTCGAACATGCTGCTCTTCGAGCCAGACAGATAATAGTATGTGGTCTTGAACCATTCGTGACCGAGGAGGGCGTCGACGTTGTGCTTACCGAACTTGTGGTTCCATGTCAGCAGCTGCTGGTAGGTGTAGTCGACCGAGCGGGTGTGGTATTTTGCTACTACACCGTTCTGGGTGGCGTACTGTCCGTAGTAGGGGTTGGTCACCAGTGTCTGACGCATTTCCTGAAGGTTCACATTGTTGTTGGAAGTGAACTTGAAGTCCTTAAGGAAACGCACTTCAACGAAAGCGGCGCCGTTGAAGTTGTTGCCTTCAACCTTGTTAGTGTCGAGAATCATTGCATCGATGGCGTTGGAGTCACCGAAGATAGGACGTTTCAGACCGGCGTTGTCGCCAGAACCATAGTCATAGCGGGTGTTGCCGAACTTATCTACCATGACGTTGCCGGCGGCATCGCGGATATAAAGCGGATAGATGGGAGCGATGCCGGTAGCGGCTGCGAATATGTTGGATGTGGAGGCGGAGTTACCTTCTTCACTGTCCATAGCGTTCATCACGATGTGGCTGTAGCTGCCGCGGGCACCGACTTTAAGCCATGGCTTGGCCTGAACGTCAGCGTTCAAGCGGGCGGTAAAGCGTTGGAAGTCGCTCTTTGCCACGATGATACCGTCGTTTTTCAGGTAGCCGACAGAAGCAAAGAAATTGCTCTTGTCGTTACCCTGGGTAACGCTAACATTGTATTCCTGACGAAGACTATGCTTGTAGGTCTCGTTAAGCCAGTTGTCGGGGGTCACGAAGTAGCTGGCTCCCTTGTTGGTTACAATGCGCCCGAGCGTGGCGGCGGGATTGAGTTTGCCGTTGGTACCGATAAGGTACTGGCCTGCAGGCATTGTATACACATTATAACCGAGACCGTAGGCGTTGTCGGCCGTCAGGTTGTTGTTGGCCCAGATATAAGCCTGATCGGCACCGTAGCCGAGACCGCCGATATTTTCTTCCTCGCCTGTGCTGGGATTGGTAACTTTCTCTGGGGCCGTGGTGGCATAGTTGTACAGAGAACGGTAGTAAGTCTCGTAGTACTGCGCGGGATCCTTGATATAGTCGTAGTCCTGTGTGGCACGCATATTCACACCCCACTTGGCATCGACCGTAACCTTGGCTTCGCCGAGTTTGGCGCGCTTGGTGGTGATGAGAATCACACCGTTGGCACCGCGGGCACCGTAAAGAGCATTCGAAGCAGCGTCCTTGAGGACGGTCATCGACTCGATATCATTGGTATTAAGAGTATTGATATCGTTTGAATAGGGGGTACCATCGACAATAACCAGAGGCGAGTTGCCGGCGTTCATCGAGGAGAAACCGCGGATGCGGATTGTGGGGCTGGAGGACCCGGGGGCACCCGAAGCATTGGAGAGTTGCAGACCGGCAACCTTACCGGAGAGAGCGTCGAGCACGTTGGTGACCTGGGTTTTCTCGATAGCGTCGTTGCTGATCACGGTTGCCGAACCTGTGAAGGCCGATTTCTTGGCAGTACCGTAAGCCACGACCATCACCTCGTCGAGACTGTTCTCGGAGGATTCGAGCTTGATGGTCATCTTACCGGACGAAACAGCCACCTTGCGGGTGTTGAAGCCCACGTAAGATACGTTGAGTTCATTTACTTTGTCGGGGACGGTCAACGAGAAGTTACCGTCGATGTCGGTCGATGTTCCCTGACCGCCTCCGATGGGCATCACCGTGGCACCTGCCAGGGGCTCGTCGTCAGCTGCCGAAACAACCGTACCGCTGACCACCTTCGACTGCGCCATGGCGCAAGCTGCTGTGATCAGGACTGCCGTCAGTAATAGAAACAGCTTTTTCATACACAATAATTAATTAGACATAATGAGTTAAAAATTCTACGATCGGTTTGATTTTAACGAGCACTTTTTGCGCACATGGGTCGAGCCGGGGCTATTCTTGCTTACGGGTTCGGGATGATTCAACCTTTTTCTTTTCGGCCTCCCTGCGGAAGCTTTGGGCGAAATCGATTCGTAAAACCCCGAGGGCTTAAAAGCGTGGCCGCGCGTGAGAATCATCGCTGCCCGGTTTTTACATCTTTTTTAACCTTAGTCGCACCGAAATTCACGGCTTTCACCATATACACTTGGCAAAGTTAATACAAAATGTCAAGAAAATAAACACTTCGAGAGCATTTTTGCTGCTCTTTAACATAATTCTTTGTCATGTTGACAAGTGGCTATTTTGACACAAATTACACATATTATTAATTTACAGCCATTTACAATATGAATAACCGACATAAATATTCACATTGCATAAAACCTCAAAAAGTGTTAAAAATTTTAGCTTAATTAATTGTTAAAGACCACCGGGGAAAAATGGAGCAAACGGACAGAAAAATGGTAACTTCCGACAAACGGCCACTCCGCCAATCTCCCCTATATATATTAAGGCGTATAGGATTCGCAAACCTATTGCCGGATTACCATAAAATTCGCTATCTTTGCATCAATATGGCGCATACCGAAATCCTGGAAGAACGACCGGAGGGAACACGCCCCCTGAAGACGCCCCGAAGCCGCACACTGCGTGCGGTATGGCTCGCCATGCTCCTGGCAGTAATCCTCGGTGCGGCCGCTCCGCAGGAGGCACGCGCCTTCAGCCTCGACCTCGACTCGATTGCGGCGTGGGGCAAATTTCCAAACTTCTGCATCAAGACCTACCGCTGGGGCGATAAATTCTTCAATTCCTACGACTCGCTCTATGTGGTCGGTTCGGGCAAACGATTCAACGTCAAGGCGAAAGTCGACTCATGGAGCGACGTCTACAACTTCCGCATCGACGACGGCTACTCGATGCAGATGCTCAGCGACCCCTCGTCGACACTGGGGTTCTACCTCACCTATATGGCTGTATCGGTGGGCTACGACATGAACATCGGCAAATATTTCAACGGCGGCCAGCGTGCGCGCAAGCGCTTCAACCTGCAGTTCAATTGCTCGCTCTTCGCATTCGAATACTACAACATAAGCAACGACATCGGAACGACCATACGCCGGATGGGGCCGGTGGGCGAAAGCCACCGCGTCGACATCCCGTTCAAGGGAATCAACACAAGCCAGTGGGGCATAGACCTCTATTACTTCTTCAACCACAAACGATACTCGCAGGCGGCGGCATTCTACTACAGCAAGCTGCAGGTTCGCAGCCAGGGGACGTTTTTCGCCGGCCTATCGTTCAACGGCTCGCAGTACAACTTCGATTTCTGGGATCTTGAGCCGGCCGACCGCCCTACCCTCCCCGCCTCGTGGGCGAATTTCTATATGGTGAAGAACAAGAATTATGCCCTGAAACTCGGCTACGGCTACAACTGGGTGTTCCACAAGGGATGGGTGCTGGGAGTGTCGGAGGCTCCGCTCATCGGCCTGCGCGTGGGCTACATCAACGACCCATCGCAGCAGAAAACGTCGTTCGGAATGAGCAACCAGATGCGACTGTCGCTGATCTACAACTACAAGACGAAATGGTTTTTCGGGGCTGTAGGCCGCTGGGACATGGCCCTGATCTACGACCGCGAACACACGCTGATGGCCAACAATCTCTCGCTCGAAGCCTCGGCAGGCTTCCGCTTCAATCTATGGTAAAAGAAGTCATTTAAGCTTTTTCTTCAAATGGCTTCACAAGATGTATTCTTCAAGAATGACACACAAAGAATTCCGGGGCTTCATCGGGTTAGGCATACTGCTTGTAATCCCCCTTGCAATCAGTCTGGCAAAACAATGCACCAATATGCAAACCGAGACGCGCCTGCAGGAGGCGGTCGGGATAGCACAGGAGGCCGATTCGATAGCTGACATATCGAAAGCCCACGCCGACTCCGCCTCGGTTGAGGCAGCCTTCGGACCGGCCGAACCGGATGACAGTCAGACCAGTCGGGCCGGACGGCCCGAACGCACGGCACGCACTGGTCAGAGCAAGAAAAAGCCGGCGGGGCATAAAGCCCAGCCGGCCGATATGAGCAGTCCGCACGACCGCCCGGTGGAAATCGGACGGTAATCAGAGCTGATACAAGTTTAATATTTAAGTCTGACCATCAAAGACTTAAGTTCGAGAATCAGCGACGCTTCGAGGCGCGTTTCACGGTCTTTTTCGCGCCGCGCTTCCCTTCGGCAGGAGCCGATTTCGACGATTTTGCTTTTTCCTTTGCGGAGGCACGGGCGGCCGCCTTTGCTTTTTCATGACGCGACATCTTCCGGGCCTGCTCGGCGGCGAGTGCTTCGCTCCGCGCGGCCTTACGCTCGGCTTTCGCGGCGCTCCGGCTTCCGGGAGCAGCTTTCTTCGCCGATTTTCCAGCCTTAGACTTTTTGCCGGCAAGTGCCTGGGCCACACTGACCTTGGCGCCCATATCGTCCTGGTCCGCAACAACCATGCGCGGGTCGACGATTACGAAATCAAGCTGACGCTTGTCGAGGTCGGCACGGGCTACGCGGATACGAACCTTGTCGCCGAGGCGGAACACGATGCCGCGGCGCCGGCCGCGCAGACAGTAGTTCTTCTCGTCGAAATCGTAGAAATCGTCGGCAAGCTCGCGCATCGGCACGAGACCCTCGCATTTATTATCGTCGAGCTCCACATAGAGGCCCCATTCGGTCACACCGGAAATCATACCTTCGTATTCCTCGCCGAGATGGTCGCCCATATACTCCACCTGCTTGTATTTTATCGACGAGCGCTCGGCATTCGCGGCGAGCTGCTCCATAGCGGAGGAGTGTTTGCACTGGTCCTCGAGTTTTTCGACGTTGACGCTGCGGCCTCCGGCCAGATAGCGCTCGAGCAGACGGTGAACCATCATGTCGGGATAGCGGCGGATGGGCGAGGTAAAGTGGGTATAGTAGTCGAATCCGAGGCCGTAGTGACCTATATTCTCGGTTGTGTAGATGGCTTTGGCCATGGAGCGTATGGCGAGCACGGAGAGGAAATTTTCCTCACCCTTACCCTTTACGTCCCGCAGCATTTTGTTGAGCGAGCGGTTGATTTCGCCAGCCGAGCCGTGGGTCTTCAACCGGTAGCCGAAAGCGCGGGCGATATTGGCCAGATCGGTGAGCTTTGTCGCATCGGGCTGATCGTGCACGCGATATACGAAAGCCTTCTCCTTGCGGCGCTTCTCGGGCTTGCCGATGGCGCCGGCCACCGTGCGGTTGGCCAGGAGCATGAACTCCTCGATAAGCTTATTGGCATCTTTCGACACCTTGAAATATACGCCCGTGGGATGGCCTTTCTCGTCGATATCGAAACGCACCTCCTCGCGGTCGAAGTCCACAGAGCCGTTTTCGAATCGCTGCGCGCGAAGCTGCTTGGCCAGACGGTCGAGCGTGGTTATCTCCTCCACAAGGTCGCCCTTGCCGGTTTCGATCACTTCCTGGGCCTCCTCGTAGGCGAAACGGCGGTCCGAGCGGATCACGGTGCGCACGATGCGGCTGTTGAGCACCTTTGCGTTGTCGTCAAGCTCGAAAACGGTGGAGAAAGCCAGCTTCTCCTCGTCGGGACGCAACGAGCATATGCCGTTGCAGAGGCGCTCGGGGAGCATCGGCACCACGCGGTCCACAAGATATACCGATGTTGCGCGCGTCATGGCCTCGCGGTCGATTATGGAGTTGGGCTTCACATAATGGGTTACGTCGGCGATATGCACGCCCACCTCCCAGTGGCCGTTGGGGAGGCGTCGTATCGAGAGCGCGTCGTCGAAATCCTTGGCATCCTTGGGGTCGATTGTGAAGGTTGTCACGCCGCGGAAATCCTCGCGGCGGCTGATCTCCTCGGGAGTGATACCCGCGTCGATTTTGTCGGCAGCCTTTTCGACGGCGCCGGGATATTTATACGGGAGGCCGTATTCGGCAAGAATGGCGTGGATTTCGGCATTGTTCTCCCCGGTTCGGCCGAGGATATCGACCACCTCGCCGCGCGGATTTTTCACCTCCTCGGGCCATTCGGTGATTTTAACGATGGCCTTGTCGCCATCTTTGCCACCCTTGAGTTTGGTCTTCGGGATAAAGATGTCGCAGGCGAGAAATTTGGAGTCGGTCTTCAGGAAAGCGAGATGGCCTTCAATCTGAAGTGTTCCGATAAACACCTGCTCCTTGGGCTCGACGATTTCCACCACCTGCGCCTCAGGCTCCTGGCCGCGGCGATGGGCGGCGATGGCAACACGCACACGGTCGCCGTTGAGGGCGTGCATCGAATTGCGCTCGGC
>OGXW01001284.1_pt1 | contig 19075 bp, 17 predicted proteins | sample 1576341 | NCBI WGS metagenome assembly OGXW01 (sample SAMEA3541592, study PRJEB24748) | human gut metagenome | biome: human gut; feature: human-associated habitat; material: faeces | place: China | collected 2012
AGCGCCACCTTGCCAAGGTGGAGGTAGCGAGTTCGAGCCTCGTCAGCCGCTCCACATGGTACCATAGCCAAGCGGTAAGGCGTGGGACTGCAACTCCCTGATCCCCAGTTCGATTCTGGGTGGTACCTCCAAAAGACTGATGTGAAAACATCAGTCTTTTTGTTTTGCACACAATCACACGAATTTGCACAAATTCAGGTAAAGGTTGACAAATACAGCAGACTGTGTTATATTCCACCTATGGATGCACTACGGCGTCCATGCAATAAAAGGAGGAATTTAATATGAAACTCAGAAAGCGATTGATCGCGCTGAGCATGGCGGCAGCCTGCGCAGCAACAGCCTTTGCCGGTGCAGCGTTCACCGACCAGAGCAGCATCAAGGTGGACAGCAAGGTAATCGACACCCTGACCGAGAAGAACGTCATCAAGGGCTTTGAGGACGGTTCGTTTCAGCCGGACAAGCTCGTTACCCGTGCCCAGATGGCCAAGATGATGTTCGTACTGCGTACCGGTTCGGATGATGCATCTTACTACGCAAAGGATATGACCGACACGTTTGCGGATACGGCCGGTACCTGGTCGAACGGCTACGTTAAGTATTGTCAGGCGTACGGCATCGTTTCCGGCAAGTCGAGCACGGTTTTTGCACCGAATGCGTCTGTAACGACTGCTGAAGCCGCAAAAATGCTTCTGGTATACAGCGGCCACGATGTACAGAAGGATGGTCTGACCGGTGCACAGTGGAAGGAAAACACCTTGAAGCTGGCAGATAAAGACGGTCTTCTGGTCTCTGTAAATACAAAGCCGGATGATGCACTCCCGCGTCAGTATGCCGCGCAGATGATTTACAACGCAATCAGCAAATAAACACGCAGCAAAGAAAAGTCCCTCAACCGAGGGACTTTTTTCATCTTCATAAAATCTAAAGAAATTCCCTGCGGAAAACAACAGAAACCTGTGGTAAGATAGAAGTAACGAAAGGGGGAAGGGAAAATGGAAAAGCTGACTGTTCTAGTGGTGGATGACGACCGCGAGATCGTGGAAAGCATTGCGATATTCCTGCAGGCGGACGGCTATCTGGTACGCAAGGCGTACAACGGTCTGGAGGCGCTCGATATCGTCATGACCGAGAACGTACACCTTATCATCCTTGACATTATGATGCCCGAGCTGGACGGAATCAAAACCTTATTAAAGGTAAGAGAAAGCAAAAATCTGCCGATCATCCTGCTGTCGGCCAAGAGCGAGGACGCGGACAAAATCCTCGGACTGACCGCGGGTGCGGATGATTACATTACAAAGCCGTTCAACCCGTCCGAACTGGTCGCGCGCGTGAAAAGCCAGCTGCGGCGCTACACTCAGCTGGGCGCGATGCAGATAAAGGAAACGCAGATTGCCATCCGCGGACTGGTGCTCGACACCGAGAGCAAAAGCGTGACGGTGGACGGCGAAGCCGTTCGTCTTACACCGCTCGAATACAAAATACTCGAGCTGCTGTGCCGTCATCCAGGCAAGGTGTTCTCCACCGAGGAGATTTACCGGCAGGTGTGGAATGATGATGTTGTCAGCGACAACGCTATTGCCGTCCATGTGCGGCATATCCGCGAAAAGATAGAGATCAACCCGAAGGAGCCGCGCTATCTTAAGGTAGTATGGGGTGTCGGCTACAAAATCGAAAGGAGCGAGTGAGTATGAATATCAAGGGGATCTTACGCAGTACGGTAGTAAAGCTTATCGCGTTTGCAGGCATTGTGGGGTGCTTCGCAGGTGCACTGTTTCTCGTTGAGAACACGATAACAGATTTTGCCGCGAATGGCCTTGACCAAATGGTCTATCGCTTTGAGGGTGATTTTGCCGACTCGTCCTATATGCATCAGCAGCTCGGCATAATGTGTGCTGAAATGGCGAATGCGTTTGAGGATGGTATGGACGCAGCGGAATTCAGCAGGCAGCATACGGATTTTGCGGGAAACTATTTCGGCAGAATGGGCGATAAAACGGTCGGCGATGACACGCTGACCGAAGCCGCGGCAAAAAAATCTGCGTTTTACATGATCACACGGCCGGGTGGCAATGTGCAGTCCAATGTGGGAATGTACTACGGCTATCCGCTTGCGGTTTACGATGAGGAAACGGACAGTTACGGCTACTACACCGAGGAGGATGCGGCAGAGGAAGGCTGGAAGTTCAATAAGTTCAATCCGTACCCGTCTAACACCCTGCTGCTGGTGCGCTTCACGGACGCACAGGCTGCACCCATCAAGGCTGAGTGGGAAACGCAGAAAACGCAGATTACCGGCGTGCTCCATCGGGCGATTGTGCTGACGTGCATTGCACTGGTGCTGTTCGTGTTCCTGCTGTTCGTCACCGGCCGCAAGCCGGAGGATGAGGACGTGCACCTTGTCACCATCGACCGTCTGCCGGTGGAAGTGAACGTGCTGTGCTTCTGGGCGGTGCTCGGCACGGCAGGCGGACTGAATCTGGCACTGATGGGTGAATTGCTGAACGGCACAAACGATATGTCGATATTGCTCGTACCGTCCATCCTGTTTTTCGTCGCGGCGTTTGCGTTCGCACTTGAACTTACGCTGTCGCTCGTGCGCGTGATCAAGAACCGCAGCTTCGTCAAGCAGTGCTGGTCGATTCGATTCATCCTCTGGTGCTGGCGAACCTTTATTAAGGTATGCAAGTGCATCCGGCACAGTTTCGGAAAACTGCGCCGCATGCTGTTCCGCGACTACAAAACGCGCAACGTTGTGCTGCTCTTTACGGCGTATTCGGTTGTTCTCGCGTTCCTTGCGGCGGTGTTCGGCGGAGTGGGCGGCTCGTTTTTTGTCTTCGTGTTCGGCACGGTCTGGTTTCTCGCGGCAGGTTACTTTCTCATCAAACGCATCACCGGCTTTGAGCGTATCGTGGACGCGCTGCGCCGGCTGCGTGCGGGCGACCTCGGCTTCAAGCTGACCGACATGCCGGAGGGCGTGTTCGCTGAAATGGCCGAGGATATTAACTCGCTCGGTGACGGCATGCAGGCGGCGCTGCAGAACGAAGTTCGCGCGGAACGCATGAAAAGCGAACTGATCACCAACGTCAGCCACGATCTGAAAACGCCGCTGACCAGCATCCTCAACTACTCCGATCTGCTCGGCAAAATGGATCTCACGCCGGAGGAGGCCAACGATTACGCCCGCATTATCCATCAAAAGGGTCTGCGGCTCAAGAATCTGACGAGCGACCTGTTCGATATCTCCAAGGTGCAGTCCGGCGCAGAGCAGATCATCAGCGAACGGTTGGATGCGTGCACGCTCGCCCGGCAGGCGCTCGCGGAGCAGGACAAGGCCGTGCAGGAGAGCGGCTTGACCGTCAAAGCCGCCATTCCCGAGCGGGAGCTGCCTATATGGGCTGATGGGCGCAAGCTGTCCCGCGTGCTGGAGAATCTCATCGGCAACTGCGTGAAATATGCGCTCAAGGGCACGCGCGTGTTCCTCTCTGTTGCAGAGGAGAACGGTCAGGCCATTATTGAACTCAAAAACACCGCCAACTACGAGATGGACTTTGCTGCTGATGAGATCACCGAACGGTTTGTCCGCGGTGACGCGGCGCGTTCGACCGAGGGCAGCGGTCTGGGTCTCGCTATCGCAAAAAGCTATACCGAGGCCTGCGGCGGCACGTTCGATGTCTCGGTGGACGGCGATCAGTTTAAGGTGCGTATCGGCTTTCCGGTGTACGGTATGACTGCAAAGTAAATTCTTCGCGGAAATGGAAATCTTATCTTGTAATTTGGATTACAACCGCTATAATAGGAATTGACAAGAAACTGCGCGAGCGGTAAGGGCAACACCGCAGCTTCAATCATGCGGTATTGCTCAGGACAAGAAAGGCGGAAAGAATTATGATTACGACTGCAAGCGAACATCAGGTAGATAAGGTAGAGCAGATGGCTGGCGGCAAGGGACACGTTATCATCGAGCATCTGCTGGGCGAGAAAGAGCTGGACGGAAAGTGCGGCCTGTATGCAAAGGTAACCATCGAGCCGAACTGCACGCTCGGCTTCCACGAGCACCACGGCGAGACCGAGACCTATTACATCCTGAGCGGTGAAGGCTCGTATAACGACGGTGAGAAGTCTTATCCGGTCAAGGCCGGCGACGTGACCTTCTGTCCGGACGGCACCGGTCATGCGCTGGATAATACCGGCGATACCGACCTCGTGTTCATGGCACTGATCATTATGAAGTAAGCGCAGAGACGCAAAGAACCCGAAGCCTTGGCTTCGGGTTCTTTTTTGTGTGTAAATTCAGCAGTAGAGTGAAGAGTGGAGAGAATATCAGATAAAGCGTATTCGCACAGAAAAATTCGCAGGTGCCGTCTGCGGCAACGCGGCAGCGAGTTGCGCGGCACGATTAGCCGCGCCTGCGTAGAGTAAACCGTATGTGTAGCAGTAGGGAATCTGGCATTGCGTAGAGGTGGGGAAAGGGGCGGCCAATGGCCGCCCCTACGGAAGAAAAAATCCTCTGCCGTACCTTTATAGTCTCAGTTCTGAGAATTTCGCCGTGCCATCCCAAAAGGAAACGGGATTCAAAAGGGTGGAAACCTTGGTGTCCACCCTTTTGCCCTCGCGCCGGGACGGCGCGAACCGTTCCCGCCGTCCGCAGACGGCGAAATCTCCGCTGAGGTTCAGCGAAAATCTTCCTGCCCGGACAGGGTGTATTGCTAACGCAACTCGCGTGCCCCACAAGCCGGTACAGAAAAGGAGATGCCCGGACAGGGTGAACCGCCTGCGCGGTTCAGGGGTCCAGCCAAGTCTCTGTCGAAAAAATGGGTGCCCAAAAAATTTCAGACAAAACAAAACAGGCTCGGATAAAACCGAGCCTGCTTTGCTGTGATCGGGAGGTGTGATCCGATCACAAAGAAGAAAAGAGTAAAAAAGAAAGGAAAAAAGAGAGATAGTCAATTAGTAAAGCTGCATTTTGCAGCGTTTGTGCTGTTTTTAAGCACTTTCTTTGAACAATTACAGTATAGCGTGATTTTCGTCGAAATGCAAGAAAAAATGTTCGGCAGTTTGTATGAAAATACTATAAAATTTTTCGGCGGGAATTGTGCTTTGCGTTGAGCGTGTGAAAAACCGCCGTCTCTCAAACCGCTTCGTTTGTGAAAAATCGCGTCTGGTGGAAATCTATCCCTTGACATATTGCTCATATTGTATATAATGAGTATATACAATAAAAGAGGGAGGGACGGCATGGACATCATAGTATCAAATATGGACAGCACGCCGATCTACGAGCAGATCACACGTCAGATCAAGGCGAAAATCCTCGGCGGAGAGCTGCAGCCGGGGGAGGCGCTGCCGTCTATGCGTCTGCTGGCGAAGGAGCTGCGCATCAGCGTTATCACGACCAAGCGTGCGTATGAGGAGCTTGAGCGCGAGGGCCTTATCACCAGCCAGACCGGACGCGGCAGCTTTGTTGCACCGGTCAGCAGCGAACGTCTGCGGGAAGCGCAGCTTCGCACGGTGGAAGACCACCTGACGGACGCTGTGCAGGCGGCGAGACTGGCCGGACTGTCTGCGGACGAGTTCGCAGAGCTGGCACGGACACTGTTTGAGGAGGAAGGATTATGAGAGAGAATGCACTGGAGCTGCACGGCGTCTGCAAGAAATACGGCGGCTTTGCGCTCCGCAATGTGGGATTTACCCTGCCGAGAGGCACGGTAATGGGTTTAATAGGAGAAAACGGCGCCGGAAAGACAACGACCATCAAGGCGGTGCTCGACCTCATCCGGCCGGACAGCGGCGAGATTACCGTGCTGGGGGAACACGGCTCGAACCCGTCCGTCCGTGAAAAAATCGGCGTGGTGCTCGAGAACGGCGGTTTCCCGAGCGCGATGAGCGCCGCACAGGTGAGCACGCTCCTCGGCAGAGCGTACAAAAACTGGAACGCGGAGCAGTTTGCGTCGTACATCGAAAAATTCGGCATTGACCGAGAGAAGGCCATCAAGGACTACTCCAAGGGCATGAAAACCAAGCTGAATATCGCGGCAGCGCTGTCGCATGACGCGGAGCTGCTGCTGCTTGACGAGCCGACGAGCGGCCTTGACCCGGTCGTGCGGGATGAGGTGCTCGACCTGCTGTATGACTTCATGCAGGACGAAAATCACGCAATCCTGCTGTCCAGCCACATCACGAGCGATCTGGATAAAATCGCGGACGAGATCACCTTCATCCACAAGGGCGAGGTGCTGCTGAGCGAGCCGCGCGACGAGCTGCTCGACACCTGCGGTATACTGCGCTGCACCGCCGATCAGCTGAACGCCCTTGACCCGTCCGCCGTGCGGGCAAAGCGCGTGGGTGCATTCGGCTGTGAAGCCTTGGTAAGACGTGACGGCGTACCGGAGAACTGGTCGGTTGAGCCGGTCAACATCGAACAGATCATGCTGTTCCTGACGAGAGGGGAGGACGCAAGATGAAAGCAATGCTGTATGCGGACTGGATGAATCTGCGCCGGTCGATGAAAGCGATGGTGATCGCAATAGTTGTCATTGCGCTGGCCTCGATCGTTTCCGGAAACGGGCTGTCGTTTGTGCCGGCTATGCTGTTCATGCTGTCACTCATGGTGCCCGCAATGCTCATGAGCAGCGATTATGCCTTCGGATGGGATAAGCTGAGTCTGTCGCTTCCGGTCTCTCGGCGCGATGTGGTGAGCAGCAAATTTGCGATCAGCCTGCTGGTCAATCTGACGGTTGTGGCACTGGGCATGATATGCATTGCGGGCATGAATGCTTTCGGCGGTGATGCAATGGGAGAGGATATGATGGGCATGCTGGCCTGTGAGGCGGTCGGACTGGCGCTAATGGGTATTGAATTTGTACTCGTTTTACGGTTTGGTCCGGATCGCGGTCGGTATTTACTCCTTGCCGTGGTGTGGGTGCCGATCATCCTGCTGACCGTCGTCAAAAAGCATCCGGCGTTCAATAAACTTGTGCAGGCTGTCGGCGGCATGGACAGCTGGTCGGTCGGACAGCTTACGGCGTTCTTCGGTGGACTGGTGATTGTCGGTGCTATCGTGTACGCGGTATGCTGGCGCATCGGTGTGGGCATTTACCGGAAAAGAGAGCTGTAAATGCATAAAATCCCTCTCGCTCCATATAAATAGGAACGGGAGGGACGGAAAATGAAGATTTTCAGCTTCGCACTGCCTCTGGCGGTCGGCGGACTTGCGGCATGGCTGACGATGGGCAGCATGTCGCAGTATGCGGCGCTGGTGCAGCCGCCGCTTGCACCGCCGGCATGGATATTCCCCATTGCGTGGACGATTCTCTATGTGCTCATGGGCTGGGCGAGCCTGCGCGTGCGGCAGTCCGGCTCGCCGGAGCGAAGCAACGCGCTCGCGCTGTATTACACGCAGCTTGCAGTGAATTTTGTGTGGCCGCTGCTGTTTTTTCGCGTTGGACTGTACGGAACGGCGTTCTGGTGGCTGATTCTGCTGCTGGCGCTTGTGCTTGTCACCGTAAGGGCATTTTACCGTATTGACAAGCAGGCGGGATGGCTTCTTGTGCCGTACTTGGCCTGGCTGATATACGCGGCGTATCTCAATGCCGGTGTCTGGTTCCTGAATAAATAAAAGGGAGCAAATCGTGTGATTTGCTCCCTTTACGAGGCTGTCGCGGAACTACAGTTCCGCCGACAAGCAGGAACGGACCGTAGGCCGTTCCAAAGTCGTCCGAAAGTTCCCATGCGGAAACTTTCTCCCTCTTAGGGTATAAAAACCTGCGCTATCCTTGCGCGGATTCTTGGACGCGCTGCGCCGATACATGCTCCCGGTTTTTATGAATTTGTACGGCAAATTCTATTGAATACGCACTGACGTGCGAGCTGCTAAGATTATACGTTTGGAAAAATAAAAGAGAGCAAATCGTGTGATTTGCTCCCTTTCTGTTACTCATATCTCAGCTTTACGTTTTCTGCATTGCACAGATCAACGTACTCCTTCGGCGGTTCGCAGTCGGTGATGAAGGCGGTCAGGTCCTTGAGGTGGCAGAACGTGACGATCGCTTCCTTGCCGATCTTGGACGAATCGACCATGCCGTAGATGTTATCCGCGCGGTGGACAACGGCACGCTTGATCTCGGCTTCAAGGAAGGTGGTGTTGGTCATGCCTGCGGTCAGCGACACGCCGGTCGCGCCCATGAACGCCTTGTTAATACGCATGGAGGACAGCGCTTCGATCGCGGACAGGCCGACAAACGAATCTGTAGTCGGGCTGTAAATGCCGCCGAGCGAGATAATATTAAGGTTATCGTACTTGGAGGCCTCGCTCAGCGCACCGAGCGAGTGGGTAATGATCGTAATCCGCTTTTTTGCCACGAGAAACCGCAGCAGACACAGGGTGGTCGTGCCGGAGTCGATAAAAATGGTATCACCGTCCGCGACCTCCTCGGCGGCCAGACGGCCGATGAGAGACTTGTCGATCTGGTTAAGCCCCGAACGGATGGGCGTCGGCACGGCACCCGAGGGAACCGTAGCGGTCACGCCGCCGTATACCTTGGTGATGTGGCCGCGCTGCTCAAGCTCGTTCAGGTCGCGGCGGATGGTATTCTTGGACACGCCAAAAACCTCGCACAGCTCGTCAATGCTGACGGTCTCGCGCGAGATGACATATTGCTCTATCGAATTGAGACGGCTGACTTTCATATTCACAGCTCCCACATATATAATATATCCGCCTAGTAGTATCCGAATGTATCCACAATGTTTTCTTTAGTTTATCAAATTTGTAACCAGATGTCCACCGCTCAGAAGAATGGTAAAACGGCATGAATTTGGCGAAAAAGGTCGAAAATACATGAAAACACTTGGAAAATGGCAATGAAAAGTAAGCAAAATCCGTAAAACCGCCTCTCGAAAATTATTTCTGGCAGTGAGCGGGGAGAGGAGCGGCAACCCGTCTTCGGGGGAAGAGATACGCAGATAAACGGCGGAAACAGGGCGGGATACCCCTTTTGAAAATATATTTTTCACCGTTTGCAAGAGGTTTACCAACAAAATAAATACATATAACCAGCAGATAACCAACAAATTACCTAATTTTACTCGAAATAAATTGGATATTTTTTATAAGGCGTTTGAATGAAATTGGAATTTTGCGAACAAATGCAGGAATTTCGGTTGAAATTTCGGCGGTTTGGTGATACACTTGTATTCGTAAAACAGTGGCATTGTGCCGCTGTACGCTGGAACCTGTTCCGCGGAGAGAAAATTATATTTTGAATTAGGCAGGTGTATGCAATGCAGAAAGCAGAAAAGATGCAGGAGCTTCGTGTATTTGCTCAGGAAATCCGTGTGGAGACCCTGAAGACCGTCGGTTCGCTTGGCTTCGGCCACGTTCCGGGTGCAATGTCCGTTATTGATGCGCTGGCAGTTCTGTACGGCGAAGTAATGAAGGTTGATCCGAAGAACCCGCATTGGGAAGATCGTGACTGGTGCGTACTGTCCAAGGGCCACGCTGGTCCGGCTATGTACGCTACCCTCGGTCTGAAGGGTTTCTACCCGATCGAGGACGCTTATACCCTCAATCAGCCGCACACCAACTTCCCGTCCCATACCGACCGTACCAAGACCCCCGGTGTTGACCTGACGACCGGTTCTCTCGGTCAGGGCATGTCCACCGCTACCGGTGCTGCTCTGGGCAACAAGCTCGACGGCCGCGACAGCCACGTATTCGTATTCGTTGGCGACGGCGAGTGCGATGAGGGCCAGGTTTGGGAGGCTGCTCAGTTCGCAGCTCACTACAAGCTGGACAACCTCGTTTGCTTCGTAGACGACAACAAGTACCAGCTCGACGGTGCTGTTGACAAGGTTATGAGCCACGGCAAGGGCATCGGTGCTAAGTTCGCAGCATTTGGCTGGAACGTTATCGAGCTGCAGGACGGCAATGACGTAGAGCAGATCTACGACGCTGTTCAGCTCGCTTACGACACCAAGGGCGTACCGACTTGCATCGTCCTGAACACCGTTAAGGGCCTGGGCGCCACCTTTGCTGAAGGCACTGGCGCGCACTCCTCTCAGCCGACTAAGGAGCAGTGGGATGAAGCCATTGCTGCTGCTGAGAAGAAGCTCGCTGAGATCAAGGCACAGTAAGGGAGGGTATTGAACATGAGCTTTACTTTGATTGGCAAGCACGAGAAGGATTCTCGTAACAACCGTGACGGTTACGTTACCGCTATGCTGGACCTGATGGAGAAGGACAGCAAGGTTATGCATGTTGACTGCGACCTCGAGAACTGCATCAATACCGGCAAGCTGGCTAAGGCTTTCCCGGAGCAGACCGTAAACGCAGGTATCGCAGAGGCTAACGCTATGGGCGTTGCTGCAGGTCTGGCTGCTACCGGCCGCACCGTATTCATGCACTCCTTCGGCTGCTTCGCTTCCCGCCGTGCATTTGACCAGGCATTCATGTCCGCAGCTTACGCTAAGCTGCCGGTACACGTTATCGGTTCCGACCCCGGCGTATGCGCTGCATACAACGGCGGTACCCATATGCCGTTCGAGGACTGCGCTCTGTACATGTCCGTACCGGAAGCAGTTGTTATCGACCCGGTTGACTTCGCTCAGATCAACTGCCTGACCAAGAAGCTGGCAGCATCCGGCAAGTTCTCCTACATGCGTATGATCCGTAAGGGCTTCACCACCGTTTACGGCGATGGCTCTGACTTCGAGATCGGCAAGGGCGTTACCCTGAAGGAAGGCAAGGACGTAGCTATCATCGCTTCCGGCATCATGGTAGACGAGGCACTGAAGGCTCAGGAGCAGCTGGCTGCTGAGGGTATCTCTGCCAAGGTTATCGATATGTTCACCTGGAAGCCGCTCGACGAGCAGCTCATCCTCGATTCCGCTGCTGAGTGCGGCGCTATCGTAACCGCTGAGAACCATCAGGTAAAGGTTGGTCTGGGTTCTGCTGTTGCTAACGTTGTTATCAAGAACAACCCGGTTCCGATGGAGATGGTAGGCGTTGAGGATCGCTTCGGCCAGGTAGGCGCTGAGTCCTTCCTGCGCGAGGAGTACGGTCTGACCGCTGCTCACATCGTAGAGGCTGCTAAGAAGGCTATCGCTCGCAAGAACGGCTAATCTTCCTCGCAGATACGCGAAGTAAAATTGCATCGAAAAGCGTTCCGACGTATGTCGGAACGCTTTTTTGTCGTTACATTGCACAGAAGCAAACGCAGATTTTGCATGGTCTGGAAATAGACAATATCACCCAAATCTGCTACACTGTAAGCACAACAGTAAAAGAAGGAGGTGTACCACATGAAAAAACGGTACGCGGCAGGACTGGCACTGGCTCTTGTGGGGATTTTGAGCGGGTGCGGACAAACGGCGGCAGACAACACCATGCACCTTGCACCGGTGGAGTTTTCGGCGGAGCAGGACGAGTTGATTCGTCTGACCGGCATGAGCACGACGGCAAATAAGTTCTTTCTGTACGAATTTTCCGGCAACCACACAGATGCCAACGGCATAAAGATTCATCGCTACATCTGGCAAGACGGCCAGTGGACACCGTATCGGGGACGTGATGGACTTGTCGCAGGAAGAAACGATCTGGATTTCAATGAAAAAACCGGGAAAATAGCGTTTCGGCGTGACGGTGAAAGAAATGCAAACCTTTCTATTGAGGTGCACTATCCGAGTGATGAATGGTCGCACCTAAAAGGAGAACCGGGAGGGGTGAGTGACCAGACGGAGGGCAGATTCGCAACAATCAGCACGATGGAAGGACCGATTGACGATCTGGCAGTCGGCGTGGAAACCCCAATTCTGATTCGCGTGTTCCATAAGGAAGATACCATATGGCCGGTGTCTGTGGAGGCGTTCTATGACCCGGAAAACAGCGAGGCCGTACAGAAAAGCGTTTACGCGGAAGTGTACACTGTTATTTTTATTCAGAAGTAAAGACAAAACTTGATAAAAGGAGGTGTACCACATGAAAAAACAGTACATAGCAGGACTTGCACTGGCTCTTGTGGGGATTTTGAGCGGGTGCGGACAGGCAAAGACACAGCCGGCGGATAATACGATTTCCATCACGCCGGTGGAGCAGAAAACGAATGGATCACAGATTGACAAGTCTGTGAAGTATGAATTTTCCGGCAATCATGCGGATGCCAACGGAATTGAAATCCAGCGTTATGAATGGGATGGCAGCGCGTGGAACAAGGATGATTACGGCCTTTTCACGGTTAATTCGGGGGAAATCGGGGAAAGCAGCGGAACGATTCGGTTCGAGCCGGAAAGCGATGCTGTCAATTCGGAATATATCATTGTGGTACAGTCGGATGACTTCGGAGGCTCTATACAGAATGCGGACTCGTCCAAGCTGAGCGGTCTGCCGACGGAGTGGCTGACCTCGGCGGTGGCCATGCAGGAGGAAAAGATTGACGATCTGGCGGTCGATGTGGAGATTCCACTGCTTGTACGCACATTCCGTACAGACGGAACGCAGGTTCTGGTGGTGATTGATGCATTCACCGACCCGGAAAACAGCGCGGCGGTTAAACACAGCAGCTATGCGGAGGCATATACTGTGAAATTTGTAAAGAATGATACTCTATAAAATGAATGCCCTGACCTCTCGTCAGGGCATTTTTCTCTTTACGCCAACCGCGAATTTCACTATAATAGAGGGAGCAGAAAGGGGAGAGAACCATGGCCCAAACAGACAGCCCGCTGGGTACAGCGCCGGTCGGCAAGCTGGTTCTGCAGCTTGCCATACCGGCCATGCTGGCACAGTTTGTCAATATTCTATACAGCGTGGTCGATCGCATGTACGTCGGCCACATTGCGGGCGCGGGCGATGTGGCACTGGCGGGTGTCGGTGTGTGCGCGCCTGTGGTGACCATGATTACCGCCATCGGTGCGCTCATCGGCTTCGGCGGCGGGCCGCTGATGAGCATCCGCATGGGGCGGCGCGACATGGACGGCGCCCGTCAGATCATCACGAACAGCTTCTACCTTTTGCTGGCGCTGAGCGTGCTGGCGACCGTGCCGCTGCTTATTTTCAAGCGGCAGATCCTGTTCACCTTCGGCTGCAGCGAGCTCCTGTGGGACTACGCGCAGGCGTACTTTACGACCTATGTTTCCGGCACGGTGTTCGCATTACTGAGCTACGGACTCAATCAAATTACAATGAGTCAGGGATTTTCGGGTACCGCAATGCGGTCGGTTATGCTCGGAGCGGCCGTAAATATCGCACTTGACCCGGTGTTCATTTTTGCGCTGCACATGGGCGTGCGCGGAGCCGCTCTTGCGACCGTGCTGTCGCAGGCGTGCTCGACGGTGTACATCCTGCGTTTTCTGATGAGTGACAGAGCCGCCGTCCACATTACCCGTCAGCCGGTCAATTTCGGCTGGATGCGCCGTATCGTGCAGGTCGGTCTGTCGCCTGCGCTCATCATCGCGCTTGATAACGTGCTGCTCATCTCCATCAACGTCATGCTGCGAAAATACGGCGGCGCAGACAGCGATATGCTCATCGCGTGTGCCGCCATCATGCAGAGCTTCATGCTCGTCATCACCATGCCGCTCGGCGGAATTACGGCGGGCACGCAGTCCATTCTCGGCTATAACTACGGCGCGTGCGACGAAAAACGCGTCATGAAGGCGTTTCGGTGCATTGTGCTGCTGTGCCTCGTGTTCTGCGGCATCATGTTCCTGCTCGCGCAGACGGTCTCGGGCGCTTTTGTCAAAATCTTCACCAAAGACCCGGCGTATATTGACATGGCGGCGTATATGATCCGCACCTACTCGCTCGGCGTGCTCGGACTGACCATCCAGTACCCGTTCGTGGACGGCATGACCGGCATGGGCCTTGTCAAATGGGGACTGACGTTTTCCATGCTCCGCAAGGGCATTTTCCTCGTCAGCGTGTTCGTCCTGCCGCCGATTTTCGGGGCAACGGCCGTTATGTTTTCCGAGCCGCTGTCCGATGTCGTGTCGGCGGTGTTCTCCGGCTGCGCGGCCATGTTCCTCTTGCCGAAGCTGGTCAGAAAACAGTGCAATAATTGAGAATTGAGAATGGATAATCGACGCGATGGCATCAATTATCGTAGGGGCGGACCAATGTGTTCGCCCTTTTTCAATCGGCGGTTCTGTGGGGGAGGGTGTGTAGAACTATGTAAAAATAACGTTGTATTATGTTGTATAACGTTGTATGGGGTGTGTTATTAAACGATATACAACGACATACAACGTTAATTTATAATATTGGTGTAAACATATGAATATGCCATACCGTAAGGGAGGCCATTGGCCTCCTGCGCAAAATGTAAACCATATCGTTCATTCTCCGTCCTTCATCCTCCATTCTCAATTACTTCCCGCTCTTTGTACAAACTACCCCTTTACGAACGCATTTCTACTCTGTATAATAAGGTAAGATAGAAAACTCTTTCCGTCGAACGGAACAAGAACGATAACGGAGGAACAGAACATGGACGTTAAGGAACGCGCACTGCAGGCACATGAAAAATGGGGCGGCAAGATTGAGGTCGTAGCCCGCTGTGAGGTAAACAGCAAGGACGATCTGTCGATCGCGTACACGCCGGGTGTTGCCGAGCCGTGCCTCAAGATCAAGGACGATCCGTCTCTCAGCTACAAGTACACGCGCCGCCACAATCTGGTTGCGGTCATCACGGACGGCACCGCGGTGCTCGGTCTGGGCGATATCGGTCCGATTGCCGGCATGCCGGTCATGGAGGGCAAGTGCGCGCTGTTCAAGGCGTTCGCTGACGTGGACGCGTTCCCGCTCTGTGTGGCTTCCAAGGATGTGGACGAGATCGTACGCACCATTCAGCTGATCTCCGGCTCGTTCGGCGGCATCAACCTCGAGGATATCGCGGCTCCGCGCTGCTTTGAGATCGAGCGCCGACTCAAGGAGGTCTGCGATATTCCGGTATTCCACGACGATCAGCACGGCACCGCTGTCTGCTGTGGTGCGGCTCTGCTCAACGCCTGCCGCCTGACCGGCCGCAAGGTGGATGAGATCAAGATGGTTGTCAACGGCTGCGGCGCGGCTGCTATCGCCGTTACCAAGTTCCTGATGTTCCTCGGCGTCAAGCACATCACGATGGTCGAGCGCTTCGGCATCGTCTGCGAGGGCGATGAGCGTTTGAATCCGGCACAGCAGGAGATGGCCAAGGTCACCAACCGCGAGCACATGACCGGCACACTGGCCGATGCTGTCAAGGGTGCGGACGTATTCTTCGGCATGTCCGCTCCGCAGGTGCTTACTGCCGAGATGGTCTCCACCATGGCAAAGGACCCGATGGTATTCGCTATGGCAAATCCGGTGCCCGAAATCTGGCCGGAGGACGCAAAGAAGGGCGGCGCTGCCGTTGTCGGCACCGGCCGTTCGGACTATCCGAACCAGATCAACAACGTGCTTGCGTTCCCGGGCATTTTCCGCGGCGCACTCGATGTTCGCGCAAGCGACATCAACGAGGAGATGAAGCTGGCAGCGGCTAAGGCGATCGCGGCCTGCGTTTCCGATGAGGAGCTGAACGCGGAGTATATCATGCCGATGGCGTTCGACAAGAAGGTCATCCGTTCGGTAGCAGATGCCGTTGCACAGGCTGCCCGCGATTCCGGTGTGGCCCGTATCTGAGCGCAGCAGACGAAAAGTTACAAATAAGCCAAAATCAACCGCGCGGGAACAATCTCGCGCGGTTTTTGCCGGAAAAGTGCGTGCACGCACACGCACAAGTTCGCGGAATGACAAAAACAGCGGATTGCACAACTCGGCTTTGTGAAAAAATGCGTTTGACATTTACAGTGCATAAGGGTACAATAGGAATAACAAAAATGCGTTTGTTCTGCGCAGACGCAGAGAGAAGATTATGGAGGGAATAACTATGTTAGATCCGAAGAAAGTAAGACTGGGTATCTGCCCGATCGGCTGGTCCAATGATGATATGTGGGATCTCGGCGACGAGAACACCTTCCAGCAGTGCATCTCTGAGATGAAGCTCGCTGGTTTTGACGGCTGCGAAGTAGGTCACAAGTATCCGGAGGACAAGACCGTCCTCAAGCACATGCTGGACGCACGCAACCTGACCATCGCTTCCAAGTGGTTCTCCTCTTTCCTGGTTGACAAGCCGTACGAAGAGGTAGAGGCTGAGTTCATCAAGGAGCTGGATTACCTGTCCTACGTTGGCGCTACCGCTATCAACGTATCCGAGCAGTCCGGTTCTATTCAGGGTCAGCTCGATACGCCGGTTCTGGACGACAAGAAGCGCGTTCTGACTGACGAGGAGTGGGATCGCTTCACCACCGGCCTGAACAAGCTGGGCAAGCTGTCCATGGAGAAGTACGGCATCCGCACCTGCTTCCATCATCACATGGGCACCGTATGCCAGACCGTTGAGGAGACTACCCGCCTGATGGAGAACACCGATCCGAAGTATGTATTCCTGTGCTTCGATACCGGCCACTTCACTTTCGCTGGCGAGGATCCGGTAAAGATGCTCGAGAAGTTTGCTGACCGTGTTGGCCACGTTCATCTGAAGAACATGCGTATGCCGCTGGTTGAGAAGGCTCGTGCTGAGCACTGGTCCTTCCTGGATGCAGTTCGCGCAGGCGCATTCACCGTACCGGGCGATCCGGACGGCTGCGTAGAGTTCGACGCTGTATTCGATCTGCTTGACAAGGCTGGCTATACCGGCTGGATCATGGTAGAGGCTGAGCAGGATCCGGCTAAGGCTAATCCGTTCGAGTACGCTAAGATGGGCCGTGAGTACATCACTGCACACACCGGTCTGGGCGGCGAGGTTGTTCTGAAGAAGTAATTCTTCGCATATCGCGCGATAAAACAGGAAACCGAGGGCATTTGCCCTCGGTTTTTTGCGTTCAAAAAAGGATATATGTCGTTAAGAACCGTTTGCACCGACCGGAAGCCTCCCCTGAAAGGAGGGGGGGGGACCGCCGAACGGCGGTGGAGGGGGTTGCCGTACCCACGGCAGAGGATTTCGCACGCTGCGGCGTGCGGGAAAGTTGCCGCTGCGCGCGGCGGGCGCACAAGAGGGTAGACAACCTGCGGTTTTCCACCCTCTTGTGAATCACCCCTTTTCCCGCAAGGGCTTGGGTGCAGATGGTAGACTGCGTAAGCATGAAAAAAGGGAACGGCAGTCGGGTTACCGTTCCGTAGGGGCAGACCAATGTGTCTGCCCATTTCTTTACCTATACGCAATGTCAGATACCTTTCTGCTACACATACGGTTTAGTCTACGCAGGCGCGGCATACCCGTGCCGCGCAACATTTTTACCTGTGCAGATTATCCAAATCCTGCGATTGCAGCCGGTTTGTGTCGGAAAACGAGTTGCGCGGCACTGTTATGCCGCGCGTAGCGGCAATCCCCGCCGCAGTTTACGGCAAAACGCTTCGCCCGGAAGCGGTGAACCGCCTGCACGGTTCGGATGCCCCGAAAAACCGGTGCCGAAACCCCTCAGTCGCAGCAAGCTGCGCCAGCTCCCCTTTCAGGGGAGCCTGCAACCGTCCGGAGGGCGCAAACCGCTTCGCCTTTTATTCATTTGCCGCTATATAAATCGTTGCAAATTCTCCGAAAATAGGGTAGAATAGTAAACAGGAATAGAATAAGGAGTGTGGAGCATGGAAGCACAGAAATATAAGCGCGTACTGATCAAGATCAGCGGCGAAGCCCTTGCGGGCGATAAGCATTTTGGCCTGAACTTTGATGTCATCGGTCCGGTATGCGATGTGATCAAAAAATGCAACGAAGAGGGCTGCGAGATCGGCATTGTTGTCGGCGGCGGCAACTTCTGGCGCGGCGTAAAGGACGGCGGCGGCAAGATGGAGCGCACCCGCGCGGACCACATGGGCATGCTGGCAACCACCATCAACGCACTGGCTCTGCAGGATGCACTGGAGCAGCGCGGCGTGGACGTTCGCGTACAGACCGCTATCGAGATGAACAAGATCGCTGAGCCGTACATCCGTTCTCGTGCGACCCGCCATCTGGAAAAGGGCCGTGTCGTTATCTTCGGCTGCGGCACCGGCTGCCCGTTCTTCTCGACCGACACCGCAGCGGTTCTGCGTGCGGCAGAGATCGGCGCGGATGTTATCCTGCTGGCAAAGAACGTAGACGGCGTGTACGATTCCGATCCGGCTGTCAACCCGGATGCCAAGAAGTACGACCACCTGAGTTACATGGACGTGCTCAATCAGGGCCTCGGCGTTATGGATTCCACCGCGACCTCGCTGTCCATGGATAACCATATCCCGATTCTGGTATTCGCGCTTTCCGACCCCGAAAATATTCACCGCGCTGTTAACGGCGAAAAGATCGGCACGATCGTTGAGGAGGTAAAATAATGAAGGAACAGATCAAGTCCCACGAGGCAAAAATGCAGAAAACGCTGGACGTGCTCTCCAAGGAGCTGGCAGCAGTCCGCGCAGGCCGCGCAAACCCGGCGGTTCTCGATAAGATCACCGTTGAGTATTACGGTGCACCGACCCCGCTGAATCAGGTTGCGGCAATCTCTACTCCCGACCCGCGCACGCTGGCCGTCCAGCCGTGGGACGGCTCGGTGCTCAAGGCCATCGAGAAGGCAATCCAGGTCTCCGACCTCGGCATCAACCCGCAGAACGACGGCAAGCAGATCCGTCTGAACTTCCCGCCGCTGACTGAGGAGCGCCGCAAGGAGCTCATCAAGGGCGTTTCCAAGACCGGTGAGGAGGCAAAGGTTGCGCTCCGCAACATCCGCCGCGATGCACTGGACAAGTTCAAGGCAGCGCAGAAGAAGAGCGAGATCACCGAGGACGAGCTGCACGACGGCGAGGACAAGATGCAGAAGCTGACTGACAAGTACGTCAAGGAAGTTGATGCAATGGTCGCTAAGAAGTCTAAGGAGCTTGCGGAAGTATAACTTCCGCTGCGCTTATAGGGGGCTTCACAAGCCCCCTATATACGAAGTGCGGTTCCGGGGAAACCGCACTTCGATACCCGAATGCCTTTTTGGTATGTTTGCGGAACAGTTCGCCGTTCATGGCCTTTTCCACGATGCG
>OGXW01001287.1_pt1 | contig 19054 bp, 18 predicted proteins | sample 1576341 | NCBI WGS metagenome assembly OGXW01 (sample SAMEA3541592, study PRJEB24748) | human gut metagenome | biome: human gut; feature: human-associated habitat; material: faeces | place: China | collected 2012
CAGCTTATTTCTCTGATTGCTGTCTGGCTTATCATAAAAAAACATAGTTTCAGCCGATGGTTTTGGATTCCAATTATCCTGACTTTTCCCGTAATTGGAACTATTATTTGGATACTTTTTTCTTTTATTCCAACCAGAATAAAAAAAGAAGCACCGCTGTGGTCGGTTTCTGTCGGAAAGAAAATGATTATCTGGAGTGTGGTTCTAGGCATTCTGGGAGTCTATCTTTCAGCCGGTATAAAATATCTGACAAATATTTTGGAAGACCCATCTTCTTTTGAGGATTTTCCGGAACTTGCTAAATCCATCTCAAATGTAACGCATAAATGCACACCATTTTTCGACAGCTTCACATTATCAATGTTCGTATGGTTAGTCGGAAGCATCGTTTTGACTGGGCCATTGTTTCAGTACACAATGCACTACTTTCAAAACCAAAAATATGGTGTACGTGTAGAAATTACGCCAAAGTCTATTCAAGATTTCGATGTAGTCAAACCGGAATTTCAATTAAAGTCTTTGCTTGCAGGAAAGTTTTGCTATAAAACCTGTCCCTTTACTGTAAAAACAGAAGATGACAAAGAAATCATATTAAATCAAATTGATGTGCAGATGAACTGGATCGACAGCTTCCAAGTACTGATCAAAATTATAACTGTGCTGTTTATGAATATCATGCTATTCTCTCCATGGTTTTCAAAGTGGTATACCTGGACAGTAATTCTCATCATGAAACCATTTACATAAGTGAGGTGGAAAAAATGGCACTTGTAAAACATTGTGAAAATGAAGAACCTAAGCCATGTATAATTTGTCAAAAATTATGTGATAATACCAACTCATATAATTTCCTGCTGTCCGGTTATACAAACGGTGATGAAACAGAAGTCATCTGTCAAGACTGCTATCAATTTGGTTATGCCAACCGTCTTACAAATATGAATGTTAGCAAAATTGACAATCCATCTGGTTTTTATTTCAAGCATCGTCCAGCTTCTCGATTAGAAAAGCCCTATTTCTTTAAAAATAAAGAGAGACCTGAAATATTTGGATACTATCAATACGTAGATCCGGAATTTTCAGAATGCAGCATTTTTTCTGCATTGATTCAGCTGATTATCATTTATCCCTATCTGTTTCTTCTTCTCAAATGTTTATCTTCTGAGAATTCTACTCTTCCTTTCCTATGGAGTATAATTGCTGAGATTTTTTATGGCATACATGGTTTTAAAGCATTATTTAACTTCAAAAAAGGTTTTTTCAGTGGAATGGGTTATCCTCGTCTGATCCTGTTTGCAGTAATTTTAATCGTATGCATTCTTATTCTATGCTATAACACTAGTTATATAATCGCTTGGATTCATTCCACATAATTTTTATTTGAAAGGAGTGTGCTTTGCTTATGTCTCAGAATGATCTCATAGAAAGTCGTATTTCTATACTAGGTGGTTCCGGAACAGGAAAATCCACTTTAATTTCATGCTTACCCTACACAAATTTGTTGAAATCCGGCGTTAAAATTATAGACAATAATGGTCCTAGTCTTTCTATGATGTTGGAAAACTTTGCAAAAAAAAGCATTGAAGCAGATGGCACAATAAGTGAAACAAACATCAACATTGCAGATGCCGGAGGTCCGATCAATCTCTTACGAACATACAAAAATGCATATACCGTAAATTTCGATCGAGGTACTGCCAGCTTTGAATTCAATGAATTAACATTTCGTGTTGCCATCAATGATATTCCCTTTTATCGTTTAAAGATCTATGATTATGCTGGTGGTTTCTTAGATGCTACAATAGAAGATGACACTAAAACATCTGAAACACTTTCAAGTGCCATTAAAGCTTCAGATGTATATATGGGATTACTAGCCGCAACAGATTTAAATCAAAAGTATATTAGAAATGATGATGATTCTGTATTTATAAAGGCTCTTTCTTCTAAAACTTCTGAATTATCCATCAATATGTTCTTAAAGGTAAAATTGACACGTCGGGAATCGTTTGCATATCTCCAATGCATTACACAAATCGATGCTCCCCGACTAAACCCCAAAATGACACAAAACAACTGGAATCAGTCATTGCAAAGTCTTCAAGAAATTTTGCCAACATTGCATACTTGCAAGAACCATTGCCCCTTTGGAATTGTTCCATTGTCCTCCATTGGCAGAACTGAAATGGGCGGTGCAAATGTAAATGCCAATAATGAATTGTTGAATAGCGGTGATTCAAACCCAGATTATAACCCTATTAATCTGGATGCCGCACTTCTTTGGGCGTTATATAATTCTCTTGCGATTCACATGGAGCAAGTCATTGATTCCTATGCTTCTTTAGAAGAACCCTGTTTCTTAAAAAAATTGCTTTCTAAAAAAGCGGTAGCACAATACGAAAAAGATAAAAACGAGGTTCTTCTTCCATTACAAGTATATAAACTGCTACATGCCCAAAGAGAACACTTATTCTCTGCAATCTATGGAAAACCTGAAGAAAAGTTTGCCCTCTATAAGCAAGTGAATCAGCAGCTGATGAAAGAAGGCTTGTAAGATGATAAACTATGGAAAACATCAAATCTTTATTGGCGGAGAAAAACAAGATGTGATTGGTTTTATCTCTGCTTTTCTGGATAAAATTGAAAATGTAGAAGGCTATCAAATTCGTATTATGCTTCATGTCAACGATAATGATGACATTATCCGCACAGACGAAGAACAAATCCAAGAAGTTATGCGTTCCGGAAAATTACGAACACAATTGTCCATTCATCAAACGCTTATGAATCCTCAAACTTGTTTATTGCAAGAGCAGTTTGATCACGCAAAAGTTTTGTTAACCCTCAGTATTGCAACTAGTGAACACTATTGCGGAAAAATTGTATTCCAACATCTCAATCGGAAAAAGTCAAACGATAACGGTATTGTTCTATGGATCGATCATAAATTAGAGGATCTTCCCGGCAGTGCAGATCTATATGCCATTATCCCCCAAAAGGAACCGAAAGACAATCAAATTACTTCTCCGGCAAATGCATTTTGGTTTAGTCCATACGGATTTAACAGCAAAGGCGAACCGTTTAGTGCAGAAAACGCAAATCCATATGGCATCACAGAATTACTAAAATTACTATTGAAACTTATGGCAACTCAAAAAAAGAAATGTGCCATGTTAAAAGCTGAAACTCAATTGAAAATCATCCGTCGCTACACTGGAAAGCATCAGGCAATCTATTCCCGCCGTCTGAATAAATTGAATGACGCACGCAAGACGTATACAAATTGTGTAAAGGAATTGTATGCTGCAGAGCAAATTTTAAAAATTGCAGCAGCAATATAAATTAAAAGGAGGAAAAAATGATAGATATTCAACCATTTATTTATTCTCGGACAAAAGAAAAAGATTATCAATTTCTGCGTCGTCCTTCTGAAAACATCTGGCCTGCAAATTATCACGTAGAAAGTTGTTTCAGTGGTTTTCGGGAAGCCGGCATCACCAACGACAATAATGCTTGGTTCTTCTTTTGTGATGATTCTATTAAAGTTTGTATGCTCATGCAAAACGTAAAAGTTACTGATCGCAATGGAATGCAAATATGCGATCACATCAATCGCTCTATTTTTTCTATGGAAGGGTTCTGTTGCAATTATAATGACAGACATGAATTTTTTGTTTTAATTCCAAGCTTGATTTATTCTGTACAGAATAGCGGCACTTCCCTGTATACCAATATAATCCACGAAAAAAGCAACATTAATTTCTTAAACGATTCTTTTATTGTTGATCCTTACACCACCAGAACTAACGTTTTCAGTGGTTGTCAAAAACTGTGCCAGTTCATTTACTCCAGTTCAAAGCCCACTTCTTTTCTCTTTGGTCGAAATATCTACGCATTAAAAGAAAATCAGTCCTTTATGGCACAGTATCACTTTTCAGAAAACAATTTCATTGATCTGGTTTTTGGCAACAGCACTAGTGACTCTGCCAAGAAAACATTTGGCATACTCCCTCAAAAGAAAATGATTCAGGGAAAAAAGAAAACAATACATTTAAAAGTCATTTTACATTTAGAAAAAGAAGGTTATCGCTGGCAGGTAAAGGGCGACGATGTTTGCTACCAAACTGACCTAAGACAAACGATGTCTTACAAAAATTTACAAAATGAAATCAGCGAAATTGACAACTATTTGAGCAAACAGTTAAGAATGAGGAAAATCGGAAGCTATGAATTTGAACAGGAGGAGTATGTCTAATGAGTGCCATAGATGAAATGTTTTCTGTTACATTAAAGCCGCTGAATATTTCAACAAGATTTCCGGAAAATCCGACAATTCAACATTATATCGCTGAATTGAACAATGAATTTACAAAAGTCGAAGAAGCTAGAAAGCGAAATTTTTTGCGTCATCTGGATGGAACTTTAACCGGATTTTCTACAGAACAGGGATTCACATTATTACTGTGCGTTGTGGATGAAAGCTATCAAAAGTTTTTCTTTGACGGATTCCTCATTGAAAACAAGGACTTAAAAAAAGCGTGGTACTTATGCAAACCGTATTTGATTCCATTTTGCCTGACTCGTAATTTACAGTATGCAAATGAACCGGTAAAAATCACAGTAGACGAAATGAAAGCCGCTGTTTCCGAATTCAGATATCCTGAAAAATACCCTTCATTTTGCAGAGCTATCAAACGAGTTATGGAGAAAATGGAAAATACTATAGAACCATTTAATTTTGCGATTTCCGGACTTTCCAATGAATCTCTGCCGCTGCAGCTTGAGTTGTTTTCATTTCATGAGGGAATCAAAACTAGAAAAAACATGGTTAGACAGCTGGCAATTTCCAAGCAGCTTCCTGCAACTTTCTGTGAAAGAACTTATATTGAAATTGGAAATGAAACTGCAGATGATTATAAGATACGACGTGCTGAACAGGAAAAAATCAAGTCTAACAATAAGAAATTAAAAGAAGAGGTCAACGGATTGACTGATGTTCGGTGTTTTCTGTATCGTGTCAACGGCAACCCTTCTTATATTGAAAAATTTTATACACAAGAGGAATCCGTTGATTTAGAAGCAGGTAAACTCTTCAAAGAAATTATGAGATTTCGAAATGAGGCAGAACAGTATCAGAATCGCAACAATGAAGCCAATAGCAATCCCAAAAATGGAAAAAACAAAGCACCTAAGAAACATGGAAAAAAGAAGTGATTTTTTCAGTTGAATGATACATGTTTCTATTCGACAGAAAGTGTGATAAACTATGTTAAATTTGCTTATATGTTTAGGTGCGATGGTATTGCTTCTTGTTGCATTTGATGGTGCTATGGCATATGTAACAGGAGAAACATGCAAAGGTAATACTATCATATCCGGATTTATTACCATTTTAATGCTCTATGCAGTAATTATGGGAATTATGGGAAGTGGAACCAGTATAGGATTCATTAGTGACGGCATTCCCTTTGTATCATGCATGGATAAAAACACAACACTAATTTCTATCCTTCATAATGATCCACTCCTATTTGCAAAAGAAACAGCAGAATTAATTTCGTTATGCCTTTTGATTTCTTTCATTGAAAAAATACTTCCAACCAGCAATGTAAACGTTCCTATGATGATTATCTCACGAGTAATTCTAGTAATGGTTGGAGTAATTGTAAACTGTGTTGTAACGTCATTTGTTTGTAAAAATCAAATATACAAATGGGCATTAGTCGCTTTACAAAGTGTCTTAGCAGGCACTACTGTTATTGTTACTCCTGCAGTATTTGTTGGAAATTTACTACATGTCAATCCAAATAATAAGGCCCTAACATATGCCTTAAAGCAACTGTCCGGCACTGCAATAGGAAAATCATTTTCAGCAGCACTTTCCAGATCAGCTGTTTTGTTGATTGGACTAATGATTCTGGAGTCACAAATTGGACCACTTTCTGGAATGATGGATTTTGGAATACAACTTGTCAATGCAATTGCTCCAATCATTGTATCTTGCATTGGATTATCTATTCTATTAAAATCAATGTTTAAATAATTGTCCTATATTCGCCTATAAAGCAAAAAGAACTCTCTTTCTTAGACAAACAAGTCCAAGAAAGAGAGTTCTTACTATTTATTCAATACTCACGCCGAAATCCGACAATACCGTTCCCCTTCCAGCACCTGCTGCATATACTTTTCCGGTGTTGTCATGCAGACAGCACTCTGAAACGTGAAAGGACTGCAACCGGACACCAGCACTGCACCGGTATCGTCTTTCTTCACCGGAAACTGCCGGTTTCTGCTGCACACGTTCCAGTAGACCACCGCAGGCAGCTGATACCCTGCCGCCTGATATTCCTGCTTCATCTGCTGGAATATCGTCACGCCGTTGCCGGACTGCTCATCGAATTCCATGTCCGAGATCACGTAGATCACTTTCGGCAGTTCCTCCGGCGGCACGTGGTGCTGAACTGCACTCTGAAGTATCAGACGAAATACTTTTTCCAGATCGGTATTGCTGACTTCATTATAGGACATACAGTGCTCCACCTTTTGAAAAATGTCCTCCCCTTTCAGAGCAATCAAGCGGGGGTTGTCGGAAAAGGTGATAAAGTGGTTGTGGAAGTATCCCTCATTTCGTTCGGCACAGTAAATGCCCAGCGAAACGGCAACATGAATCGGCATCACATCGCCGGAATAGTTCCAGTACATGGAACCGGAACCGTCTACCACGGCAATGGCATTTTGTTCCGGCATATAATCCGGCAGGGACTTCCATGTCACGTCCAGTATCCGCTGTTTTTGTGCAATGTCATCATAAAACATTGCGTTTTCCTCCAACTCGATGCAGTCCCGAACGATCTCATAGGGGAAAAGCTGACCTGCTTTCAGCATTCCCTTTTCCTGCTCTGCCCGTTCCAGAAACTCGGAGTACCGCTGTCTGTCATGCTTGCAGAATGCTTTCTGATACTTGTACAAGGCTCTGGAGGGCAGTTTGGCATAATCAAAGGTGTAATCCTTCCGGCAAAGCCGCTTTTCCAGCACGTCTGCATAGGTGCGAAGCTGGGAGAGCATTTTCCGGTAAGCCTTTTCCGAAAGATGCAGCCGCTTACAAAGCAGCTTTGCCTGCCGGCACACGTTCTGATTGGAGGTGTGCACAGAGGGCAGCCACTTCGCCAGCAGAGAGATCGGCTTTTCTTCCAGCATGTCCTGCCGGTCTTGCTGTAGCTGCTTCTGAATCAGCTGTATCAGTTCCGGCTCACAGGGCGTGTTCAGCAGTACCATACAATCGTCAAACCGCCCGTACTCCGGAATCCACTGCAAATTTTTCCGGACACTTTCGGGATAGATCGTTGCCGCATATTGCAGCAGCTGCCGGAACACGCTCCGTTCACCCAATCCGCCGCGGGTGTCCCGCAGGTAAAACAGGATCCGCATCGCGTATACCGGATTCTCTGCATATGCCGCCAAGAACATGTCTTTCAGACATTTTGCAGAAGCTTCCCGCAACGCACCGGCTGTGGAAAACAGGTTCAGGCACGCATCGCCGGTATCGTGATACGCCAGTGCTCCGTTTTCGGTGTTTGTCCAGTTCAGTTCCTCTGATAATGCATTCAGCATGAAAAACACGTCCTTTCTTTTTATGTACTGTACAATTGTTGAAGAAACCCCACACGAAACCGGTTTCATGGCTTCGTGTGGGGCTGCCTAAATATTCCACGATGCTGTTTTGACGGAGAACCCATCTATTTAATTGTAAAGGGAATCGCAAAAAAACGCCATACGGCTGCATCATAAAAATGACGCAAAAACAAAAATAAAATAAACAACATTCATAAAATATTGCTGTAAGCATCGTTCTGAGCGATAATTTAAGCTGCACACAGTGCAGCAGTGTCGGTATATTTCTTCTGTTTTTTCTGAGCTTTCAGTTTGGTTTTCTCCAGCAACTGCATGCCGTGTTCCGCTTCCAGATACCGCAGCATCAGAATGATTCGCTCCTGAATCTTCTGCCGGTGCGTATCCCGACTGTTGCGAAAAATAACGTCCAGCGGCTTTCCGCCGGAGAATTCCTGATAGATCTTCTTGGAATAATACCGTGTAGAAAACAGGTAGAATTTCTCTGCACCTACAAGCAGATAAAACTGCATTGTGCCGCGTTCTTGGTTGCGGCAGATCACCTTGCAATTGCTGTTCTTTCTCATGTAAAATCCTCCTTTGAAAATGATAATACACATGGCTGTGCCTGGCTTACTTCTATCGGAACGTCACCCAATGCCGAAACTTGTCCACGATGCTGTTTTGACGGAGAACCCATCAATTTAATTGTAAAGGGAATCGCAAAAAACGCCATACGGCTGCATCATAAAAATGACGCAAAAACAAAAATAAAATAAACAACATTTATAAAATATTGCTGTAAGCATCGTTCTGACAAGGGAAACACGGTACAAAACCGTCAGGCGGGCTTGATGCAGCGTTTTCCAAGGTTTCCAGCGAGATTTTCTCTTGTGCTGTGCACAATTTCGGCAGCAGGTACGCAAGTCTGGTGACCGCAATGCATACTATCTGCTGCATCAAATCTTTGGGTGTTTGAGGCGTGATATGCAATTGTCAAGATGCAGGAAGGAATAAAAAAAGGAATATTTATTTAAAAGCAGACATAACAACCCCCTAATTACACTAGGGTTTCATCACGTCATTCTACTTTTAAATAAATATTCCTTCTCTCGCATTCCTTCCTCGAATTTGAGATTGTTTTTATTATATCACTTCCTGATCGACTTGTCAAGCCTTTTTTCAAATTTTTTGGAAAGAAATCGAAATGGCTCAAATTCCGGAGAATCCAAGCCATTCTGTTACTCGATTTTGTTTTCGGGTGTGTTGACATGAAGCCTGACACGTATCTTTTGGGGTGATTTTTCCCCGTTCGTCGTTAAGGAAACACTGCATAAAGCCCGCCTGACGGCTTTATACAGTGTTTCCTTAATCTCTGCGGAAAATATCTCTGGTATAGACTTTGTTCTCCACGTCGTCCAGACAGGCATCATACCGGTTGGCAATGATCGCATCTGCCGCCGCCTTGAATTTTTCCAGATCGTTGACCACAACGCTGCCGAAGAACGTTGCTCCGTCCTGCAATGTCGGCTCATAGATAATGACTGTAGCACCCTTTGCCTTGACACGCTTCATCACGCCCTGAATCGAGGACTGCCGGAAATTGTCACTGTTGGATTTCATAGTCAGACGGTACACGCCAATGGTAACCTGCTTTTCCGTGCCGGCATTCCAGTCGTTGTTCTGGCTGTAATCATAGTACCCTGCCTTTTCCAGCACGCGGTCAGCAATAAAATCTTTTCGTGTCCGGTTGGATTCTACGATTGCCGACATCATATTCTGCGGCACATCGGCATAGTTGGCGAGCAGCTGTTTGGTATCCTTGGGCAGGCAGTAGCCGCCGTAGCCGAAGCTGGGGTTGTTATAATGCGTTCCGATCCGCGGATCCAAGCATACGCCGTCAATGATCTGCTGCGTGTCCAGTCCCTTCAGTTCCGCATAGGTGTCCAGTTCGTTGAAATAGGACACGCGGAGGGCAAGATAAGTGTTGGCGAACAGCTTGACCGCTTCTGCTTCGGTGAATCCCATGAACAGGGTGTCGATATTCTCCTTGATTGCCCCCTGCTGAAGCAGTCCGGCAAAGGTGTGAGCCGCTTCTACCAGTCTTGCATCGTCCATGTCCGTTCCCACGATGATTCTGGACGGATAGAGGTTGTCATACAACGCCTTGGACTCCCGCAGAAATTCCGGACTGAAGATGATGTTCTTACTGCCGGTCTTTTCCCGAATGCTCTTGGTATAACCTACCGGAATGGTGGACTTGATGACCATAATGGCATTCGGATTGTACTGCATAACAAGATCAATGACAGCTTCTACTGCACTGGTGTCAAAGAAATTTTTCTTACTGTCATAATTGGTCGGGGCAGCAATGACCACAAAATCTGCATCTCGATATGCCGCTTCTGCGTCCAGTGTTGCCGTCAGATCCAGTTCCTTTTCTGCAAGGTATTTCTCAATGTAATCGTCCTGAATCGGGGACTTCTTCTGGCGGATCAGTTCGACCTTTTCCGGTATGATGTCTACCGCCGTAACTTTGTTGTGCTGGGCAAGCAGTGTGGCAATGGATAACCCCACATAGCCAGTTCCTGCAACTGCAATATTCATGGATAAGAATCCTCCTTATTTTTCCAAAAATACAATTAGGCAACACCGAACAAAATCTTCACACGGTATTGCCTATATAGTATACCACTATTTTTTTACATTTTCAAGAAAATTCCAGCAATCTCATGAAAATTCGTTTTAAAATATCCCCAGCTGTCGTCTGATCCACGCCGTTTCCAGCACATCATAGACATACTGATTCGGCGTACCTTCTTCAAAATATCTGCTGTTGTCGCCCCCAAGCATCTCTACCGCAAATGCACCAACTGCACGCGATCTTGACTGTCCGGCATAGCAATGAACCAACAGCGTGTCAGCAACTCTCTTTTTTTCCGCAATAAAATCGATAATCTTATCCGCCATCTCATCATCGAACAGAACAGCACCGTCTACCTCTTTTACAATGTCGTCGAACAGCAATGTCAGAACACCTTTGCAGAACTGGTTCTCGGTAAACTGCATACCAAACCCATTTGTGTGGCTGTCCTGAATCGAGATCACGACATAAGTATCAGTCAATGCACCCTGTTCTGCAGCTTCATCAGCCATGCCAAAGGGATAATAATGCTCCATGACATAGCCAAAGGCTCCGTGAACGGATTTTACAAGAACTCGTTTCATGCTCAGTTCAGGCTCTCAAACACCATAGTTGCCTGAATGCGGTCACCGCCCAGAAATCCCTTGCTTCCGGAAGAAGAAGTGGTGATCGTGTGCAGACGGTATCCCTTGGCAGCCTGTGCGTTGATGACCTTTTCCAGTTCAGACAGATTTCCGGAACCGGTTCCGATCAGCTTCTCCTTCAGAACGACCTGTAAAACAACATAATTTGGCACATACATTCTCCTTTACAAAAATATAGATATATTATAACATGAAATTCCGCATATGTCAATATTGTTATTTGCGTTTTTCCGAATTCTGTGCTATAATATACATATGACAATACCGCACAAAGAGCGTCTGGTGACTTTGTGCGGTATTGCCCATATCAAATTTTACGAAATTTATTGCACAGGAGGAATTTCCAATGTGTACCGCTGTAACTTATCAGACAAATGATTTTTATTTTGGCAGAACGCTGGACTACGAAAGTTCCTACGGGGAAGAAATCGTCATTGTGCCGCGGCAGTTCCGGCTGTCATTTCTGCACATGGGCGTATCTGCACAGCACTACGCCATGATCGGCACTGCACATGTTGCCCAGGGCTACCCGCTTTTTTATGATGCCGTCAACGAAAAGGGGCTTTGCATGGCTGGGCTGAACTTTGTGGGCAACGCCTGCTACGCCTCTCGACCTGCGGATCATTCGGACAATGTGGCACAGTACGAGTTGATCCCATGGATTCTTAGCCAGTGCTCCAGCACTGCCGAAGCCAAGGAAAAAGTGGAAACGCTTTGCCTGCTGGGCACACCGTTTCACGAAAAGATGCCTGCGGCACAGCTGCACTGGCTCATTGCTGACAAGCACCAAGCCATTACAGTAGAAGCCACTGCCACAGGGATTCAGGTCTATGACAATCCCGCCGGTGTCCTGACCAACAATCCGCCTTTTCCGGAGCAGATGTTCCGCCTCAACGACTTTCTACACCTCTCCCCCAAGCAGCCGCAGAACAACTTTTCGGACAAGCTGCCGTTGCAGACGTACAGCAGAGGCATGGGAGCACTGGGGCTTCCCGGCGACCTATCCTCCCAGTCCCGCTTTGTGCGGGCGGCTTTCGTGCGGGCGAATGCCGTTTCCGGCAGTTCTGAAGCGGAAAGCGTCAGCCAGTTTTTCCACATTCTCGGAGCCGTTGACCAACCCCGCGGCTGCTGTGAAGTGAAAGACGGACAGTACGAGATCACCATTTACACTTCCTGCTGCAATGCCGACAAAGGCATCTATTACTATACTACCTACGAAAATCACCAGATCTCCGCAGTCTGCATGCATCAGGAAAATCTGGACAGCGACCAGTTATGCCGCTATCCCATGCAGACCGGAGAACAGATCTGTTATCAAAACTGAGAATCTGTCTTCACAAGACACGTGTATACGCTTGTGAAGACGGGTTCTGAAAGGACAACATCGATGTCAAATGTAACCAAACGGGCTCTGGAACAATCCCTGAAAAATCTGCTGCTGAAAAAGCCGCTGACAAAAATCACTATCGGCGATATTACCGAGGACTGCGGCATCAACCGCATGACCTTTTACTACCATTTCAAGGACATCTACGACCTTGTGGAGTGGGCTTGTCTGGAAGATGCCAGACGGGCTCTGGACGAAAAAAAGACCTATGACACGTGGCAGCAGGGACTTTTGCAAATCTTCGAAGCAGTACAGGAAAACAAGCCGTTTATCCTGAACGTCTACCGCTGTGTGCATCGGGAACAGGTGGAGAAATACCTACAGCCGCTGGTAGACCAACTGCTGCTGGACGTTATCGACGAGGAAGCCGCAGGCATGACTTTGCGGGACGAGGACAAGCAGTTTATCGCCAAGGTCTACGCCTATATTTTCATTGGCGTGATGCTGGACTGGATCAAGAACGATATGCGGGAAAATCCGCAGGAGATCGTCAGCCGGCTGGGAAAGCTACTGCAAGGTTCCGTCACCGCAGCCATTTCGCGGTTCCGGTTATAAAGGGAACACTGATTTTATCATTTTCGCATTTTTGATAGAATTTTTTACACTTTTCGGCTCTGTGATAAGTTTTTTATCACGGAGCCTTTTTTGCTGATTGTGAATTCCTGAAAATCGGGTATAATAGAATTATACCAATAAGCAAAACGCATGGACGATACCACAAAAAATTATTTTTATAACTATTTTTATTTTATAAGGAGGCATTGTTATGTATTATTCCGCAGGAACTTATGAAGCATTCGCACATCCCGAAAAGCCGAAAGATGTGGACAAAAAATCCGCGTATATCATCGGCACCGGTCTTGCCGGTCTTACCGCAGCATTCTATCTGGTACGGGACGGACAGATGAAGGGAGAACATATCCACCTGTTCGAAAAACTGGAACTTGCCGGCGGCAGCTGCGACGGACGCAAGGACATCACCAAGGGCTTTTTCATGCGTGGCGGACGGGAAATGGACAACCACTTTGAAGTCATGTGGGATACATTCCGCGATGTCCCCTCTCTCGAAACGCCGGACGTTTCCGTGCTGGACGAGTACTACTGGCTCAATAAGCACGACCCCAACTATTCCCTCTGCCGTGCTTCTGTTGACCGCGGCAAAGATGCTCACACCGACAAGAAATTCGCTCTGGACAGGGCATCGGCTCTGGCACTTTCCAAACTGTTCCTGACACCGGAAAAGGATCTGGAGGACAAGAAGATCTCAGATGTTCTGCCGGACACATTCTGGGACACCAACTTCTGGCTGTACTGGCAGACCATGTTCGCCTTTCAGCGTTGGTCCAGTGCGTTGGAGATGAAGCGGTATCTGTGCCGCTATGTGCACCACATTGACGGGCTGCCGGATTTCAGTGCACTGCGGTTCACCAAATACAACCAGTATGAGAGCATGATCCTGCCGCTGGTGAAATATCTGGAAGCCCATGGCGTACAGATCGAATACGGCATGGACGTGAAGAACGTCATTATTGAAACCGTAGGCAGCAAAAAGGTTGCCAAGCAGATCGTATACCGGAAAGACGGCAAAGAACAGACCATTGACCTGATCGAAGACGATCTGGTGTTCATCACCAACGGCTGCTGCACAGACACCTCCTGCTACGGCGACCAGACCCACGCACCGGATCTGTCCCACCTGAAAAACGGCTGCGGAGAATCGTGGGATCTGTGGAAAGCGATTGCGGCTCAAGCAGTTCACGGCGAATTCGGCAATCCGGAAGTCTTTTGCAGCGACATTGATGCGACAAACTGGATGAGTGCCACCGTTGCCACCGCAGATGAGGAGATCATTCAACATATTATCAACGTTTGCAAACGGGATCCCCGTGCCGGCAAAGTCACCACCGGCGGTATCGTCACCGTAAAGGACAGCACCGACAACTGGTATCTCTCGTGGACGATCAACCGGCAGCCCCAGTTCCACTCGCAAGACAAAAACATGGTGCTGATATGGCTGTATTCCCTGAACACCAACAAAGAGGGAAACTATGTCAAAAAGGCAATGCGGGACTGCACCGGCGAAGAAGTTTGTCAGGAATGGCTGTATCATATCGGCATACCGGAAGAAAAAATTGCATCGCTGGCGAAAAACGCCTGCAACACCACGACCTGTTTCATGCCGTATATCAATGCCTTTTTCCAGCCCCGCAAGGAAATCGACCGTCCGCGTGTGGTTCCGGAGGGAGCCGTCAACTTCGCCTTTATCGGGCAGTTTGCAGAAACACCCCGCGACACCATTTTCACCACGGAATATTCCATGCGTACCGGTATGGAATCCGTTTACACCCTGCTGGACATTGACCGCGGTGTGCCGGAAGTCTGGGGCAGCAAGTACGACGTGCGGGAACTGCTGCGTGCCTGCTATTATGCCATTGACAAAAAGCCACTCACCGACGAAAAACTTTCCTTTGTGGAAAAGAAGCTGCTCAAGATCGTTCTGAAAAAAGTCAAGGGAACAGATATTGAAATCCTGCTGAAGAACAGCGGACTGATCGAATAACGGCAGTCCAGTCCATGTGATAAGATATTACAAAAAATGCGTACCGACCAAAAATCGGTACGCATTTTTAGAATTTGTATGTTTCAGAAAAAGCGATTATCCCCAGACTTCTTCTGCGATTTCCTTTACCAGTGCGAGCTTTGCCCACTCGTCTGCTTCTGTCAGCTTGTTGCCGATTTCGCAGGAAGCGAATCCGCACTGCGGGCTCAGGCAAAGGCGATCCAGCGGGATATACTTTGCTGCTTCGTGAATCCGTGCAATCACTGTCTGCTTGTCCTCCAGTTCCGGCTTCTTGGAAGTGATCAGACCGAGAACCACCTTTTTATTCGGAGAAACCTTTGCAAGCGGTTCGAAGCCGCCGCTTCTTTCGTCATCATATTCCAGCAGCAGGGCATCTACATTTTCTTGTGCAAAAACATAGTCTGCAACAGAATCATACGGTCCGCTGGTGAAGAATGTAGAGTGATAGTTGCCGCGGCAAATATGAGAAGTGATCACCATGTCAGCCGGCTTGTTCTCCAGTGCCAGATTGTTGACCGCGAGAAGCTGCTTCTTGACATCTTCCAGATCAATGCCCAAGGACTGATACCGCTGTTTTGCAGCATTTCCCACGATTGCACCCCAAGTGCAGTCGTCCAGCTGCAAATTGCGGCAGCCTGCATCATAGAACTGACGGATCACTTCCTGATATGCAACGCCGATGTCGTGGATCAGTTCTTCATTGGTGGCATAGAATTCTCTGGTGCTCTGGAAATTCTGCGGTACGATCATCTGCTGGAACATCTGTGCCGGTGCAGGAATGGTATACTTTGCAACGGTTTCATCATCTTCAAACTGTTTCAGGAACTGGAAGTATGTCACAAACGGGTGCGGCACTACCTTGACCTTTCCGGTCAGGTAGGTATCTTCCAGATCTGCCATTTCTCCATTGAACTGCACACCGCCGCCGGTCTTTTCATGTCCAACGCCGGCAAAGCCCCACATAAAATCCAGATGCCAGTATTCACGGCGATATTCACCGTCTGTGATGATGTGATAGCCTGCCTGCTTCTGCTTGGCAACCAGTTCACGAATCGCAGCATCTTCTACAGCGGTCAGCTGTTCCTTGCTGATTTTTCCTGCTCTGTAATCTTTTCTTGCCTGCTTCAGGTTTTCCGGACGCAAGAAGCTTCCGACAAAATCATAGCGGTACGGAGATGTGATCTTCTGCATAGTCAATTCCTCTTTCTGAACAAATGTATTTGATTTTAGTATACCATGAAACAGCAGGTTTGGGAAATATATTTTTAGAGCAGTTTCCTATAGCTTTAAACTATATCGAAAAATCTCTTTCAGTTTTTAAGGAAAATCTGCAAGCGGATTACGTGCAAAGCCGTCAGGCGGGCTTTGTGCGGTGTTGCCTTAACTTCCGTAAAATAAATTTGCAATGTCACCTTCCCAACTGTAGTTCCGGTAGGTGCCGTAGTCCGTGATTTTGAATTTTCTGGTAGCCGTATAGGTGTTGCCTGCCCAGCTGTAAGTATACCGATAAGTGCCCTCCATTCCGGAAACTGATGCATCAACACTAGTCAGGTTCCAGTTGTAACTGGAACCGCCATACTTATCGGCAAACACGTTGGCTGCTTCAATTGCCAGTTCCGAATTGCCGTTGCAGGGAATGTTGTAGGAATTGGTTTTCTGATACTTGGACGCTTCCGTCGGCGGCTGGGTAATGACTTCGGAATATTCGGAGCTTCCGGAATTTCCGGTACTTTCTTCGGAATCGTCGCCGGAAGAACCGATCGCTGCCGCGAGAACCACGACCACCAGAACGGCTGCCACCGCCAGAATGATCCACTTCTTTTTGGACTTTTTCTTTTTCACAGGACTCTCCACCTCTGCCGCAGGAACTGCCTCGTCCAGCTTTTTGCCGCACTTCTCACAGAATTTGGAATTGTCCTCAATCTCACTTCCACAGTATTTGCAAAACATTGTTCAAACTTCCCTTCCTCTTTTTCTGTTGTGGATAACTTTATTTTAGCACAATTGCAGAAGTCTGAAAATACAAAACAGTTCCGAAATTTGCCGGAAATTTCGGAACTGTTTTCAGTTGACAATGTTTCTTCCTCAGGTGCTGCCCTTATTTTCCCAGAATTGTCTGAAAAAACGATTGCAGCGGCAGTGTCGCACCGGAATGCCTGCCATTCGGCACCTGCACAAGATCTGCATCACACAACAGCCGTTTCGTAAACGCGTGATCTCCGATCACTTCGTCTTCTGCCCCGATGATACAGTGCACCAGACTGCTGTCGATTGCAGCAAGCTTGCTGAACAGCACCATCAGCGGCTGTATTGGCTGCGTATTTCCGAGCCTTGGCAGTACGTCAAACGGCATCAGACAGGGGTTCACCAAGATGGTGGGAAGATGCAGTTCCGCACAGAGCAGTGCCGCAAAAAATCCGCCAAAACTTGTCCCTGTCAAAGTATCCGCGTGACATGTCACAGCCATTTCCCGCAGTGTTTTCAGCACTTTCTCCGGACACACGGCATCATAATCCAGCTGCGGCGAGGTCACATCGCAGCCCAGCGAAAGCAACGCTGTATAGGCACTGTTCTGTGCACTGCCGCCGTAGCCATGTATGTTGAGAATCATTTTTGGGTTGCTCCTTTTTTCACGGTATCATACTCAAGCTGTCCGCCAATTTCCGAATCAGATCGTGCAATTCCAGATGCTCCAGATATTTCTGCGGAATCGCCTCATAACCGAGATATGCCCCCAGCAGGTTGCCGCAGACTGCTCCGGTGGAATCGCTGTCCCCGTTGTGGTTGACCGCGGCGATCACTGCCCTGTCGAAATCCTGCTCATACTTTAACGCACAATACACAGCTATGGCAAGGGTTTCCTCTGCCACCCAACCCTATCCCAGACTGGGAAAGTTTTACGGCAAGCTGCATCAGGTGCACAAAGTCGGAAAGGTGCTGTGCGTGGGGAAACAGGTTCTGCACCGCGGCAATACCGTCAGTAACAGCTAACAGCAGTGAGCAAGCCGGCTCCTCCACCACTTTTCGAATCATATGTGCCAGTGCGGCAGCGGGAATGTACCCCAGTTCATGCCCGTGAGTCAGTGCTGCCGCTTCTGCTCCCAGCCGGTCGCTTTCTTCTATCGGAGCGTCGGTGTCGCAGAAGAACAGCCCGATAGGTGCCACCCGCATCACTCCGCCACAGCCCTTGCTCTGGTTGACCGGACAAGCAACACGCCCTTTCGCCCCGTCCCGTAAAGCAGAAAGACAGGTCATTCCCGCTGCACGGTCGGAAAACAGTTCCGGAATGTGCAGCAGCGAGCCGGTCACCTGTTCCAAGGGATACGCTTCAGTCTGTGTCCGATACCATTGGAGATAGGCGTTTCTGATCCAATGCAAATAGTGTTCAAAGCTGCCGGATTCCACAAGAATTTCACATTCTGTCGGGGAACTTCCGGCACATTCCAGCAGTCCGCTTACCGTGAACAGTGTCATCTGCGTGTCGTCGGAAATTTCCGCCACGCTGTCACGAAGCGTATAGGCAGTGATTCCGTTTTTTCCGTACCTGTCGAAAATCTCCTGCTCGTCCAGAAACTCCACTGCATAGCCCAGAGCATCGCCGACTGCACCGCCGACCAGGCAGCCCCGAAATTGGTCTTTGTTTCGCATGCCAGTTCTCCTTTCAAAAAATGTGCAGCTGTTCCAAGGTTCTTTTGTCCTCGACGCCGCGATAGAATTTGTACAGCACACGGGAAAACAAGTCGTCGTCCGGTGCAGCCTGCCGGAACAGTGTCATGCAAGAACGCACCTTGCGTGCATCTGTTTGCCCGAACACGCTCCACGGGTTATTGGAGGGAATCTCCAGCAGCACCGCCGTGATCTCCCGCAGCCTTGCCCCCAGAATCGGGTGCTGATAGTACGCTACCGCTTCTTCCAGATCGTAAATGGAAAAATACACCGCGATAAAACTTTTCCCCAGCCCCTGAATCTGCGGGAACACGTACCAGATCCAGTGTGTCATTTTTTGCCCCTGTTTCATCTCGTCAAGTGCCTTGGCATAAGTTTCTCCAAATTCGTACCCGTGATCCTGTGCATCTACAAACCGCTGCAACAGTTCCTGATTTGTGTTTTGTGGCATAAAGCATCACCTTTCTTTTTTATGGCAATACCGCACAAAGATTGTGCGACAGATGCGTCGTCAAATTTTTCGT
>OGXW01001308.1_pt1 | contig 18871 bp, 16 predicted proteins | sample 1576341 | NCBI WGS metagenome assembly OGXW01 (sample SAMEA3541592, study PRJEB24748) | human gut metagenome | biome: human gut; feature: human-associated habitat; material: faeces | place: China | collected 2012
AGCGTCCACAGGCTACACACTTATCCTTGTCTACGTGAGCCACATATGCTGAACGTGACATGTTAGGTGTGTTGAATAACTGTGATGTACGAAGAGCGTTACAAATCTCTACGTTACAGTTACAGATACCAAAAATCTTGTTTTCTCCATCGATATTTGTAATCTGGTGTACGAATCCGTTCTCCTCTGCTCTCTGTAAAATTGCAAGAGCCTCTTCCTTGGTGATGTCATGTCCCTTTCCGGTCTCACGGCAGTAGTCAGCGAAATCACCAACTCCGATACACCATCCAAAATCGTCATCAGCACAGCCGTCACCGATTGCTTTTCTTGAAGCACGGCATGAACAGCGTCCCACACCGATATGTCCCTCGTATTTTTCAAGCCAGTATGACAGATGCTCGATATCGATTGACTGGTTCTCCATCTTGATAGCCTTCTCAACAGGAATAACGTGCATACCTACACCAGCGCCTCCCGGCGGCACCATCTGAGTGATTCCTGCAAGTGGAATATATGTCATTCTCTCAAAGAAAGAAGCTACATCAGGATGATCCTTAAGCCTCTTGTTATCAGTAGAGCCTGGTGTCTCCTCCATGTTGAAAAGCTCAGCAGATCCCGGAACAAACATAGGAAGAATGTATCTTCTCTCACTCTGTGGTGCTGTACGTCCATTGTGGTCATAATGATAACCATAGTCATACTCCAGGAGACCGATATAGCTCATCTCATCCAGTAACTTCTGGAAACCATCCTTTCCTAATTTGCTGACCTTGTCCTTGTTCATATTACAGAGCTGGTCAAAAGTATAGTGCTGTCTCTTTTTCATTGTGAGACCTACCTCTGCCATCTCCTCTGTAACTATCTCTGCAAGTCCCCAGTACTCTGGATCCTCCACCTTGACACCGCCAATCATATGACCAGCCACGTCTGTGATTTTCTTTCCCAGTGCTATAATCTTTTTGCTAGGGGCCTTGTCGTTTTTGTGATTAGCATGCCATTTCTCATAATCTTCAAAATTGGTATACTTGTCTTCTGCCATTTTTATACTCTCCTTTTTCTGATATATTATTGCTCCTTAGATTTCTGCTTAAAGTGCAGCTCTCTCAATCCCTCAACCTCATCACAGATTTCCTGCAAATTACATGCTCTGCAATCCATAACCAGGTTTTTAAAAATATGGTCTATGGCCCTGGTTATCTCCTCTGACTCTTCTACCATACTCTTAAGTGCTTTATAATCAAAATCCTTCTTCGTAAAGTAGTAGATATGTACTGCCTTAACATTTGGATTCTTATGAAAAGCCGAAATCATCATATTACCAGTCTCAGCAAAGCTTATGCCATCTGTCACTGCCTCTCTGCTTACCCTGACGCTTTCCCTGTTTCTTGAAGATGAAACCCTCATCATAAATCCCTTGGGGAACAGATGATATCTGGTATACTCAAGGCTTCTGATTGCATTGTAGAGTGCATTTCCCTCACCTATGGTATTCTCGTCCACCCTCACAACCGCTATTCTTGCAAAAGGTGTGTCCTCATCTATCTCCCATAAGTCTGAACCAACAAGAGTTATGCCATCCTCACTGATTAGATTCTCATCCGCAGTCACAATAGTGGCGCCTACTGCCGGAAGGCTTCCCCCTCCGAGCTCATATGCCATGTCGCTTCTGAGAATCATCTCTCTCTCAGCGACCGGCCACTCACTTTCCCTGACATCAAAGCTCCGTGTCTTTTGTTCAGGCTCCTTGTCAGAGACCAACTGCTGTAATTTTTCAATTATTTCATCATATAACTTCATTTTATAAATGCTTATCCCTGTCTATCTTGTCGTAATGTTTCAAAAATAAAGGCTCCAAAGCTGCTGTGAGCTTCATGTCAAGATTGAAAAAATAAACAATAAAGGACAAGACAAATAAGCATACAAATATAATTGCTATTATCAAAAGCACATGTAAAAATGTTCCCATTATTTCCTCCTTGTACTATCTGGCTTTTGCCACACCCTTCTGACGTGCAAACTCTGCGGCTCCCAACGCTCCCATAAGCTGTGGGTCTATTGGAAGGTCAATAACCTTGAGATTTAATACCTTTTCGATTGCTTCCTTTAAGCCTTGATTTTTAGCACAGCCGCCTGTAAGTGTAATTTTGTCAACTGCTCCTGCCTTTTTAGACATTACGAAGCATCTCTTTGCCACCGAAAGCTCGATTCCTGCTGCAATCTCATCCATTGGCTTGCCCTCACCTACAAGGGAGATAACCTCTGACTCAGCAAAAACTGTACACTGGGCTGTGATAGGTATCACGTTTTTAGCCTTGAGTGAGAGCTTTGAAAACTCTGATAAATCCATCTCAAATGCCTTTGCCATAGCCTCAAAGAATCTTCCTGTTCCGGCGGCACATTTGTCGTTCATGGCAAAGTTTAAAACTGTTCCGTCTGTGTCAACAGCGATTCCCTTTACATCCTGCCCACCGATATCAATGACAGCCTTTACGCTTGGGTCTGCGATATGCACTCCCATAGCGTGACAGCTGATTTCAGATATATTCTCATCTGCAAATGGTACCTTGTTACGTCCATAGCCGGTTCCTACCAGATAATCAAGCTCCTCTGCCGAGTTTAAATCCGGAACCTGGTCAATCGCCAGCTTTAAGGACTCCTCACAGGATAAGACCGCATTGATACGGCTTCTGATTGTCACATCTGCTGCCATTTTACCAGTTTCATCTAAAATAACGCATTTTGTATATGTACTTCCGGAATCACATCCGCCATAATATTTCATCAATTGTTCCTCCTACCATGAATGCTCATCATTTAATACTTCCAGCGAAGGGTCAAGCGGCTCTTCATTGAATACTGTACGCATGTATCTGTTTACCTGGTCCCTTATTCCCTGTCTTGACACAATTCTTGGGTCAAAGAGGTCATGCGTTACCCAGATAAGGTGGATTCCCTTTTCACGAGCCTTCTCTTCAAACTGTCCATGCATACCATTTAATGCCTTACATGACATATGCTCCCAGAGGATAACTACGTCTGCGTTAAACTCCTCACAATAATCCCAGAGCTCGTCAAGCAGTACCTTATATCCACCATGTGTACGATTACGCATAATCATGTTTTCAGTGAGCCATGCCATATCATAGATTGCCTGCTCCCTGTTTTCCGGTGTGTCCTCCTCTGCTATCATGTTGGTATTTACCATTGAAAGCATATCTGTAAGAGGAACAATTCCCCAGCAGTTTAATATCCAGAGTAAAAAGTCAAAGTAGAAATGAGACTGCACACCCCATACAATAGCACGATGGCGGTATTCTTTTGCCATCATCATTTTTTCCTTGTAGGCTTTCTCTGCAATAGCCGAGAGCTTTCTGTCTATCTCTACGAACTCAGGCACCTTACCGCAGATAGCCATGTAGTTAGTTTCTGTATAAAGTGCAAGGTTTGAACCAAAAATCTGTGGATAATCGGTCTTGTTCATATCAAGCCAGTCCATTCTATGGCGGGTTGACTCGTTTACACGCTTTGCACATTCAAAATAGTATTTCCAGTCCCACTCTGCACCAGTATTTTTCTCAATAAACTCAATACAGTTTCTGATTTCCTGTGCTGCATATTCCTGCACATCATCCTCCCGGTGTCTTAAGGGTGCTGCAAGCTGGAATACAGGAATGCCATCCTCAAGCTCAAGCCTCTTTGATATAACTCCGTTACTCATAAGTGAGCCGTCACAGGTTGTATTACACTGTACTGCACAGGCACCAAGGATAGGTGCATCATCATCAATTGAAAGTCCAGCCTCAGCCTCCGGCATAGGACATACATCTCCCGGAAGGCCATACTCCTGAGCCACATCAATATAGTGAAGAGCTGCATTCTGATTTAGAAGAACAGCTACATATGTAGATGGTGTCTCTCGCGAAAGTCCCTTAAGGGTCGGGAATCCCATCATAACTGCTGTCATCTCGTTCTCGTCCACAAGTACAACCTGCTTTGAGAATTTCTCGTCATTTCCGATTCTCTTGTCTCCTCTGAAGAGGTTGTCAAGGAGCTTTGCCACGTCCTTGATTACCATATCCTGCTCTAAGTGGCACATACGCAGGTATGGTCCCCTGAGTCCCTGTGTATGCTTGTCTACCATCATAGGAACTGCAAAATAGTTAACCATCCAACGATATCTGAACATAGCCTTTATATTTCTAGGCTTTATAATGAAGCCTGCAAGTGTTTTCATGATGAAAAGCCATCTTGTATAGTCATACCAGGTATCCTTGAAGCCCCTCCATTCACGGCGTTTCCTGACCTTGCCATCAGTAAAAAATCTTCCGAGTGCCTCGGCACCGATTTCTTTTGCCATTATCTTGCACCTCCCTGGATTTTCTTTATCTCAATACTCTCTACAAAGGCCTGAACTCTGGTTCTCATCTGCCCTGATGAACCGATTGAATATGGTCTGTCCACTGCAAGTACAGGATAGCCATACTCCTCACGCATTACCACTGTTCCCACCATACGCTCATAAGCCCATGGGTCACAGAACTTCATCTGTTCATAAATGATTCCATCCGCATTGTATTCCTTTGCCAGCTTATCCACATACTCTCTTCTGCCTGTCATCTTGGCTGTGTCCATATATCTAGGACACTGGCCTCTGCTTATGTAAGCACGGCAGACCTGAGTGAGAGCATCCTCCTCATCGTTAAGCACAATCTCATCACGTCCCGGAAATGAGCCATAGCAGAATCTGTCAGCACATACATATGCACCAGACTCCTCCACCAGCTTGATTACATCCACATCATCAACCTCAGAACCGACAAATACCACTCTTGCCCGGTAGTTTTTGTCCATATCAGGCACCCTGGTCTTAATCTCCTCAAGTGTCTCCTTAAGCATATCTGCAAGCAGGTGCTTTGGTGCCACATAAGTAGCCATTGTAAGGATATGATACTCATAACCTGTGATTCTTGGGTGCTCTTCCTTCCTGAACTCTCCAATCTCACGGATAAGTCTGCAAATCTCATTGTGCTGCTGTACAGCCTTTCTGATTGCAGCATCTGATGTATCAATTCCATATTTTTCGCTCAGTGGCTTTAATATATGATTTTTGCACTGAAGCACATAAAGATTGAGTCCATTTTCGTCACACTTCATAGGGATTTCCATGTACTCATAAAAGAATTTATTCTTGTCCCTTCCCATTGTCTTGAGAAGCTCCATGTTCTCAACACAGCGGTTCATCATGGTACATCCGTCCGGTGACACAATTCCGTCTGCGAAATTGAAGCCGCCTTCGATTGCACGCTCCAAAAGTGCCCTGGAATACTCACACAAGAAGCTTGTCATATAGTATGTAGCCATCTCCAGAGAACCAGTTCTTGGAGCTCTTAATCTGACAGAAAATGTCCCTGGCAGATTAAGAAGAGGCTCCGGCACATTTTCGCACACAGTGGCAATGCACCTTAGACCATCGCTCTGGCCTTTTCTCACAAGTTCATTGTTGGCATCCTCGAGCAGTTTCTCGAAATAGTAAAGATGCTTTAAGTCCTTCATTTTATCTCCCTTTCCTAAGTGTATTTAGATAATCTCCATCTTTTCCAAGGCTTCCCTTACCCCTTTCACAATCGCCGAATCCTCTGGAAGGTAAAATACATTTTCTCCCTTTAAATCAAACTCAGCCAATGATGAATCAGATGGTATATAGCTTAGTACAGGTATATCTCCTGTATCCATAAAGTCCCTGACATCAATAGATGGCAGTCTGTTTGCGATTGCACCGATTTTTTCGTACATCACAAGCTCATCTGCTACCTTTTTAATTGTCTGTATAACCTGTGTTCCCTTCCTGCTTGAATCTGTGATAAGCAAAAGATGCGTAACCTTTTCCATGACACGACGGTTAATCTGCTCAATTCCAGCCTCTCCGTCTATGACAACATAGTCGAAATTCTCAGCAAGTATTCCAATTACTTCCTTGAGATATGAATTAATCTTACAGTAACAGCCTGCGGCCTCAGGTCTGCCTATTGCGATAAAGCTGAATCCGTCAGTCTCAACCAGTGCATCAAATATGCGGTATCTGGCGTCTCCCAGAAGCTCTATTGCTGCCTTGGAATTGCCATCCTCCACAGTTGCAACCACTTCTTTTCTAATATCATCAATAGTTGTCTTTACCTCTATTCCAAGAGCAGTTGACAAGCCTACCGCCGGATCAGCATCAATGGCGAGAATCTTCTTATCCGGAAAGCTCTCTGTCAGTAATCTCACGAGAGTTGCCGCTATAGAAGTCTTACCTACGCCGCCCTTACCTGCTACAGCAAGAATTTTAGGTGTCTTATTCTCCATATTTACATAGTTTCCCCTTTCCCTTATTAACACTATTATTGTAACATCTACCCCCTAGGGGGGATAGTGGCAAATGGTTCAAAAATAGTTGTTATTTATTTAACAATATGACGAATTTTATTGAGAACTGGTATATTTTGTTATACCACACAGCCAATTGCTTCCAGAATTGCCTTTTTTCAGATGCGAAACACCAATACATACATAAAACCTGCCACCGGCAGCTTTTATTGCATACTTGGGTACAAAAAAGATGAGAGCAATGCCCTCATCTTTTTCGAATATTTTATAGCTAAAATCTATCTTACCAGTCAAATTTGTTAGAGAAGTATGTGTCCAGATCAGCAATAGCGATTCTCTCCTGCTGCATTGTATCTCTGTCACGGACTGTAACACATCCATCTGTCTCTGAATCGAAATCATATGTAACACAGAAAGGTGTTCCAATTTCATCCTGACGACGGTATCTCTTTCCAATTGTTCCTCTGTCATCATACTCACAGTTGTATTTCTTGGCAAGCTGTGCGTATACCTTCTGTGCACCCTCGTTGAGCTTCTTTGAAAGTGGAAGCACACCTACCTTAACTGGTGCAAGTGCTGGATGGAAATGGAATACAGTTCTCACATCCGGCTTCTCCTCTGTTCCTATATTCTCCTCGTCATAAGCTGCACAGAGGAAGGCAAGTACTACACGGTCAGCTCCAAGCGATGGCTCGATAACGTATGGTAAGTACTTCTCGTTAAGCTCATCATCAAAGTATGTCATATCCTGTCCTGATACATTCTGATGCTGTGTAAGGTCATAGTCAGTACGGCTGGCAATTCCCCAGAGCTCGCCCCATCCAAATGGGAAAAGGAACTCTATGTCAGTTGTTCCTGTAGAGTAGAAAGAAAGCTCTTCCGGGTCATGGTCACGAAGTCTCATCTCGTCCTCTTTGATACCAAGAGAAATAAGCCAGTCGCGGCAGAAGCTTCTCCAATATGAGAACCACTCATCCTGTGTGCCAGGCTTGCAGAAGAACTCAAGCTCCATCTGCTCGAACTCACGGGTTCTGAATGTGAAGTTACCCGGTGTAATCTCGTTACGGAATGACTTACCAATCTGTCCGATTCCAAATGGAACCTTCTTACGTGATGTACGCTGTACATTCTTGAAGTTAACGAAGATACCCTGAGCTGTCTCCGGTCTTAAGTAAACTGTGTTTTTTGCATCCTCAGTTACACCCTGGAAGGTCTTAAACATCAGGTTGAACTGTCTGATATCTGTAAAGTTATGCTTTCCACAAGATGGACATGGCACATTGTTGTCCTCGATAAACTTAACCATCTCCTCATTTGACCATCCATCTACTGATGACTTAAGCTCGATATTATTATCTGCTGCAAAGTCTTCGATAATCTTGTCTGCACGGAATCTCTCATGACACTCCTTACAATCCATAAGAGGGTCTGAGAATCCGCCAAGATGTCCTGAAGCTACCCAGGTCTGTGGATTCATAAGAATAGCACAGTCTACACCTACGTTGTGTGGGTTCTCCTGAATAAATTTCTGCCACCATGCACGTTTTACATTATTTTTAAGTTCAACACCCAGATTACCGTAATCCCATGTGTTAGCAAGTCCACCATAAATTTCTGAGCCTGGATAAACAAATCCCCTTGCCTTTGCTACCTGAACAATTTTATCCATGGTTTTTTCCATAATTTTCTTCCTCACATTCTTTTCTCTATTTTCACATATGAATTCATGCCTGTACATTAAGCATAAGCCTCCATATGCAATTGTTAATTAAATACATTAAAAATCTCATGCTGCCAGTTCCCACAAAACAGCATAATAAACATCCTACTTATAAATAACATAAGTATATACATTAGTATAGGTATCTGTTGTCTCATTTGCAGAAGAATCATCACCGAAGCCGAAATCAATCTCCTGTTCTTCCTCTCCAACCTCTAAAAGTTCATCCTCACTGATGCTGCCATCGTCTACTGACTCTGTGGCCGCTTCCTCAACACTCTCTGTTGCATTCTCGGTTGTGCTCTCTGTAGAAGCCACTGCCTGACCTAATAAATTATTGCCGGCTGCTATGGCTGCTGTCTTCTTATCCACAAGGCTTACATTCTCCACAGAAGCATATTTGATGTCTCCCGGTACATTGAGATTGGTATTTGCCCTTATGATGCAGACCTTGAAGCCGTCCTGATTCTTGAACTCACTGGCGTCACAGGCTGCTGCCTTTCCGTCAGATATGCTGGCAAAATCGCCATCAAACGTATAGCCAGCTGCAAGAGCCTCTGCAATAGTGCCTGTAAAAAGCTGAATACCATTAAAATTTGTATAATCATCCGCAGATGCGTACTCGATTATAAGAGTTGCCTTGTTGTCCTCGATATTTAAGCTCTGTAACTTGACCCTGCCACTTCCATTCTCACTGGTGTATGAGTCAATGGCATTATCAATATATGCCTTGAGTGCCGACTCATCATAGGCAGAAGTGTCAAACTCCTCCACATCTGTAGAAACTATTTTTCCATTTTTCTGTACATAGACTGTACTTTCCTCAGCATTGTAATTTGTTCCACACCCGGATAAAATTCCTACGCAAAGAACCATCGCAAGTGCAAATGATAAAAATTTCTTCATATATGCCTCCTATTTTCCAGTTACAATCTCTGATATTATACACTTATCAAATTTCTATTTCAACCGCGAACTATTACAAAAATGCTTCCGAATTGAACTTATGATGTACATAATGCTCAACAAATTTTCTCACCGTCTGTACAAACTCAGTTCTCACTGCATCAGATACTGAAAAAGAATATAGCTTAGCAATATCAGAACTGACTATATACTGCATAGCATATTTGGTGCCATCCAATATCCTGAAGCCCTTCACCAGCCCACTGCACTTATCGCAGAACAAACCTCCTCTGACCACTGAAAAAGTATGAAGCTCCTCCCTGCTGCGGCAGTGCATGCATTGAAACATGGTCGGTCCTTCACCATTTATGGTAAGTGCCTTAAGTTCAAACACAGCCCTGACAAGCTCCAAGTTATAAGCCTTGCTTTCCAGTGCTCTTAATGACTGGTACAGCAGCTTGAGCATTTCTCTCTCGTCATTATTTTCCTGACAATAAAAATCTGCAAACTCCAGAAAATAAAATCCCATATATGTAGCATCCAAATCCTCAGTCAGATTTCTGAAATAGTTGGAAATGGATGCTTTGACAACCGTATATGAGCTTTTTCCCTCATATAGCTCAAACTCGCCAAAAGAAAAGGGATTGGTTGCCGCAAGCAGCTGGCTGTTTGGTCTTCTGGCACCTCTGGCAAAAGCTGTAATCTTACCACGCTCTTTGGTAAGAATCGTTATTCTCTTGTCATAGTCCCCGATGGGCATGACCTTCAAAACCATGCCTGTCATTACCTCTGCCTGTGACATCTGTCTGTCTTCCTTTACCTTCATCCTTCGGTACTTCAAGTGAGTTCTTGTAGGATAAATAATCTGTAACTTTTCCTGTCTCTAAAAATACTTCCCAGGTCTTCTCCATATGGCACCTCCATAGTTAGGATTTGCCACTGGAAAAATATTATTCATCCTCTCTATAACCAAAATTCTTAATTAAGAAATCACTGTCACGCCAGTCCTTTTTGACTTTGACCCAAAGCTTGAGATTTACCTTGCAGTCCAACAGCTTCTCCATCTCATATCTTGAATTTGTACCTATTTTTTTAAGCATTGCGCCCTGTTTTCCAATTATGATACCCTTGTGGGAATCTCTCTCACACACGATTGTGGCATCAATATCCATGACTCCGCCGCCCTTGCCTTTTCTATGCTTCATCTGGTCAATTCCCACAGCTATGCCGTGTGGAATCTCATCATTTAAGGCATGAAGAGCCTTTTCCCTGATAATTTCTGCACAGATGGCACGCTCCGGCTGGTCTGTCACTGTGTCCTCGTCATAGAACTGTGGTCCGTATGGCAGATACTTAAAAATCGAATCTATAACATCATCCATATTCTGGCCTCTCAGGGCTGATGTTGGGATTATCTCTGCAAAATCATAGACCTTTCTATAGGTGTCAATGTACTGGAGCACCTCTTCCTTCTTGATGGTATCCATCTTGTTTATAATCAGGATAACCGGTGTGGTGGTCTTTTTAAGCTGCTCTGCTATGTGCATCTCTCCCGCCCCGATAAAGTTGGTAGGCTCCACAATCCACATAATCACGTCAACCTCGTTTAAGGTCTTCTCAGCCACATTCACCATGTACTCGCCAAGCTTGTTTTTAGCCTTATGGATTCCCGGCGTATCAAGAAAAACAATCTGTCCCTTGTCCATGTCTGTATACACGGTCTGGATTCTGTTTCTGGTAGTCTGTGGCTTATTGGAGGTGATTGCAATCTTCTGACCTATAAGTCTGTTCATAAGGGTTGATTTTCCAACATTTGGCCTGCCTATTATTGTTACAAATCCTGATTTGAAATTATCTGTCATCTTTTCTCCTGTATTCTTTGTGTATTATTTTAATTTTCTGAATCAATTATATAATTTCTCTGTAGCATCGAACATATGTGATGCTTCCCTGACTACATTTTCATTTCCAATAACACATAAATTATTGTCATCTAAAACTGACTGTACTAAATCCGCCAGGGCATTGATATCCTCTTTCCGGGCATTTAAGATTTCATCTCTCTCCTTCTGCAGCTGCTCATACTCGATGCCCTCCAGGTAGGCTGACATAGACCGGCTGCCCTTTGCCTCCGGATTAAGTGGTGTATCAAGAGCACTAAAGGTACCAATGATGTATTTGGTCATGTCCCTCTCATCCGGGTCAAAGCTTCTGATATACTCAGGAATCCTGTCATATGCCTCATTGGTAGCAGCCAGATTCGGGTCTCTGTAGGATACAAAGTAAGACTCTCCGCTTCTCAGGAAGGATGTCATACAGCCGTAGGCACCACCCTTTACTCTGACATTTATCCAGAGATAATCATAGCTTAAAATGATTTTTAGAAGTCTGAGTGCTCCTGAGTAGCTGTAACCATGCTCTGCGAAGTTTCCGGTTCTTGCCACATACTGTATCTGGGATGCATCCATAAATCCCTCGTTAGCTTTTGCCAATTCAATTGTCCGGGCATGGGATTTAAGCTCACAGGCTCCATCCTTCTGCTCAGATTTTCCAAGCTTTGACATATAGTCTGTAAGTACAGGCACTGCCTTGTCAAGGCTCTCCTTGTTTCCTGTAAAACTGATTAACAGTCTGTCTGATGTAAATAATTTCTCTGCCAGAGCCTTAATACTTGCTGCAACAGCATCTGCATTTTCCATGAGCTCAGCCTCAATCTGACAGATAAAATTATAATAAGCGATTCCATGCAGGGCATCCTGATAATACGCATACTTTGAAAACTTAGCCATGCTTCTCATGGATGCAACTGTATGACCTGCACTGCTCAGAGATGACTGTAGTCTCGCCTTAGTCTGTGCCACAATTTCACGAAGTCTCTTTACATCATCAAATCTGGACTCTCCAAGAATCTCATTGACTATTGAAAGCGCATTGATGAGGTTCTCTTCCAGTACCTTTATTCTGATTTCGTAATTTACCACCAGGTCTTCCGGCTCCTTGATATTTGGATGAACTGAAGCTCCTGTCGAAATACCACCTGTGTAAATATTTATTGCATTTGATAAATCAGCAAAGCCAAAATTCTTTGTATCCACATAGCTTAATATTGCAGATAAAAGTCCCATATAGCCTATTGTATCTATGTCCTTTGCGTTAAACAGCAAAGTGATGTAGTCTATTCCGTTTGCCTCAATATCATGGTGCACCAGCCTGACTCTGCTCTGATTCTTTAATATAAGCTCATGTTCGATATTTGAAAATGGCAGGGCTTCTTTTTTCATGTCCTTGCGGGACAACATAGGAAGCTTTGCCAAATCCTCCTCAGAAGATGGCTCCTCCTGATACTGCTTTAAGTGGACAGTATCTGCTACAAGCTTATCAAGCTCCTCATCTGTAAGGCCTGCCTTGTACTCTGCAAGCTTTTGCTTTAAGGCTTCATCTTCCTCATTGTTCTTGCCCTTCTTAGGCTTTACAACAACGATTGATCCATGGGTATTTTCAAGCAGATATTTTTCAATCAGCTTTTCAAAGTAATCTGTTCTTACCTTTTCCTTGAGTTCTGCAAAGGTATCAAGGCACTCAAGATGTAAAAATGGCTTGTTATCGTCAAAAAGCCAGCTGTCCATGCACTGAATACCATATAAAAGTCCCTTTGGAAACTGTCCAAAATCGGCCTCCCTGAACCTGAACTCGTTACTGTTTATTCCTGCCAGAAGTGAATCCTTGTTTATTCCCTTCTTTACAATATCGCGTAAGGTGTCCTCTATAATCTGGACAAATCTATCCTTGTCAGAGGCATTTGCATTTTTCGCTACAATTGAAAATACCGGCTGGCATACCCCTCCCTCATAGGAGCCGTATACATCCTCTCCGATTCCTGCATCAATAAGTGCCTGTCTCACCGGTGCTCCCGGTGCGCTGACTAAGGCATAGTCTAATATATCAAATGCCTGATAGAGAGTCTTATCCAGACAGTCTGCTATTACCCTGTTGTAGGATAAATAGGTCTGGTTCTCCTCCGAATCATCAGAAGCGATTGAGTAATCTGCCTCAACCTCCTTCACCTTGTCAAAGGCAGGCTGCTTTTCTATCTGGGAGTTTACCTCCAGATAGTCATATTTGCTGAGATACTCCCTGTCAATATAATCCAGTCTCTCCTCCATATCACAGTCTCCATAGAGATAAATATATGAGTTGGATGGATGATAGTACTTGTTATAAAATTCCAGATAATCACTGTAGGTCAGCTCTGGAATGTGTACAGGATTTCCGCCCGAATCCTTGCTGTAGGTATTATCAGGGAACAGTGAGCGGTAAATCTGGTTCTGGAGCACCTCCTCGGGTGAAGAGTAGGCTCCCTTCATCTCATTATAAACCACACCATTGATTGTGAGCGGTGCATCCTTTGACTCCAGCTCGTAGTGCCAGCCCTCCTGCTTGAAAATCTCCTCATATTTACTGATATTTGGATGGAAAACTGCATCCAGATATACATCCATCAGGTTTTTAAAATCCTGAGCGTTACAGCTTCCGATTGGATACATGGTCTTGTCAGGATAGGTCATTGCATTTAAAAAGGTATTAAGTGACCCCTTTGCAAGCTCGATAAAAGGATCCTTAACCGGGAATTTGTCTGAGCCACAGAGTGTTGTATGCTCTATAATATGTGGCACGCCTGTCTCATCCTCCGGTGTAGTCCTGAATGCTATATAAAATACTTTGTTGTCATCATCATTTGATAAAATTGCAATTCTTGCTCCGCTTTTCTTGTGACGGAGAATATACCCCATAGATTTAACATCTGAAATCTCTCTTTCTTCTATGATTTCATATGCGCTTAGATTTCTTAAATTCATTAAATTGCTTCCTCCAAAATTAAGCTATGTCCGGCTAAAAGTCGGCAACAGTGATAGTATAACACAAAAAAACCCCGAACACTACTGTTCGGGGTTTTATTTCACACATATTTATCTATGAAATACGGCTGACATTTGCAGCCTGTGGTCCTTTTTCACCATCAACGACTTCGAACTCTACCTTCTCGCCGTCTTTAAGTTCTTTGAATCCATCCATGTTGAGTGCTGAGAAATGTACAAAAATCTCTTTTCCTGCCTCATCTGAAATAAATCCGTAACCCTTCTTTGCATTGAACCATTTTACTGTTCCCTGTTGCATAAATAACTTCCTCCTAAAAATATAACCATTTGTATCTGTGGACAACCACAGAATATATATTAGCGTATTTTACCAAAATTGTCAACGCATTTAGCAAATATTTATGATTTTTTCACATAAACATCCATCTGTGGGAATGGAATAGAAATACCATTCTCATCAAGAGCAAGCTTTATATCCTCTGTAAGCTTCCATTTAGCAGGCCAGAAGTCTTCATTTTTGACCCAGACCCTGATGCCCATGTCCACGGCACTGTCCCCCAGCTCCTTCACAAATATATTGACCGGCTCATCCTTAAGCACTGTATCCTGTCCATCCACAACCTGAGTCAGTACCTTCTTAACCTGTGACAAATCAGCATCATATGCCACACCCACAGATATGTCAATTCTGCGCTTGTCAAGCATGGTAAAGTTCGTAATGTTGGAATCAGCAAGCCCGCCATTTGGTATATGAACCACCTTGTTATCATCGCTTCGGATTTTAGTGTAGAACATGCTGATATCCATCACGGTTCCCATTACTGAGTCCCCATTTACAGATACATAATCTCCCACCTTAAAGGGCTTAAGCACCAGAATAAGCACACCTCCTGCAAAGTTTGACAGGCTGCCCTGCAAAGCAAGTCCTATAGTAAGTCCTGCTGAACCGAGCATAGCAACAACTGACCCTGTGGCTATTCCAAACCATGATAATATAACCATTACAAGCACAAAATAAAGCAGGTATTTTATCAGGTTAGCCAGGAAATTGGATACGCCTATCTCCATATTTCTGCGGGCAAAGCCCTTTTTAAACATTTTAACTATAGCATTTATTATTCTGGTACCAATAACAAGCACCAGTACTGCTATCACTACCTGGATTGCAAAGCTTAAAAGTGATGGCAGGAACTTCTCCAGATATGACTTTATTACACCCGGGTTTTCTGCTACATTTTCCGCAACATTTTTTGCCGCCTCTGTTATCTGCTCTGCCTCTGTGGACATCACATTTGCTAATATTGTCATATATACACCTCAATTTATTTTAATCGCTATAAATAATTATCTATTATAAACTATTATGACAAAATCTTCACCATTTTTATAATATTGCTGGCAGTTTTTTCTGCATGCTATGGTATCCATAAAACCTGTCACCGACAGACTTTCCTGCATACTTTGGTATACAGAGAACCTGCCACTGGCAGCTTCTCTTGCATACTTTGGCATATAAAAAGTCCCCAGGCATGACATACATCAGGCTTGGGGATTCATATACCAGGGTATACAATTTCTTATACGCAGTGAATTTATTTAACTACACGCACTCTGAGAACTCCATCCAGCTCGCTGATTTTTTCAACCACATCATCAGCTACTACAGAATCCACATCAATGAGTGAGTATGCGTAATCGCCCTTTCCTTTGTTAGTAAGGTCAGATACATTCACATCAGCGTCACCTAATACTGTTGTAAATTTAGCGATAATACCCTTCTCATTCTTGTGAAGGATGCCAATACGTCCGGCAGTTGTACATGCTCCCATGTTGCAGTCTGGGAAGTTTACAGAATGTACAATATTACCATTCTCCAGATAATCCCTGATTTCTCTTACCGCCATAATCGCACAGTTGTCTTCTGACTCTGCTGTTGAAGCTCCAAGGTGAGGGGTAACAATACATCCCTTTGCACCAACTGTTGTTGTGTTAGGGAAATCAGATACATACTTGTGCACCTTGCCCTTTGCAAGCGCATCAACCATTGCTTCCTCATCTACAAGCAAATCTCTTGCAAAGTTAAGCACAATTGCTGTTGGCTTCATCATTGCAATTGCATCTGCATTAATCATCTTCTTTGTGGAATCCAGAAGTGGCACATGGATTGTGATAAAATCACACTCACGATAAATATCCTCTACATTTGTCACATGCTTTACGCTTCTTGTCAGATTCCAGGCTGCATTTACAGAAATATAAGGGTCATATCCATATACTTCCATGCCCAGGCTTGTAGCTGCGTTTGCAACCAGCACACCGATTGCTCCAAGTCCAATAACTCCAAGCTTCTTGCCTGAGATTTCAGTTCCTGCAAAGTTCTTTTTCTGCTTTTCTGCTGTCTTTGCGATATTCTCATCATTCTGGTTCTCAAGACACCAGTCGATTCCACCTACAATATCACGGGCTGCATAGAGCATTCCTGCAAATACAAGCTCCTTTACACCATTTGCATTTGCCCCTGGTGTGTTAAATACTACGATTCCCTTGTCTGCACACTTGTCAAGTGGAATATTGTTTACTCCTGCTCCTGCTCTTGCTACTGCAAGAAGTGAATCAGGCAGCTCCAAATCATGCATTGCTGCACTTCTTACTAAGACTGCATCTGCATCCTTTAATTCATCCACCTTTGTATACTCATTTGAAAATAAATCAAGTCCTACTCCCGCGATTGGGTTGAGGCAATTATATTTGTACATTTTCTTTCCTCCTTTATTAAACAAGCCCTATATGCACCATCCGTTGTCAGTTCTATGAGTTCTCAGCCTCGAATTTCTTCATAAACTCTACCAGCTTCTTAACACCCTCTGTAGGCATAGCGTTGTAGATAGAAGCTCTCATTCCACCAACTGTTCTGTGTCCCTTGAGGTTTACAAAGCCTGCTGCTGTTGCTTCCTTTACGAATTTAGCGTCAAGGTCTGGGTCTCCTGTTACAAATGGGACATTCATAAGCGAACGATCTTCTTTTCTGACGGTTCCCTTGAACATCCTGCTTTCCTCAAGGAAATCATAGAGGATTGCAGCCTTCTCCTCGTTATGTTTCTTCATTGCCTCAAGTCCACCCATCTTCTTGAGCCATTTGAATACCTTGCCACATATATAAATGCCGTAGCATGGTGGTGTGTTGTAAAGGCTGTCGTTGTCTGCCTGAGTCTTCCACTTAAGCATGGTTGGTGTGCCTGGGAGGCAGTCATCTGTGATTAGGTCTTCACGGATAATCGCAATTACCACTCCTGCAGGTCCGATATTTTTCTGGACTCCGCCGTATACTACACCATATTTTGTAACATCAATTGGCTCTGATAAGAAACATGAGGATACATCAGATACAAGCAGCTTACCCTTTGTGTCTGGCAGGGTTTTGTACTTTGTACCATAAATTGTGTTGTTTTCACAGATGTATACATAGTCCATATCATCTGTAATAGGAAGATCTGAACAATCAGGAATATATGAGAAGGTCTCATCTGCTGAGGATGCAAGCTCTACAGCCTCACCATAAATCTTAGCTTCCTGAAAAGCCTTTTTAGCCCACTGTCCTGTGATGATATAGCCAGCTTTTCTGTTTTTCATAAGGTTCATTGGAACCTCTGCAAAAAACTGTGAAGCTCCACCCTGAAGGAAAAGGACCTTATAATTGTCAGGGATATTCATAAGGTCACGAAGGTCTGCCTCTGCTTCTTTGATGATGTCATCAAACCATTTAGATCTGTGGCTCATCTCCATAACAGACATTCCGCTTCCCTTGTAATCCATCATCTCATCTGCTGCTTCTTTCAATACTTCCTCTGGAAGCACAGCAGGACCTGCTGAAAAGTTGTACACTCTGCTCATATTTGTTTCCTCACTTTCTTACTTATAAACATTTTCGTTTCATAGCTATTATTTATTTTTTAAATTATAATCCTCTTCGTCAAAGGCTTCATTAATTGGCGAACCAGGTGCAACCATAGGCCATACCTTATCATCACAATCAATAATACAGTCAATTACAAATGGCTTTTTGCATGCAAGCGCCTCTGCAAAGGCTTCCTTAAACTCTTCCTTTGTAGTTACTCTTCTTGCCTCAGCTCCCATTGCTTCACACAGCTTGACATAGTCAACACCATCATCCAGCACTGTAGCCGAGTAATGCTTCTCGTAGAATAAGGTCTGCCACTGTCTGACCATTCCAAGTACATGGTTATTGATAATAACCTCAATAAGTGGAAGCTTCTCTCTGGATGCAGTTGCGATTTCATTCATGTTCATTCTGAAACAGCCATCACCGGCGATATTGATTACCTGCTTATCCGGGTTTGCTGTCTGTGCTCCAATTGCAGCTCCCAAACCATAGCCCATTGTTCCAAGTCCACCAGAAGTAAGCAGATGTCTTGGCTTGCTGTATTTAAAATACTGGGCTGCCCACATCTGATGCTGGCCAACCTCAGTTACCATAATTGCATCTCCATGAGTCATCTCGTAGATTGCCTCAATAACAGCAGGACCCGAAAGGCCATTCCTGTTGTAGTCCAGTGGAAACTGCTTAGCATATCCTGCAATATGCTCATTCCAGGCTGTGTGTTCCTGCTTTGTAAGCTTTGCATTTATAAGCTTTAAGGCTTCGTTTACATCACCTACCACATCTGCTGTAACTCTGATATTCTTATTAATCTCAGCAGGGTCTACATCAATCTGAAGTATTTTTGCCTGACGGGCAAATTTCTTTGGATTGCCAAGCACGCGGTCTGAAAATCTGGTTCCAATTGCTATAAGCAGGTCACACTCTGAAACACCAAGGTTTGAGGTCTTGGTTCCATGCATTCCAAGCATTCCTGTGTAGTCTGCCGATGTTCCATCATATGCACCCTTGCCCATAAGTGTGTCACATACAGGTGCATCCACCAGTTCTACAAATTTCTTTAATTCTTCGCTTGCTCCCGAAAGAACTGCTCCACCACCTACG
>OGXW01001321.1_pt1 | contig 18799 bp, 16 predicted proteins | sample 1576341 | NCBI WGS metagenome assembly OGXW01 (sample SAMEA3541592, study PRJEB24748) | human gut metagenome | biome: human gut; feature: human-associated habitat; material: faeces | place: China | collected 2012
AAAGCTCTAAGAGATCGTATAATACCATTTGATATTGAAGCTCCAGCTGATCCATTTTATTCTGAACAAAATATGACCCAGCTTCATAAGTCTGTCCAGCAGATCAAAGAAGGTAAAATTATAACAAAATCAATGGAAGAGTTGGAGGCAATGGCGAGTGAGTAATATTTCATTTTCAGAAGATGCCTGGGAAGATTATCTTTACTGGCAAATTCAAGACAAAAAACACTAAAGAAGATCAATGAATTATTAAAAGAAATACAGCGTACGCCTTTCGCAGGAAAAGGTGAACCGCAGAGACCGGAGGGGTCTGACCATCGAAAATATATACGATATATCAGTCAAAAAGAGATTGACTTTTACGGGAAGTGGAATATTATAAAGACAGCTAAGGAAAGTAATTATATTTAACATGAGCAAAACAAAAGCCCCAGGAGTCTCGCACACTCCTGGGGCTTTTTGTTCCGTTTATGTAAGGTGGCTTATGCCTTTAGGCTGTTACTGCCTGTCGCTTCTGTCCAGCCATTTGCAAATGAAACAGAAATAAATTTTATCTATTTTTTCTTTTACTGCTCCCACAGATTTGCATTTCCAAATCTCTTATCAAGCCCTGCGCTAAACCATCTTCCGTTAAGTACTTTTGAGATAATCTCTTTCTTCGCTTCTTCAGAAATACTGTCATCTGCTTCCATTCTGTCAAGAATCTCATCATAGGAAGCACGATCATAAGACTGTTCAACAATAGCCTGATCTTTATCTGCATTTAACAGTAACTGTGATGGTCCTTCTTCTGCACCGGTCCATGCTTCCCATGTTACCAGTCCATCTCCGTTTGGATCTCCTGTACGAAGGAAGTTTCCAATATAATCCTGGAATTCCTGGGTCAGTTCCTTTGGTCCTTCATATTCATAAGCACTTCCATCTCCAGCTGCAGAACCTGCTGCGATTCCGGACAGGAATGGAATAAATACACCATGAGAAGCACCGATCAGATTTGCCTGCTCTTTGCCCATCAGTTCCTCATCCGTTCCGAAATCAAAATCACATGTATAAATTGGTGCATCATATTTGTCAATCATCTTCACTGCTGATTCTTCTGCATTAAACAGTCCATATAACTCACTGCCATAATTTAATGCAAATTTATATTCAGCACTCTTATCACCTTCAACCAGGTCACCTGCATCTGCAAAATATGGATCTCCTTTTGCAAAGATAGAAAATTCTGAAGATCCGGTCAGCATCATCAACGGTACATCGTTATATTCAGGTGTTTCAAATCCTTCTTCCGGAAGTACAACACCATCTCCGTACAAATGAGGGAATACACTCATACGAATTCCGGCATTTGTCATAATTCCGGCAAGACGGCCTGCATCTACACCGTACAGATAATCTCTGACTTCTTCTTTATCACTCTCATCTTCAGAAAGCAGCCATGCAATGGCTTCTTCTTCAGTCTCTTTTACGCCATCTTCTACTGCAAGTGCTGCAATAGCTTTTGCTGTTACTTTCTGGCTGTCTTCTGTATCTGCAATTGTCATTCCACCGCTGAAAGAAATTGCTTTCTGAAATTTTCCTTTGAAAATCGGAGAGATCAGCATTGCCATTACATCACGACCACCTGCTGAGAATCCTGAAATTGTAATGTTTTTCGGGTCAGCTCCAAGGCTTTCTCCATTTTCTGCAATCCAGTCAAGTGCTTTTTCGAAGTCAAGCAGGGTATAGTTACCGGAATTTTCTTCATCTGTTCCTGTTTTTAATGCAGGCAAGCTGTTAAAGCCCAGGCAGCCAAGTCTATAATTCAATGCAATTACCACACAATTCTCATTTGCTGCAAGTTTCTCAAATGGAATCTCTTTACTTGTTCCTGTCTGATTATTTCCACCGTGAATATAAACAAGAACAGGAATATCTGTTGCATCTGTGTTAGGACGATAAATGTCCATGTTCAGACAGTCCTCAGAGCCAACTACTTCTCCGCCTGAAACCTGAATTCCAAGATTTCCATCCTTTGTTGCGTCAAAAGTACCTTCCCAGTCCTCACAGTCCTGTGGAGCTTTCCAGCGAAGCTCACCTACCGGAGCAGCCGCATACGGAACCCCTGTCCAAAGAAGTGTCTGATCATCGTTTACCAGGCTTCCTTTCATTTCTCCGTTCTGGATTGTCTGAACTACATCCGCATGGAATGCATTTTCTGCTGCTGTGGCTGTGTTGTCTGCTGCAAATGCCATTGGTGCATTCATTGCGGAAAGCATCAGAGACATGGTCAGTACTGCTACAATTTTTCTTTTCATGTTTAAATCCCCCTTTGTTTTTCATCCGGTTTATCTGATATTTACAGTTTATCATTCTTTATTTTTTCTGTAATCTCCGTATTCTTGCATTGTTTGTGCAATCTTGCAAAAAATAACGGTAATTTCTTGCACTTCTGTAAAAACCTGCACTTTTCTTTCCAAACAAATAAAATAATGATAAAATAAGTCCATAAAACCGATCGGCTTCCATCCTGAGGTGTATTTGAAAATTCGTTTCCACAAATTGTAACGCACCTCTTACAAAAAGCATTTTTAAATATGATCTGAAGTATGTAAAAAATTTTCTATAAGAATAATTATGAGGGATTTTAATGAAAAAATTGATGAGGCTTTGTTTTTCTCTTTGCCTGATATGCACAGGGCTTTTTGTTTTTTTCAATATTCGTCTGAACCATCAAAATACTCCTTCTCAGCTTTCTGATTCAGCAGGACGTTTTACTTTTATCTGTCCCAAAGTAAATGAAGGATACTGGACCAGTGCTGCGTATGGAATGAAACAACAGGATGAACAACAGAATACAAATACCAAGTTTGTCGGACCGGCTCAGTATTCTGCCGAAGAAATGCGCACTGCCATTCTCTCTGCCGTCTCCTCTGATTCCGATGGAATTATCACGGTCGGAAGCCGCAAGGACAGTGAAGTCATTGATGCACTGGAAACAGCAGATGAAGCTGGTATACCTGTTGTCCTGATTGATACGAACTGTGATGAGATTAACCGTATCTGCTACATAGGAACCAACAATTATGAAGCCGGCCGACTTGCCGGACAGGATATGACTGATTCTTTTTCCGGTTCCCTTCATGCTGCTGTAATCCTTGTTTCCAGTTCCAGCCAGAATCAGGCAGAACGCCTTCGTGGATTTACAGACGAACTGGCTCTTCATCCTGACTGTCAGGTAGAAACCGTGCTGGAAGCAAATTCTAATTTTTTATATCTTAATGAAGTTCTTCCTCAGACCCTTGAAGAACATCCGGACATTAATGCTATTTTTTGTGCAGAAGAATATTCTTCTACAATCGTAGGGCAGATTCTCTCTTCTATGGGCACAAAATATGACAACATTCGGGTAGTTGCCTTTGACAAAATGGACGAAACTTTAAATTATGTGGCTTCCGGTCAATATTATTCCACAATTGTACAGCAGTCTGACAGAATGGGAGAACTTGCGGTAAAACTTCTCTGCGATTATAAAAAGGGAATTTTTCCGGAAAAAGATATTATTTATACAGACATTTTAAGTATTCGCAGGGAAAATCTCCGTGAATTAAAAAAATATGAAAGTGAGGGCGTAGTATGGCATTCTTACAGCGGCAGTCTTCTGTCGAATCCACAGCAGGAGAATTAAAGAAATTCTTCCATCAGAATCTGTTTTTTGCTTTTCTGATTGCACTTTCTGCCATTATTTTCTGTATTACATCAGAGTCAAAATTCGAACATCTGAACCAGCATCAACTTGAATTTAACCAGTTTTATATGGAACTTGACAAACTTCATACAGAACTACATACTTACGCCTCCGGAATGAATCCTTCCAGTAAAGCTTCTATTTATAATCACCTTCAGACACTTCAGTCCTCCATGATTTCTCTGGAAAATCTTCCGATCAGCGCAATCTATCAAAGAGACATTACAGATGTGGGAAATATGTTAACTCATTATTCTTCATACGCTGAAAGTATTCTTCAGTCTGATCCTTCTCTTTATCATCCCCAGAAACTGTCATGGACTTACCAGATGAATCAGAAATACTATCAGGCCCAGGAAGTATATCAGACTATTAGCGCAGAGTTCCGTGGATTGGATTTTCAGATCCTGGAATATTCCAGGATTACATTAAGGCAGTTTCGTCTCCGTTATCTGATTTTTATCTGTCTCATTGTTTTTACCCTGCTTTTCCTGATGATAGGAGAAATGCTTTACTCTATTCTGCTTTCACGTAACATTACAAATCCTCTTCGGGAACTGACCTCAACGATACAGGCATTTAATTTGAAGAAACTGGAAGACTGCCATCTGGTTTCCCTCAGTTCAAACCATAATATCGAAATGAATATGCTTGTTCATGTTTTTAACATTATGCTGCAGACCATACAGGAACAATTTAAAAAAATACAGGAAAATACAGCTACTGCAATTCGCCTTCAGCAAAAAGAAGTAGAAAATCTTCGCATCGCCAATCTTCTTCGCTCCAGTGAACTGAAGGCTCTCCAAATGCAGATCAATCCTCATTTTCTGTTCAATACCTTAAATATGATTTCACAGACTGCTTATGTGGAAGGTGCTGAAACTACTTCACATCTTCTGGACTCGGCTGCTACTCTTCTTCGATATACACTGGATTTTTCCACCCGCACAGTCACACTTGCCAAAGAGCTTGAATATCTTGGAATCTATGTCTCCCTGCAGGAACAACGTTTCGGCGGCCGTATTCGATTTCTTTTTAAATTAGATGAATCTTTCCATAACATTCAGGTACCTGCATTAATTTTGCAGCCTCTGGTAGAAAATTCTATTGTACATGGTATCGGTATGTATTTAAAAGATGCTGTAATAGAAATTCATACGGAATACGATGCTGCGCAAAATCGTGGTATTATCCGTATTATTGATAATGGTGTCGGTATGACAGAAGAAAAACGTCAGGCTGTCATTACTGAAATGAAACACTCCAATCATCCCGGAAGAACTATCGGGCTTTCCAATGTTTATGCCCGACTGAACATTTTTTTCTATAATCAGGCCAGTATAGATATTCAGAGTATTCCTGAAATAAAAACAGAGATTACTCTTTCCCTGCCATGTATATTACAGTCCGATGAAACGCAGCAAAGCAGTCAGGAGGCACTTCATGAATGATAATTATAAAATTTTAATTGCAGATGACGAACAGATTGAATGCACTGCTCTTGAGCTTCTGCTCAAAAACACCTTCTCCGGCATTCAGATTTTACCCAGTGTATCAAACGGAGTGGATTTTATTAACAGTGTACGTTCCTTTCACCCGGACATTGTTATTGTAGACATCATCATGCCCGGCATGAATGGTCTGGATGCTCTGGATATGATTCGTACTCAGTATCCGGACATTAAAGTCATTCTCCATTCTTCATACAGTGAATTTTCATATGCTAAACGTGCGATTGCCCTCAACGCATTTGACTATATTGTAAAGCCCATACAGAAACCGGTTTTTATTGAATTGATGAAAAAAGTTTTTTATACACTTGATCAGGAACGGGAAAAGAAGTCTTCTCAGGAAAATATTCAGCAGCTTGCAGGTGAAGTTACACAGCTTGTAGAAAATGACATGATGTCCTCCATCTTACTTGGCACGATCAGCGATCACACTTCCCTTCTTTTTCTTCGTTCGCTATCTCAGGAATATAATGGAGGTTTTCTCGTTACCGTCCGAAAATGCGGTAATCTGGATGGACTCTGGACACAGCAACAGGCAGACGAGCTTCTGCATACATTAAACCAGGTCTGTCTCTGTCTTGGGAAACTTTACGGACACGAACTAATCTTGTACCTTATTCCAAATCTTGGGGTAGGCGAGGGAAACTATCAGGAATGGGCAAAGAAATTATTTTCCATGTCAAAAGAACCTCTTTTATACGGTATCAGTACATGGAAATTTACACTGGAAGAACTGCCTGCTGCAAGAAAAGAAAGTGAAAGTATCCTGATTGGAAAACAGGAACCTGGAAGTTATTTTTTCGAATTTGCGGAACCTGTTCATGTAACAAATCCGTTTTCCCAAGAAAAAGAGCAATTAACCGCCCTCTTTTTTGATGGAAAAACAGAAGAATGTAACGAAATTATTTCCAGGCTGATTCATCAGTACGCAGACAGTCACCTTCCACTGGAACCGCTGAAGGTTTATTCCGCCTATTTTTTTATCTCCCTTTATGAACAGGCAAATAAACGTTTTCCATTTCCCTGTTATACAGACCACCAGTTTCAAGCTGATTTTCGGTCATTTATCTCCTGCACAGAGTATGAAGATTTAAACCGTGCTTTAGACACTTACATGGAACACCTCCACAGGCAGATTCTTGCTCCCACAGGCAGATTAAGTGAACATGTAAATAAGGGCATCCTCTGTATTCTGAAAATGTATAACCAGAATATTTCCCTGGAAGACATCGCCCGTCTGGTTGGAATCAGCCCCTTTTATCTCAGCCGTCTTTTAAAGCAGGAGCTGGACCAGACTTTTGTGGAAATTCTGACAGAAGTGCGCATCACAGCAGCTTTGAAACTGCTCCGCAACACTTCCAAAACTATCCGGGAAATCAGCGAAGAAGTCGGTTATCTTAATACCAATTATTTTTATAAAGTATTTAAAAAACAAACCGGTATGACTGTTGGAGAAATTCGCAGATATCTGCGCCCCTAGAATGTGTTTGAAAATTCATTTCCACAATCCGAGTGCCCCAATTCATAACATATTTTTCATCTCACACTGCAAGATTCTGCACAAAATATCAACATCTGGCATGTGATTTACAGCAGTTTTTCGCACAAACACGGCAACTCCTTTGATTGTTTTTTGCCTTCCGAAACGGTATAGTTATACCATCAAGTTCGTGAAAGAAAGGGGGTTCAAAGATGAGAAAGAATTTAAAAGTATTATCCACAGTTTCCTCCATGTTATGCACATGCATCCTATTTTGCGGTGTGCCGGTTTATGCGGCTGATGCCAATGCAGATGCTCTTCCGGGAGGCGTATTCGTAGAAGCAAATGAAGATTCCGAAACAGGTTACACAGTAACTTTCCGTTACTATAACGAGAACGCTACTAATGTTCAGGTTGCCGGCGGTTTTGATTTCTACGAAGAAAATGCAGATTATGCTTATGGATACGGTGCAAAATTAGACGAAGGCGATTCCACAGGAGATCACCTTTTCAAACCGGAAACCTGGTCCAAAGATGCTAATCTTTATCATGTAAACGATCAGGCTACTATCATTGATATGCAGCAGGATGAAGACGGCGCATGGACCTGTACTCTTGACCTGACAGGCGGCTGGTATTTATATCAGTATAATGTATCCTATAATGATGCCAATTATTATGAAAGCGTTACAGACCCGGAAAATCAGCCTTCCTGCAACAGCATTGGTGCTCACCAGACAAGAAGCCAGTTCTACGTTCCTTATGACGCAGAAAAACAGGCTCCTCAGGATGACTGGACATGGTCTACTCCTGCCGAAAAAGAAGAAGACCGCGGAACTTTATATCAAACAAGCTATATGAGCGCAGACAATGTTGTCAGACCAGTAGAAGTTTATCTTCCGGCTTCTTATGATGCTGACCGTGAAGAGCCGTACAAAGTTCTTTATATCTCCCATGGCGGCGGCGGTGAAAAAGGTGACTGGGTTTACCAGGGACATGCCGGCAATATCGTAGACCGTCTTACAGCAGAAGGAACCTGCGATCCGTTTATCATTGTTGCGATGAACAACTCTCAGTTCAGCTGGGATTATGATGCCATCTATGACAACACCAAAAATTATTTGATTCCTTTCATTGAAGAAAACTATAACGTTTCCAAGGAAGCTTCCGGACGTGCATTTGCCGGTCTTTCCATGGGCGGTATGACGTAAGCGCTTAATTGGTTCTTTCCGTTATTGGTTGAAATTAATGTATTGAAGTTATATAATATATTCAAAATATATTTACTAGGAAGGTTATCTGTATGGACGAATTTATTAAGTTACTTGACCCAGCCTATGAACTAATACAATATCGCATAAAAGAAAATAAAGTGATTTTTCATATTGCATCAACAATAACTGAATTAGAATGTCCGTTTTGTGGAAGAAAAACATCTAAAGTTCATTCTATTTATGAAAGAGAAATTCAAGATCTTCCTATGCAGGGAAAAAAGGTCATCCTGTTAGTCGATACCAGGAAAATGCGATGTATGAATCCGGACTGTTCTCACAAAACTTTTTCAGAGAAACATCCATTTGTGACTGCTAAATCGAAAAAAACGAACCGGTTAATCCAAAATATTTTATATACATCATCCCAGCTAAGCTCGTTGAATGCTTCTAAACTTTTAAAAAGTGAAAATATTACAGTTTGTAAAAGCAGCATCTGCGATCTGCTTAAAAAAAATGCCATCCATTGTGGATAAATCTTCTGTAAAAATGATATGTGTGGATGATTTTGCGCTCCGTAAAAGATTCTCTTATGGAACAGTTATGATAAATTTAGAGAATCATCGAATTATTGATATGATTCCGTCAAGAGACACAAATGATGTCTGCAACTGGTTGAAAACGTTTCACAATATCGAAGTTATTTCAAGGGATGGAGCCATTACATACGCATCCGCTGATACAAATTCTCATCCTGATGTCATACAGATTAGTGACCGTTTTCACTTGATAAAGGGACTTTCGGAAGTTATCTGTAAATATATATTTCGTGAGTTTCCTGCAAGGGTTGAAATACCATTAACAGAAAGCATTACGGATGAAATGAAAGCATTATATAACACTGCAAACCGGTCATTGCGTATAAAATTCGCCCATGAAAAACGCAGGGAAGGACTGACCATATCGGATATAGCGTTATTGCTACATTCTTCGCCTAAAACAATCCAAAAATATCTTGCTATTCCAGAAGACCAAGTTCCTAAAAGCAAGGAAATTGCCAGGGAACGGCAACATCAGCTGGCAGTAAAACAAAAAGAACAGGAAATAGAAGAAGCAAGACAGATGGCCTTGGCGGGATATCCCATTGAGCAGATTGCCACTCTAATGCATCATCCCTATAAAACCATACAAAATTATTTAAATCCTGATTTTTCAATTACGAATGGACACTATAATGTTCGAATTCCAGGGAAATTAGCTCCATATGAAAGGGAAGTAATAGAACTCAGAAGCAAAGGATTAACTTACCCTAAAATACATGATATTATTTGTAAAAAGGGATATACAGGCAGTGTAGCTTCGTTACGAATGTTTATGCAAAAAGAAAGAACACGAATGCATGAACAGAATGAAACAGAAAAGCCGCATTCTGAATATGTGCAAAGAAAATCCTTATGCCAGTTGGTTTATAAAAAACTCGAGGATATCGGTACAATCACAGCCAAACAGTATCAGGAAGTATTAAAAAAATATCCTTTATTAAGTGAGTTATATACATTAACCAAAGACTTTTGTAATGTCATATTCTCTAAAAATTCTACAAAAATAGATGAATGGATCAATGCAGCACAAAAATATGATATCCCTGAACTTCAAACATTCATAAACGGCAAAAAAAAGGATATAACTGCTGTAAAAAATGGAATTATATATTCGTATAATAATGGCTTAGCAGAAGGCAGTGTAAATAAAATCAAAGTTATAAAACGAATAATGTATGGGCGAAACAGTTTTGAATTATTGAAAGCGAAAGTGCTATTCGGAGAACTCTTTCACGTTAAATTCAACTAAGCACGGAAAGAACCAATTAAGCGCTTACATTTAACATACTATAATCTATTCAGAACTTCATATATTACTCGGACTATAAAAATTCAAGTTTGCATATTCTCTGCAAAATCGCAGAAAAAAACTGCAGCCGAAGAAGCTGCAGATTAATTAGTTGGAGAATAGGGAAACATCCTCATAGGTGACCTCACATACAGTTGCAAATATTTCACATATGCCTTAAGTCTATAATATATGGATCTTTGCTCAGGTTGATATCCCCGATTTGCCAACTGAAAGTTATAAGCATTTTTGTAGATATATCATATCAATAAGTTGAATACCACACTCAAATATTGGATGATCATAATGATCGATAAAGAAATTAGGGATGCAATGAGAGTGTGTAAAACCACATTTCTCATAAAACGGAACAGTCAACGCACTATCTCCTGTTCCTACTTGCATAACAGAGTATTTACCAGTATATCTGCGAATCAAAAAGTCAATTAGAGCTTTTCCGTATCCGCAGCCTTGATATTCTGGCTTTACTGCAATATTCTTGATTTCCAGAATCCTATTTCCCTCATCGGTAACGACGCACTCTGCTTTCACGCCATTATCATCAAGTACATACATGATTCCTTTTTCAAGATAGCGACGAATCATATCTTCCTGCTCATCTGCCAGAAATAATAAGTCCATATATTGTATCTTATCATCAATGATCTCTTTGATTACCATATTTCGCCTCCATAACTTCTTCAGCCATTTTGATTAGTGCTTTATTATATTCTACCCTATCACACTGGCACCAAATGGCATGAAAGAAAGTCTTGCCATCTTGAAAAACTGCTTTCCAAACGGCCAGAATGCCAGGGTTGCAAATTTTTTTTCGATTTCCCAGCCAGCTTTACGGCAGAATCTCAAGCCAGTATCCATCTGGATCTACAATGAAATAGATTCCCATCGCTTCATTTTCGAAGCAAATACATCCCATCTCTTTGTGCTTCTTATACGCTGCCTCATAATCCTCTGCCTTGAATGCCAGGTGGAATTCACATTCACCCAGATTATATGGCTGTGGATGATCTTTAAGCCAGGTAAGTTCCAACTCAAAATCACTTACATCGTTGCTCAGATACACAATGATAAAATCATCGGTAGTCTTTCTTCTCACTTCGTGCAGATCAAGGGCCTCGTTGTAAAATTTAATAGATCGGTCCAGATCTGATACATTGTAGTTTTCATGAATCATCTTAAATTTCATAATTCTTCTCCTTTTGTATATTCTGTATTTTTAATGCGTGACTTATATTGCGGATATTCAGTAATAAACCGCTTAATTACATTAGCATCATTCCAGTAATGCATTGGAAAAATGACATTACAATCTATATTTTTAAGGAAATACAAGATCCCGTCGGCATAGTGATCTCCCTGTCTCGGATCTAGGGGGACAAATGCAGCATCAAAATGCATACCTTTGATTTTCCTGATCTCTGCACGATATGCTGAAGTAAGTCTCTGGTTGTCAGCTTTCGGCTCGCCATCCCAATACCAGTCGTTTAAGTCACCGGCATGATAAATGGTGCCTTCTTTTGTTTTGACAATAAATGCTACACCACTATCGTTAGATAGCAATGTATCGACTTGGGTGCCATTATCCAGATTATAAGTCTGATCATGATAAACATATGTGATCTTCATATCCGACAAATGATTCCTTTTTCGTATATCATTCGCCAGAACTGCCTGATACGTCATCCCCATATCATCAAGAATCCCAAAGATCTGTGGGTTAAAATGATCCTCATGGAAGTGACTGCAAAAGATGATTACCTCTTTTTTCTTGTCAAGATACGGTAATTCACCCTTGAAATAATCAAAAATATAGTAGCAATCTCTGGTTTCAACCAAAAATCCACTGTGGTTAATGTAAGTAATTTTCATGATATCACCTGTAATAGTACTTGAAAGATCGATTGCCATAAAATAAACAGCCTTTGCGATTTCTTCCGGTTCTACAATACGACCGATTAGACTATTCTTTCTCCTCGTTTTTTTCTGATAAACGGCTTATGATTATCACTTTACCGTGTTAAAGTTTTTCTATAAGATTTTAACAGCTATTTCTGACATTGTCCACAATTTTAAAAAACAATTCCTATATCAGTTTTCATTCGATGTAATTAGTACAGCAAAAATTAAGTTTCTGCTATATTGACGCAGGATGATTTCTTCATCTGCAAGGCGGAGGAATGATGCATAGCGGTGGCTGCGACGATTAACGACAACGCTGCAGATGAAATTTAACTAATAAAGGATGAAATATTCGCAACTCATTTCACCGTAATATTTCTTTTCCAAAAGCTCCAAAAATGCCTCATCCACACGGACGGCAGTGGAAAAATATTTACTCTCCGAACGATTCAATATCATCTTCATATTCTTTTAGTTGAGTGCGCCAATTATTTTTATCTTTATCTGTTATTTGTCTAATTACATGGCACGGATTACCTCCTGCAACAACATGGCTTGGGATATCTTTTACCACAACTGAACCAGAAGCAATGACTACATCACTTCCAATTGTGACACCGGGATTGATTACAACATTTCCACCGATCCAAACATTATCGCCTATTGTTACAGCCTTGGCATATTCCAGTTCCAAGTTGCGTACGTCCTTATCAATTGGGTGACCTGCTGTATATATACTTACGTGGGGAGCCAAAAATACATTATCCCCAAACGTAACATAATTTTCATCTAATATAGTCAAATCTGTATTAGCATAAAAATGTTTTCCAAATGATATTCTATCGCCATGATCAAAATAGACCGGAGGCGTTAGTACCATATCCACAGGCGCTACTTTAAAGCATTTTTTCAATTCTTCAAAAGCACTTTTATCGTTCCAGTATTCTGATTCATTAAACTTTTTTGAGCTACATGAACGTTTTCAAATGAATTATCACCAACTTTATAGGGATTATATAATTTGCCCTCCATCATTCTGTTCCATTCCGTTTTATTTATCATATTTCATTAACCTCACAATCCTGATTGAGATTTCACCTGTTTTAAAAAATTTAATAACTGTTATATTTTGTTATTAAATTCTCTGCAAACCCTTGAAAACACTGAATTTATCGCAGGTGAGCTTTCCCTTATTGTTTCCCTTGTGTTATATCGTCTCATCAATGTTTGCAAACTCTGATAAGGGAAAATACAAGGGCAATAATTTCTGATAACATATTATAACATGAAATAAAAGTGACATGGTGAACTAATTGAAATGCTTCTTAATTTTTACAACCATAGCAATCCTCGTAAATAATGCATTTAAGACAGCTCATCAGAGTGCGAAAAACAAGGAAGATATCTGCTGGCGTACTGACGCAGGATTTCACATTCTGATGAGCTGGATTAAGATACATTATTTTAGAGGATTGCTATAATGATTAATCGATGATAAGGAAATATGGTACGATGAGAACAATATTTGCAAAATATAACCCGCAATACAACAGCATTGATGTTTATACCCCAAAAAACTCCCGAATTAAACTGAATCATTCTTTTTTTACAGTTTATCCAATCTTCCGGAAGCCCTTCACAATAATCTGTAGATAATTATCCGGCTGCAATCCGTTCTCTCATGATCATATTATTTTTCCGCCTGTGCACATATCATATCCCATGCTTCATCATCAATTTCTTCATTGTGAAACAATTTTCTCCTGTCCTCATCTGTTATTTTTCTAATCACACGACATGGATTTCCGGCTGCAATGGACCAGTCCGGAATGTCTTTTGTTACAACACTTCCTGCACCAATTACCACATTGTCTCCAATATGTACTCCAGGACACACTACTGTATTTCCTCCCAACCATACATTATCCCCGATGGTAACCTCTTTTCCGTATTCAAAAGCAGAATTGCGCGTATCTGGATAAATTGGATGTCCTGCCGTATAAATAGATACATTGGGTGCCATCTGACAGTTATCACCGATTTTTACCTTTGCCACATCTACAATTGTACAGTTATAATTTGCAAAGAAGTTTTTACCTACTTCTATATGCGAACCATAATCGCAGTAAAAAGGTGGGTTAATCCATGCACCTTCCGATTTTCCCAAAAGTTCTTTTACTATTTCTGCAATCCCATCAAAATCCGACCGATCTGCAAAATTAAGTTTTTGCAGGATTTTTCTACCTATCCTCTGTTCTTCCATAACCGCTTCATCTGAAATATAAGCAAGCTGCATATCTCTTCTTTTTTTCATATCCATAATTTAATTCTCCATTTCTGTTAAATTTTTTAACCATTTATATTGTTTATAATGTTTAAATACTGCTGGAAGTTTTACCAGTTCATCCAGATTTAGGACAAAATACACCATCATTACCGGCAATTTAAATACAAATGCTGCGATACATCCCAGTGGAACTGCAAAGCACCACATGGTAACCACATCACATATTAATCCAAATTTTGTATCTCCCCCTGCAGGAAAAATACCACCTATTGTCATAGAATTGATTGATTTTCCTATTACATAATAGCTGCTTATAAACAGCATATTCTTTAAATATCCTGTTGCTATATCAGTCAGATTTGTAAAATGCAGGATTACAGGTGTCGCAAGAAAAATCACTCCAGCCGTCACCACACCCAAAAATACCGAAGTTTTGCATAAAATATTTCCGTTTTTCTTTGCTTCAGATAAGTTCCCTTTACCAAGCAGATTTCCAACAATAATACTTCCACCATATCCAAAGCCGGTACAACCACAGATTAAAAGATTCTTGGTTATATTTGCAATAGAATTGGCTGCGATAGCATCGGAACCAAGATGTCCAAGTATGACAGAATACATCGTAAATCCACCGCCCCAGGCAAGTTCATTAAAAAGTACCGGATAAACATGTTTCCAGAATTTCCTCGTTATATGGACTTCCCTGTTTTTTATGTCTTTTACTCCAATCCAAAATTCCTTTTTCAGGTGCAAAATATAAATCGTAATAACCAGACCAAGTCCATTTGCAATGACAGTAGCCAGTGCCGCACCTGCAATCTCCATTCTTGGAAGGCCCATGTATCCGTAAATCAGAATAACATTCAGTATAATATTAACACAGACAACAACTGCACTTATTATGGTACATCTACCTGCATAACCACAATTTTTCAAGATTCCCTGCAAAACCTGCAGAACTCCTGAAAAGATATAGGATAATCCAATCACTTTCAAATACTTAATACCATAATCAATCAGTATAGTATCGTTTGTAAACAGTCGCATGAGCGTTTCAGGAATAAAGAATGTTGCAAGCAGAAAGAGAATGGAAATTATGAATACATATCTTAATACAAGTCCTGCTGATGTCCGTAATCCATCAAAATCTCTTTTTCCATAATACTGTGCAACAAACATATTTTCCCCTATTGTAAGTGCTGTTAAAATCAAATTAAAAACAAAGGTGATCTGCGAAGCCAGCGAAACTGCTGACAGAGAGTTCTGATTTAATCCTCCCAACATAAAAGCATCGCATGCACTTACAAGTGCTAACATAAATTGTTGTGCTGTAATGGGCAGAGCAAGTTTCAAAATCTTATTTGTGAATTCGTTTCCCATCTACAATTTTTCCTTTCTGTGCACAATATAAAAATAAACCAATTTTATTGATTTTTATACCATAATCAGCCATAATAATATAACAAACGTTCGAAAAGGAGATTATTTTGATGGAAGTATGTCCAAGCATTGTTTTAAATTCAGATGCATCTGAAAATGTTGCCTATAACAATCCAGACTTTCCTGCATATATAAAAAAGGGACAGCTTTCACGCTATCCTGATTTTCGTGCAGTCAGTCATTGGCATGACGATCTGGAATTTATTCTGATTTTAGAGGGACAGATGTTTTATGATGTGAATGGTCAGGAGATTTCTTTGCAAGCAGGTGAAGGAATTTTTGTAAACAGCCGCTGCTTTCATTATGGCTATTCCGATACTCATACAGAATGTCTCTTTATCTGTATTCTGTTATCTCCGCAGTTGCTTTCTGTAAATACTTATTTTGTGGAAAAATGTCTAAATCCCCTGATACAGAATATTCATTTTCCCTATCAGCCACTGAATCCGTCTATCCTGTGGCAGAATTCTATTCTTCGTGACCTTGAAATGCTTTACCAAAAAAATGTGGATGAAATACAGCCATTTATTACGCTGGAAAAAACCGTTCATATTTTTCGCCTCCTTGCTGAAAATATGAACTATTTTCCAGATTATGATAAAGATACAGAGGATACTCTGGCTCTTACTACAATGATCGGATATGTGCAGAAAAATTATCCCCAAAAAATTATGCTTAAAGATATTTCATCCTCAGGAAATTGCTGCAAGACAAAATGCACTTCCCTTTTTCAGAAATATTTGAATACTTCCCCAATGGTATATCTAAATCGCTATCGTTTGGAAAAATCTGTTTTTCTTCTTCAAAATACTACAATGTCTGTTACTGAGATAGCATATACCTGCGGGTTTTCAAATAGCAGTTATTTTTGTGAACTTTTTCATAAGTATTATAATACCACCCCTGGGAAGTTTCGAAACAGTAATAGATAAGCACTATTCATATTCTTTGGCTTATAATTATAATGGATATTTTTTAACAGTATCCCTGTTTTTCCAGCCTTTTTTTCCAGCCAGTCTTTCACATAACATCGGAATGCGATACTTTCCGCCATCCAACTCTCAGATTTGCCACTCTTCACATTTAATATCACTTATCTGCTCGATTGGAATAACCGTTTGATCCGTCATAATGATGGTATGCTCGTATTCGTCTATCTTTTTTACAATACCAGAGCACGTAACATAGGAGCCGCCTGCTTTTTTTGCATCGGGAATAAAATAAGTTATCGATACTTTCTGTTCTATACCGATATTATTTCTGATTATATTGATTTTTTCATTCAGCTGAGCAATCGCTTCCTCGCTCAGTTCCAATCTTTCATCGGTTAATCTTGCCGTTTCCTTTATCGCAGCATCATGTCCGGTCAGGGCTGCAAAAGGAGCAAATTGCGCTGCCCGATCCCGAAGTGGCATTTGCGGATGATTCTTAGAGACCGGATGCGGTAAATTAATGATATCGTCATAAGAATTATTTTTCATCCTCTTTCAACTCCTTTACGCCTTATGACCGCCAATCTGTTCATTTCTGTCCCTGGCGGTTGCACCTTCCTGAAGATTCATCCCCTTCAGTACAGCGTTTTTTCCAAATTTCTTTTTGATACTGAGCATTGCTTCCTGCATACGTTTTTCGCGATCCAGCGCAGCCTCTTCCTCTTCCTGCTTTTTCCTTTGCGCCTCATAATCCGTAAAAAGATCCAGCTGCTCATATACTTCTTCTTTCTTGACAGAACTTTCATCCACAAGCCTGTTCGCTGTGATATTGATTCTTCTGACAAGCAGGTTTCTGTCAACGATCCTGTCATATAACTCTATTACTGCATCCGTTATCATCTTGGTTGAGGAAGTCTGTCGTTTCAGATTGGTCGTTCCATGTGCATGTTTCGGAATTCTTCTTCCATAACGGTCGATCGTAACCTCTCCATGATACTGCTTTCTCCTGTCGGCATTGTTCAGATTCTCAATATCATAACCAACCGTCAACACGATCTGATCCGTTACAAGCTTCTTATCCACCAAATCCAAAACCATCTGGTCCGTCATCTCTTTGACGACTAATTTTGCTTTTTCAAAATCATAAGGGCAATGAAGTACCTGCCCGGAACAAACACTGTTCGTTTCCGGTTTATAGGCCTTAACCATTTCCATGGTACAGGGCTCGTACCCCCAGGCATGATCGATCAACAGTTCTGCATTAACGCCAAACAGCCTATATAACAGATCTTCATTGTATAATTCATTCGTTTTTCCGATGGAACATCTTGCAATATCACCCATTGTATAAAGCCCGTATTCTTCCAGCTTCTTTGCGTATCCTTTTCCTACTCTCCAAAAATCAGTAAGTGGTCTGTGGCTCCAGAGTTTCCTTCGGTATGACATTTCATCCAATTCCGCAATTCGTACACCATCTTTATCTGCTTTAATGTGCTTCGCCACGATATCCATCGCAATCTTACACAGATACATATTCGTTCCGATTCCAGCAGTTGCCGTTATACCTGTCGTTTTCAGCACATCCTGTATCATGGTCATTGCAAGTTCTCTTGCTGTCATATTATAAGTATGCAGATAATCCGTTACATCCATAAATACTTCGTCGATCGAATAAGGGAAAATATCTTCCGGCGCAATATATTTCAGATAAATGCTGTAAATTCTGGTGCTGTATTCCAGATAGAGAGCCATCCGGGGAGGAGCAACAATATAATCAATTTCCAGTGCAGGATTGCTATTTAATTCTGTACTGTCATCAGAAGAACCACTAAATGTTCTGTTCGGTGCTTTCCACCTGCGGGCGCTGTTGGCTTCTTTTACTTTTTGAACAACCTCAAATAAACGAGCCCTTCCTGGTATCCCATAACACTTTAATGCTGGCGATACCGCAAGACAGATCGTTTTTTCTGTTCTACTTTTATCCGCAACCACAAGATTGGTCGTCAAAGGATCCCGATTTCGTTCTTTACATTCCACAGACGCATAGAATGACTTAAGATCGATTGCAATATAGGTTCTTTCCTTTTCCATCATTCTACACCTCCTGATTCTCCTGTGTTCTGTTTCTAATTCTTATTTATCCTGACCGGAAATCTTTCTCATCATAACAATCCGTTCAAGTATTTCCTGCCTGAATTTTTCAACATCATTCGTCCGCTTGCGCACACCTGCTGCCGTAGCATGTCCACCTCCGCCAAATACCTGCAGAAGTTCATTTACATTGATCCATTTTCCATCAGACCGGAAGGAACAACGCCACTCTTACTTCCACACCTTCCAGATATCCGGCTGATATCCAAGAGTGGATTGTTTTCCATTACGGACAACCGGTGTCTTAATC
>OGXW01001322.1_pt1 | contig 18796 bp, 19 predicted proteins | sample 1576341 | NCBI WGS metagenome assembly OGXW01 (sample SAMEA3541592, study PRJEB24748) | human gut metagenome | biome: human gut; feature: human-associated habitat; material: faeces | place: China | collected 2012
AATCGTACCGCTTAGGTTTATTCTCTAAAGGATTTTATTGTTTACTTTTCAATGTACTTTTTCGTTCCAGTGTTTGCGGAACGATTTGTATTATACTATACCATTTTGTGTTTGTCAACACTTTTTTCGACATTTTTCAAAAAAATTTTTAAGCTCATTTTTGAGCAAAATAAAAAACTAGTAATGATGTTTTTGCTATAATTTAAATTGTTATTTTATTACTAATTCTTCCGTTACTTTTTTCGTTTTTTGTCTGTCGCTAGGTACTTTTTTATATTACCATTTTTAAAGTAGTTTGTCAATATATTTTTTGAATTTTTTATATTTATTTTTACTTTAAAGATTGCTTTTCCTTAGTGCACGATTATAATAACATCTTTCTTAATAAATGTCAACACTTTTTTCATCTTTTTTTATCTTTTTTTGTAAATTGAATTGTAAAAGTTAAATCAAATTTGTAAAACTAAAATAGATTGCAAGATTAAAACAGAAAAATCAAGCATTCTTACCAATCATTCTTACTAAAACAAGTACAAAAATTAATTTGTTTTTTATAACTTTATATTTCTACTAATATTAAGTCCTCTCCTATACATTTTATCTTTTGCCATGGTATTACAATATCATTGTTTCCTGCAAATATATTAATAATTTTACTACTTCCAGGAACAATAATATGTGTTATTGTTCCTGTTTCTAAATCTGCACATACATCTTGAACATATCCTAGTCTTTTTCCATTTGTAATATTTACAACTTCTTTATGTTTAAAATCTAACCCTTTATCTCCCATTCTTTTCATTCCTTTTTTTATACTTATATAAGTATATGTTTCAAAATGAAATTTTTATTCCTTATTTATAAAATCTTTTTATATGTTCAATCGCACTTTTTTCTAATCTTGATACTTGAGCTTGCGAAATTCCAATTTCTTCTGCTACTTCCATTTGTGTTCTACCATCAAAGAATCTTTTGCTTACTATTATTTGTTCTTTTTCATTTAATTTATTTAAAGCTGATTCTATTGTCATTTTTTCAGTCCATGTTTCATCTGTGTTTTTTATATCTTTTATTTGATCTATTACATATATATTTTCAGTTCCATCATTATAAATTGGTTCTTGTAATGAAATTGGGTCTTGAATTGCATCCATACAAAAACCTATTTCTTCTTTTTTAATTCCAAGTTCTTTTGCTATTTCATCAATTTTAGGTTCTCTTCCATTTTCTTTTGTGTATCTTTCTCTATATTGAATTACCTTATAAGCTAGATCTCTGATAGATCTGCTTACTCGTATGCTATTATTATCTCTTAAATATCTTTTTACTTCTCCTATTATCATCGGCACTGCATACGTACTAAATTGTACATTTTGGCTCAAATCGAAATTATCTATTGCTTTTATTAATCCTACACATCCCACTTGAAATAGATCATCTGCATTTTCTCCTCTGCCATAAAATCTTTGTATTACGCTTAAAACTAATCTTAAATTTCCATTTATAAACGTTTGTCTTGCTTCTTCATCTCCTGCTTTTATCTTTATAAATAATTCTTCTTTTTCTTTTTTGCTTAATAATGGTAATTTGGATGTATTAACTCCACATATTTCTACTTTGTTATTAAACAAAATTATAACCTCCTTCAGGAAATATTTATTATAATTATTTCCTAAACAGGTTATTTTATTCAATTTATTTATCTGTTTTATTGCTTCAATTATATTTATCCTACTCTCATTGTATTACTTCACCCTATTTTGCTTGAAATTTCATTTTTCATCTTTTTTATAATCTTTTTTTCTAATCTTGATATATAACTTTGCGATATTCCGCAATTCGTCGGCAACTTCTTTTTGTGTTTTTTCTTTCCCTGTTTTAAAACCAAATCTCATTTCCATTATATTTTTTTCCCTATCTTTTAATTTTGATATAGAATTTCTAAGCAACTTTTTATCTACTTCATCTTCTAAATTTCTTGAAGTTATATCTGGTTCAGTTCCTAATATATCTGATAATAATAATTCATTTCCATCTCTATCTTTATTTAAAGGCTCATCTATTGATACTTCTCCTTTAATTTTGTTGCTTTTTCGTAAAAACATTAATATTTCATTTTCTATGCATCTTGAAGCATATGTTGCAAGTTTTATTTTCTTTTCTGAATTAAATGTATTTACGCCTTTCATCAGACCTATTGTTCCTATTGATATTAAGTCTTCTATTCCTATTCCTGTGTTTTCAAATTTTTTAGCAATATATACTACTAATCTCAAATTTCTTTCTACTAATATTTGTCTTGCTTCTGGACTATTTTGTTGGGATAATTCTTTTATTAATTGTTCTTCCTCTTCTGGCGGTAGAGGCGGTGGTAATGTTTGACTTCCTGCTATGTAAAATATCGGTAGATATTCTATTTCGTCTTCTTCATTTATATATTTGGCACAAATTGTACCTATCTTATTTTTTATGATACTTAATATATCCATAAAATATCATCTCCTTATGCGTATATTTTAAATAAATTCCATTCCCATAAGTGCTTGATATTCTCCATTTTTTGTTAATGATTGTTGATATATTCCTACTATTATATTTTCTTTTGTTATTTCTTCACTTTCTTTTATTATCTTTATTTGTTGAACTTTTATTCCTAATAACATACCATATTGTTTTCCTAATGAACTAAATGGAATCAATTTCAATTTTGAAATATATTGTGATTGTATTTGCTGTGGTATTTTTTCTAAATCACCTCCTATTATTTGATTAATATTATTTAATATTTCTTTTGGTATACATTCATATAATAATATTTTTTCTACTACTACAACTGGTGTGTTTGTAATTGGTTCTTTTAGCATGTTTCCTGTATCTATTAATGCTTTAGTATTTATCTTTTTATTATTTAACATTATTTCTATGTCACAAATCATATCTTTTGTTGTGAATTTTTTTCTTATAATTTTTACAGCTATTATTATTATTGTAAAAGCTACTATTGCTCCTAATATAATTGTTTTTAATGGATATGTTCCTAAAAATAGTCCATTTTTCATAATTATATCTTGTGGTTTTATAATATATATTAATGAAAATGCCACACCACCAAAGACAAATGATACCAAGTAGAACATTACTAATGTTTTCCACAGTTTTTTAACTGTTTGTGGATTATATGCAATATATACAATTATTACTGATAACAATATCTTTAGTACAATATTTGAATATATTTCTAAAATTTTCATATATGCTACAACACTATAAATTGCTCCTAATAGACTTGCCATTATTAATCTTAGATGCCTTATTTTGTTTTTAGAAACTATTCCTGTTGCACATAATATAATGTAATTCATTATCAAATTTTCTATTATAACTATATCAATATAAATTGTCATGTTATCACCTGCCTAATTATTGTACTACCTATGTTGCAAAAAACTTGTCTTTTCTTATTGGCGAAAAAAAGAAATAATCGATTGTTTTCGATTATTTCTTTTCTTTTTCTAAATATCTATATTTTTTTAGTTTTTATTTCTATTTTTTCTTAAGAAAGATGGTATGTCTAAGTCATTTTGTGATGAACTGCTTTCTGAACTTGAAGGAATTGAGTTTATTTTTTGTTCCCACTTTTTAGCTCCAAGTGTTTCTCCTATACCTGGCATTGGTACATCTTTATCTTCAAATCCTGTTGCTATAACTGTTATTTGTATTTCATCTCCCATAGATTCATCTGTTACTGTACCAAATATGATATTAGCTTCTGGATCTACACTGCGTTGAACTAATTCAGCAGCTGTATTTACTTCATGTAATCCTAAATTGTCTCCACCTGTAATGTTAATAATAACACCTTTTGCTCCTTCAATTGATGTTTCTAGTAATGGACTTTGTATAGCTTCTTTAGCTGCATCTTCTGCTCTGTTTTCTCCTGATGCTCTACCAACACCCATATGTGCCATACCTTGGTTTAACATTACTGTTTTAACATCAGCAAAGTCTAAGTTTACAAGACCTGGTATAGCAATTAAGTCAGATATACCTTGTACACCTTGTCTTAAAACATCATCAGCCATTTTGAAAGCATCTATTATTGATGTTTTTCTGTCTACTATTTGTAATAATTTATCATTTGGTATTACTACTAATGTATCTACTTTTCCTTTTAAGCTTTCAATTCCACGTTCTGCTTGTGATAATCTTTTTTTACCTTCAAATGTAAATGGTTTTGTAACAACACCTATTGTTAATATTCCCATTTCTTTTGCAGCTGCTGCTACAACTGGTGCAGCACCTGTTCCTGTTCCTCCACCCATTCCGGCTGTTACGAACACCATGTCTGCTCCTCTTAATGCTTCTGCTACTTCTGATTTTGTTTCTTCAGCTGCTTGAGCTCCGATATCAGGGTTTGCTCCTGCACCTAATCCACGTGTTATTTTTTCTCCTATTTGGATTTTTGTTTTTGCTTTAGAAATTTGTAAAGCTTGTTTATCTGTATTTACAGCTATGAAATCTACACCTTTAATTTCCGCTTCTATCATTCTGTTTACTGCGTTATTTCCAGCTCCCCCTACTCCTATAACTTTTATTGTAGCTGTTCCATCTACTAATGCCATATTGTTATTATCATCATTATTGTAATCCATCATTTGGCTTATCCTCCCTTTCTTAATACTAAACGTTTAATTATTCCCCTATTACTATGGTTTATTATCTAATTTTTAAAATTAATATCTATTTTTATGAATAAAAAAATTCTTTTATTTTTTCAAATATTGTTTTTAGAATATTTTCATCATTTTGCGTATCTATATTACTTGCTACTGTTTTTGCAAATGGTCTTGCTGCAATATATCTAACCAATGCATAACTTGTTCTATATGCTGGTTTTACTGTACTAATTGCTCTACCTGTTGATATTTTTACAGGTATATTTAAATTTATTTTTCCAGCAACATCACTTTTATTGATATTTACTATTCCTTGTCCTGTTAATATAACATTATTTATTTTTTGTTTTAATCCATGGTTTGTTATATCTTTATTTATAATAGAAAACATCTCTTCAATTCTTGCTTCTATTATTTCTATTAATTCAGAACTTTTTATTATTTTATTTTTATTATTATCTTTTCTGGTATTTAAAATAATATCATTGTCATTATCTATAAAAGATTTTAATGCTAGTCCATATTGTCTTTTTAATTTATCTGCTTCTTCTTCTGATATATTTAATACTAATGCTATATCATTTGTTATTGTATCTCCACCTAGTGGAATAGAATTTGTATATAAAAATGTTGATCCTTCAAATACCCCTATATCTGTATTTCCAGCTCCTATATCTAGTAACATTATATTATCATGTAATTCGTTTGTGTCTAATACTAAATTTCTTTCAGCTAATGTTGTTGGCACTATTCCATCTATTTCTAAACCTGCTTTTTTGAAAATATTACTTAGTTGTCTAACATAATCTCTATCTGCTAATATTACTTGTGCACTAATTGTAAAATTAGAACTTAAGTTTCCTACTGGGTCTGTTACTACAGTTCCATTTTCTAATGTTATTTTATCAGGTACGATATCTATTAAGTTTTGTCCTTCTGGCACTTCTATGTCTTTTACTTGCATTATAGCATTTTGTACATCTCTTACTGATATTCCAGCATATTTGTCTTTTACTTCTTTAGTTATGCTATTTTGTACTATTGTTACATATTTGCCAGGAATTGTTACATAGGCAGAGTTTATTTTTAAATTTGTTTCTTCTTCAGCATCTTTGATTGTTTTTGCAAGGCTTAATATTACTTCATCTTCGTTTATTATTTTACCTTTCTTTAGTCCGTTACATTTATATGAGGTGTTGCATATAATTTCTACTTGACTGAAGTTGTTTACTTCTCCAACAACAGTGCATACCTTACTTGTTCCTATGTCGACACCCACTATGATATCTCCTATTGCCAAGTTAATTCCTCCAATTTTTTTGTTTAAATTTCTCAAGTGTATATATATTACATTTTTAGACAAATGTCAATAGAAACTGTTATATTTTTGTAATGTTTTTGTAATGCTTTTGTAATAAATTTTATATCGTTTTTTATTGTATTTCTTCTTTTTCTTCTGCCTCAACAGTTTTACCATTTTTGTGTTTATTTTCAAATGCTTTTGACCATTTATCTACATAGTATCTTCTTATTATCGCTAAATTTACAAACATTCTTCCAACAAAAACTACTATAGCAGCTAAATATATATCTACATTTAATTTTTGTCCTAAAATTGTTAATAAAATTGCTAAGATTGCATTTCCAAAAAATCCTGTTATAAATATTTTTAAATCAAATTTTTTGTTTATTACAGAAGTTATCCCTCCAAATACTGAATCTAGGGCTGCTACTACTGCTATTGCTAGATAACTTGAATATGTATATGAAATCATTGGAGCATTCATTCCAATTAAAGCTCCTGCTATACAGCCTATTAATATTGCTATAAATACCATTTTGCCTTCCTCCTATTCTATATATTTTGTTTTTATTTCTCCATTGTATTTTAATATTTTTACATTATTAGGTTTATCTATTGTGATATCTTGTCCAGTTTTTTTCATTGTGTCTACTACTCCACCATTTCCTATTAAAGAGCTTTCCATATATGTTGGATCACCTATTGCTTTTATTGTATATGGTGATAATATTCTTTGACCATTTATTTTTATGAAACTTGAGTAATCTGAATTTATATCTACTATATCACTCATATTTATTATTCTTTGATCATTTATTGATATTGCTTCTGCTCCTGATAATTTTAAAGCATTAACAATTATTAGTAAATTTGAAGCTGATATTTTATTTGCTTCTTCTTGATCTGAATCTTTTATTGTTATTACAATTCCTTTTCCTTCAATATCTGTTTTTCCTAGGCTCATATTTACTTGTTCTAGTTCATCATCCATTACTTTACTTGTTTCATCATTTGATTCTTTTGTTTTTTGATATTCTTCTATTTTTGAAACAGTATCTTCATATTGTTTTTCCGCTTCTTCATATTTTGTTTTCCAATTTGCTAATTCTGTTTGTAATTCTGTTTCTCTCATATTTTCTATTGAAGTAATATCTGTTTCATTTACTATTTTAAATTGCATTGTCATTACTAAAGTTAAAGCAAAACATGCAAGCACAATAGTAATTATCATAGCTATTTTCCCTTTTTTAAGGTTCTTTATTGGGTCAAACAACTTTAATTCAGGTTTATTTTTCATTTTATTGCTCTCCTTTCTCAAAGTATATACTTCGAAAGTTTATATAAATTATTTTATTGTTTTAGCATATTTATATGTAATTGTTCCTGTATATTTAGGAATTGTTATCTTATTAGATTTTTTTAATTCCACACCAATGCTATATTCTTTTAGCTTTGCTAAATATCCTCCAGGTCTATTTAATGCAGCTAATTGTTCTGGCAATCCAATTGCTTTTATTATAAATGGCGCACCTACTTTTTCTCCATTTATATCTATAATATTTCCTCCGCATACAATTCCACTATTTGGCGTTAATCTTTGATCATTTATTGATATTGCTTCTGCTCCAGCATTTTTTAATTCATTTATTACACTTAATACATCTAAATCATGAACAATTAAATCACTTGGATTTAAACTACTACTAATATCTTTTTTACTATCTGTTAATGTTACAATTACACCTGCACCAGTTACTTCTGTTAACCCTGTTATCTTATTACCTTCTGTTATTTCTTCTTCTTTACTTTGTAATTCTCCATCATTTTTAGTTGAACTTTCTCTTTCTTGTTCTAATTTTTCTTCTGCTTTTTCTAGTTCTTTATATTTATTGTCATATTTTTCTTTATATTTTAAAACTTCCGCTCTTAAACTGTTTTCTTCGTAATTGTTGCTTACAGTAGAATTATTGTTTTTTACTGTTTTTATTTGTACAAAAATTCCTAATGTTAGTAAAAAACACATTACTCCTAAAACTGCTGCTACCACTTTCTTATTTGTCACTATTTTCACCTTCCTTTATACTTTGTCTCTAAAGTATGGATTAAATCCATTATTTATATCTCCATTTACAAATATGTCTCCTTCTATATTTTTTTCTTGTTCTATTATTGTTTGCACATATAATATTTTATTACTTAAATTACTTGTGTCTCCTATATATATTTTTTTCTTTTCGTCTGCTAGATATATAATATATTCGTTTTTGTTACTTATGTCAATACTTGTGACTTCTTCGTTTAAACCACTTTCTTTCATTACTGACATTATTTGTATTGTATCTTCTAATCTATTTAGGTCTTCATCACACAATCTTTTTCCAGGTTCAAACTCATCTTCTTTAGTGGTTGCTCCTTGTATTATAGGCATATTATTGTTGGTCTGTGCAATTTCTAATATATATCCTTGTGTGTTTATATATGCATATTGTCCCATATAATCTACTGCATATTGTGCAACTCTTTCTGTTACTTTTATTTCTACTGTATTAGGCAATTTTCTATGTATAGATACTTTTTCTATATATGGATTTTCTTTTATATTATTTTCAATAGTTTTATTGTAAAATTTAAAGATATTTTCCTCTATTTGTAATGTTGATAAACTTATTATTGTTTCACTTGGTATCTTATTATTTTCTTCTACTTTTATGTCTTTTATGTTAAAAATTGGTGATGTTAATGCAAATGTGATACTTCCTGAAATTAAACCAATAAGAACAATTAGTTTTAAAATTGTTTTTATTTTTTTAATTTTTTTCAATCTTTTCTTTTCTTGTTTACTTATTTTTTTTCTTCTTTCTTGTTCTTGTTTTTGATTATTTTTATTGGTCATTTGTATTACTTTTTCCATCTCTGAGTCAAATTGATTACTTATAAATTCTTGTTTCTTTTTTTCTTCTATTCTTTGTTTTCTTTCTTTGTCTTTTTTTCTTTTCATCATTTGCTCAATTGTTTCTTTTTTTTCTTGTTCTCTTTGTTGTTCTAAATAATATAAATCAGATCCTTGCTTTTTCTTTTTTGACAATTTATAAATCCTCCTTTTGGACAAGTTGTTTTTTATAAAAGAGCTTTTACTGCTCTTTATTGTCTTTTTATGTCTATATTAACATTTTTTAATTTGTTTTCAAAATTTTCGTATCCTCTTAAAATATATTCTATATTTTCTATTTTCGTTGTACCTTTTGCTACCGTTCCTGCTAATACTAATGCCGCTCCACCTCTTAAGTCTGTTGCTTTTACATTTGCTCCATATAATTTTTTTACTCCCTTTATTACTGCGGTTCTTCCCTCAATTGTTGTTTTTGCTCCCATTCTTGTTAATTCTTGAATAAATTTATATCTATTTTCAAATATGTTTTCTACTATTACTGATGTTCCTTTTACTGTTGCAAGCACTGTTGCAAAAACAGATTGCATATCTGTTGGAAATCCTGGATATGGCATTGTTTTTATATCTACTGCTTTTAATTTTTTTGGAGCATTTATTTCTATTTGGTTTTTGTCTACTTTTAATTTGCAACCCATTTCTTCTAGTTTGTCTATTGCTGGTATTATATGCTCTACATTTACATTTTTTATTAAAAGTTCACTTCTATTTATTGCTGCTAAGCATAAAAATGTTCCTGCTTCTATTCTATCTGGCATAATATTATAACTTATATCTTTTAGTTTTTTTACACCTTCTATTTCTATGTTACTTGTTCCTGCTCCTTTTATTTTTGCTCCCATTTTATTTAAAAAGTTTTGTAAATCTACTATTTCTGGTTCCCTTGCAGCATTGCTTATTTCTGTTTTTCCGCTCTGCTAAGCAACTTGCAAGTATTGCATTTTCTGTTGCTCCTACACTTGGAAAATCTAGGTCTATTTTTTCTCCAACTATTCTATCACAACTACACTCTATATTTCCATAGTTTTTTGCAATATTTATTCCTAATTTTTCAAATGCTTTTAAATGTAATTCAATTGGTCTGCTTCCTATTTCACATCCTCCTGGATATGAAAATACTGCTTTTTTATGCCTTCCAAGTAACCCACCTGCCAAAATAACTGATGATCTCATTTGTCTCATTAATTCTTCTGGTATTACATTTTTGTTTAATTTACTTGTATCTATTATTATTTTATTGTTTTTTCTAACTACTTTTCCTCCTAATTTTTCTAATATTTCAAACATTATTTTTGTGTCATGTATATGTGGTACATTATATAATGTTGTTTTTCCTGCATTTAATATTGTTGCTGCTATTATTGGTAAAGATGCGTTTTTTGAGCCTGATATTTCTATTGTTCCTTCTACTTTGTTGCCTCCCTTTATTATGTATTCTGACATTTTTTCTCCACCTTTCCCTTTTTATTTTGCTATATATTATGTTATCTTTACAGATTTAGTGATTTTTGTAAAAAATAAGAGCTAAGATTTTTAATTCTTAACTCTTTAGTTCATTATTTTAGTTTTTGTTTTTTAGCAATTTTTCACATCATCAACTGTCACATAATCGCCTTTAAAATTTGGCATATCTACAAACGATTTTTCATTGTCCACTCTTTTATATATACCTTATATTCAAATATCTAGTAAAAATTAATTCCTACTTGAACTTTTATTGATTATAGACTATAATACCTAATATAAATTTAATAGAAGGAGAGTATCATGAAGGAAATAACTATAAGAAAATTATTTAAAAATACTACTGATTATATTAATAAAACAATTTCTATTGAAGGTTGGGTAAAATCTTTAAGAGATTCAAAAACATTCGGATTTATTGAATTAAATGATGGAACATTTTTTAAAAATATCCAAATTGTATTTAATAATGAATTATCTAATTTTGATGACATTTGCAAATTAACTCTTAGTTCATCTATAAAAGTTACTGGTAAAATGGTTGAAACACCAAATGCAAAACAACCTTTTGAAATTCAAGCAACAGGAATTGAAATTGAAAGTTTAGCAGATAATGATTATCCATTACAAAAAAAGAAACATTCTTTTGAATATTTAAGAACAATTGCACACCTTAGACCTAGAACAAATACTTTTAATGCTGTATTTAGAGTTAGAAGTGTTTTTGCATATGCAATTCACAAATTCTTCCAAGAACAAGGATTTGTTTATGTTCATACACCTCTTATAACTGGTAGTGACGCTGAAGGTGCAGGAGAAATGTTTAATGTTAATTCATTTAACTTAGAAAATTTACCTAAAACAGATGATGGAAAAGTTGATTATTCTAAAGATTTCTTTGGTAAACCTGCTCATCTAACAGTTAGTGGTCAATTAAATGCAGAAACATATGCAGAGAGTTTTTGTAATGTATATACATTTGGACCAACTTTTAGAGCTGAAAATTCAAACACTGTAAAGCATGCAGCAGAATTTTGGATGGTTGAACCAGAAATTTGTTTTGCAGATTTAAAAGATGATATGGATTTAGCAGAAGCTATGATTAAATATACATTTAAATATGTTTTAGATAATTGCCCAGAAGAAATGGAATTTTTTAATAAATTTATTGACAAAGATTTACTAGAAAGATTAAATCATGTAATTAATTCTGATTTTGCTAGAGTTACATATACAGATGCTGTAAAAGAACTTGAAAAGCATAATGATGAATTTGAATATAAAGTGTCTTGGGGTGTTGATTTACAAACAGAACATGAAAGATATTTGTGTGAAAAAATTTATAAAAAACCTGTTTTTGTTATGGATTACCCAAAAGATATTAAAGCATTTTATATGAAGCAAAATCCAGATGGAAAAACAGTTGCAGCTTCTGACCTTTTAGTTCCTGGTATTGGTGAAATAATTGGTGGAAGTCAAAGAGAAGAAAACTATGATAAATTATTAACTAGAATGAAAGAATTAAATATGCCAATTGAAAACTATAATTGGTATTTAGATTTAAGAAAATATGGTAGTTGTGTTCATTCTGGTTTTGGGCTTGGTTTTGAAAGAGGAATTATGTATTTAACAGGTATGCAAAATATTCGTGATGTTATTCCTTTCCCAAGAACACCAAAAAATTGTGATTATTAATTTAAAATTTATTTATAAAAAATAAGGTATATAAAATAAATTATATACCTTATTTTTTTAATTATATAAATATTTTTGTGGATTTACATGTGTTCCATTAATACGTATTTCTAAATGTAAATGTGGTCCTGTTGAATTACCAGTAGAACCAACAGCAGCAATTACATCTCCTGCTTTTACTTCTTGACCTACTTTAACATACATTTTGCTTGTATGTCCATACCAAGTTTCAACACCATTTCCATGGTCTATTTTTACTAAGTTACCATATGATCCACTATATTTGGCACATGTAACTGTACCACTTGCAACAGCTTTTATGTCTGTGCCTGTTGTTGCAGATATATCTAGTCCTGTATGCGTAGATTTTCTTAATCTACTGCTTTCTCCATATCTTGATGTAATTGTTCCTGAAATTGGTTTTGTTGCAATTTTTATACCATTAATTTCTGGCATTGCATCTAATTCTTCTTGAGCTTTTTTAGCTGCTTCTTCAGCTTGTTTTTCTGCCTCTTGTTTTTCAAGTGTTTCAGTTATTTTATTATTTACATCAGTTTTTGCAACTTCAATTCCAGCTACTTTTACTTCATCTTTATTTTGAGTATATTTTTCTAAAATACTTAGATCAAGTTCTTGCTCTGTATTTTCATTTTTTGCTTGATTAACAATTTCTTCTGCCTCTTCTATTGTATTAACAGTTTCTATTGTTTCATTATTAAGAGCTATATCATAATATTTATATGTTATAATTGCGTCTTCTTCTATTTTACTAGCAATTTGCTCTTCGTTTGTTTTTGTTTCTCTATTTATAAGTTTTAACTCATATTCAGGATCTGATTTTAGTTCAATATTGTCAACGTTTTTATTTTCTTCTATTAGACTTGTTTTTAGGCTTTCTTTAAATTCTTTTTTATTTTGTACATATCCTATTTCTTCACCTGATATTGTTACTTTATAGATTGGTTTATACTTAATTAATATTATCGCGATTATAAATCCAATTCCTATTATTACTATGTTAAAATACTTTAAAATTTCTTTTGTATAGTATTTCAGTTTCGGGTTTAAAATAAGCTTCACTCTCCTTTTTTCTTGTCTTTTTTAAACGCGACTATTATCTATTATACACTATATTCTTTACAAAATCAAATTATGTATACCTTTTTTGTCGTTATTTGTCAATTTAAACAAATCATTTTTGCCAATTTTAGCTATTTTAGTATATTTTTCTCTGTTTTGCTCTTATTTACTAACTTTTTCTCTATTTTTCTTAATAATTGATTTTCTATTATTTTAATTTGTTATATATTTTTTCTTTGTAACTCCCAACTGCATAACAAGCTGTAATTTGATAACAGCTTGCAATTTGTTGGTTCCACGAATTGTTACTGCATAAAAAATATATAACAAATTAAGAAATAAAACATATCTAACTAAAACTTTCAACTTTTAAAATAATTATACTAAAACTCTTTTATTAACCTATACATTCCATCTATATATTGTAGTTTCTGTAAATTTAAACTATAAAATGCTATTATGCTTCTGTAAAATGGAATAGGAAGGTGATTTTAATGGCTTTAGATTACAATATTATTGGTCAAAGAATTAAACAAGCTAGATTAAGTAAAAATTTAACACAAGAAGATTTAGCTGAACAAATAGACATTTCAGTTGCTTTTTTAAGTAGAGTAGAAAGAGGAAATTCTCATATAAATTTAAAAAGACTTAATCAATTATGTCGTTTATTAGATGTATCTGAAGGATATATTTTAAATGGTGTTTCTAGCAATTCTGAAAACTACCTAAATAAAGAATTTTCAGAATTATTAAAAAGTTGTTCTCCAGAAACACAAAGATTAATTTATGATATAGCAAAAGTAATTGCTGAACAAGAACACAATAGTGAAGAAGAAGTTTAATTTTCTTTAAGCATATAATATACAAATATTATATGCTTTTATTTTTTTCTTTTTCAACAAATTTATACATCATTTGTGAATATTTTGTAAATATCGACAAAATTTGCTTATTTAAATTGCTTATATTTTTTTCTTGTGATATTATAATAATTGCTTAAATGTTTATACTAATATAATGATAAAAAAATTAATTTTTAGGAGGTATACAATGGATTTTGAACAATGGAAAGGTTTTAAAAAAGGTGATTGGAAAGATGAAATAAATGTAAGAGATTTCATTCAACACAATTATACACCTTATGAAGGTGATAGTAACTTTTTAACTGAACCAACAGAAAAAACAAAAAAATTATGGAATGAAGTTTTAGAATTATACAAAAAAGAGCATGACTCTAAAGGTGGAGTATTAGATATAGATACAAAAACACCATCAACAATTACAGCACATGAAGCTGGATATATTGATAAAGATTTAGAAGATATTGTAGGTTTGCAAACAGATGCTCCTTTAAAAAGGTCTATTATGCCATTTGGTGGTATTAGAATTGTAGAAAAAGCTTGTGCTGCTTATGATAAAAAAGTTGATGACAAAGTTGAAGAAATTTTCCACAATTATAGAAAAACTCATAATGATGGAGTATTTGATGCATATACACCAGATATTAGAGCTGCAAGAAGTTCTCATTTAATTACAGGTCTTCCTGATGGATATGGACGTGGTAGAATTATAGGAGATTATCGTAGAGTTGCTTTATATGGTGTTGATATTTTAATTGAAGAGAAAAAACAAGAATTAGATATTTTAAATACAGATGATTTAACAGAAGAAATTATTCGTAGCCGTGAGGAAATAAATGAACAAATAAAAGCTTTAAATGAATTAAAAGAAATGGCTGCAAAATATGGTTTTGATATTTCTAAACCTGCTACAAATGCAAAAGAAGCTGTTCAATGGTTATATTTTGGATACTTAGGAGCAATTAAATCGCAAGATGGTGCTGCAATGAGTTTAGGTAGAACATCTACTTTCTTAGATATTTATTTTGAAAGAGATTTAGAAAATGGTGTTATTACTGAAGAAGAAGCACAAGAAATTATGGACCATTTTGTTATGAAATTAAGACTTGTTCGTTTCTTAAGAACACCTGAATATAACGAATTATTTAGTGGAGACCCTGTATGGGTTACAGAAAGTATTGGTGGTATGGGAATTGATGGTAGAACTTTAGTTACTAAAAACTCTTTCCGTCTACTTCATACACTTGAAAATTTAGGACCAGCTCCTGAGCCTAATATGACTGTATTATGGTCAACAAGACTTCCTGAAGGATTTAAAAAATTCACAACAAATTTATCTATACAAACATCTTCAATTCAATATGAAAATGATGATTTAATGAGAATTACTTTAGGAGACGATTATGGAATTGCTTGTTGTGTTTCTCCAATGAAAATTGGTAAACAAATGCAATTCTTTGGAGCTAGAGCAAACTTAGCAAAAACTCTTTTATATGCAATTAATGGTGGTAAAGATGAAAAAACTGGAAAACAAGTTACACCTTTATTCCAACCAATTACTTCTGAATATTTAAATTATGATGAAGTTATGCAAAAATTTGACCAAATGATGGATTATGTTGCAAAAATTTATATTAAAGCTTTAAATGCTATCCATTATATGCATGATAAATATTGTTATGAAGCTATTGAAATGGCTTTACATGATAAAGATATTGTTCGTACAATGGCTTGTGGTATTGCAGGTTTATCAGTTGTAGCAGATTCTTTATCAGCTATAAAATATGCAAAAGTTAAGGTTATTCGTGACGAAACAGGTTTAGCTATTGATTATGAAATTGAAGGTGACTTCCCTAAATTCGGTAATGATGATGATAGAGTTGACCAAATTGCTGTTGATGTTACAAAAGCATTCCTTAACAAATTGCGTAAACATCAAACTTACAGAAATTCAAAACATACATTGTCAATTTTAACAATTACTTCAAATGTAGTTTATGGAAAAGCTACAGGAAATACGCCTGATGGTAGACGTGCTGGTGCTCCATTTGGACCTGGTGCAAACCCACTTCACGGTAGAGATGTAAATGGTGCTATTGCTGTTATGAACTCAATTGCAAAACTTCCATTTGATTCAGCAGAAGATGGAATATCTTTCACATTTTCTATTACACCAAATACACTTGGTAAATCAGATGAAGAAAAAGTTGATAATTTAGTTAATATGTTAGACGGATATTTTACACAAACAGGACATCATATAAATGTAAATGTTTTTGATAGAGCGTTACTTTTAGATGCTATGGATCATCCTGAAAAATATCCTCAACTTACAATCCGTGTTTCTGGATATGCAGTTAACTTTACTAAATTAACTAGAGAACAACAACTTGATGTTGTTAACAGAACTATTCATGAAAAAATTTAGTAGCTTAAAATAAACTAATAAGGACGATATATTATGGAAAACGAAAAAGACTTAAAACATTATGCACGAGTTCATTCTTTTGAAAGCTTTGGAACTGTTGACGGACCTGGTATTAGATTTGTATTATTTTTACAAGGTTGCCATTTAAAATGTAAATATTGTCATAACCGTGATACGTGGAGTATCCATTCAGGAGAATATAAAACATTAGACGAAATTTTTGATAAAATTATGCGTTGTAAAAATTATATTTATCCACGTGGCGGTGTTACTATAAGTGGTGGTGAACCTCTTTTACAACCTCAATTTATAATAGAATTATTTAAAAAATTGAAAAAAGAAGGTATCCACACTTGTATTGACACCTCTGGGAATTTGCCATTAAGTGAAAATATCAAAAAAGTTCTTGAATTAACTGACTTAGTATTGCTAGATATTAAACATATTGATGATGAAAAGTGCAAAGAACTTGTTGGAAAGGGAAATAAATTTGAATTAGAATTTGCTAGATATTTAAGTGATAATGGTATCCATATGTGGATTAGACAAGTCCTTGTTCCAGGAATGACTGACGATGAAAATGATTTACTAAAATTAAAAGATTTTATTTCTTCTTTAGATACTGTTGATAGAGTTGAACTTTTACCTTATCACAATTTAGGGGAATATAAGTGGAAAGAACTTGGTTTTAAATATCCTTTAGAAGGTATTAGAGAAGCTAATGATGATGATATTAATAGAGCTAAAGAAATTTTAGGAATTTAAATCACAATCATGATTAAATAAAAAATAAAATAGAAACTATTATTTTCTATTTTATTTTTTATTTCACATTTTTATTTATTAATACATTCATTGTAATGATATTTTTTTATAATATCATTTCTTATTATTTCATTTTTTAATATACCTTTTCCTGATAAAAACCATGGTGTCTCATTTTTATGTGTTATATCAACTAATTCTTTTGCTGTTTTTTCGCCATATTTTTTCAATGTATCATCGATACTCTTTATTTTTTCTATTCCATTTTCCGCAAATAAAATTCTACTTTTAGCTGGCATTTCAAAAATATCTGTTGTATCAATGTCTTTGTCTTCAATTTCTTTATATCCATATCCCTTGTATTTTTCATAAACGCTTTCTACTACTGGACCATATTTATACGCATAAATTTTATCTTTATACAAATTTGTATCATATTTACACAAGTATTCTGCAAAGCACAAGTATGTTAATTTTTCTAACTTTAAATGTGTACATTTAACTTTTGAAAGTATATATTTTGCAACATCTAAACCTTTTAAAGTTCTATCTTCTTGTATTAAACTCATAAACTTTTCCTTATTATCAATTACCTCTACATTTTTAAAAAATGGATCTTTTTCAATAACAGATTTCCAAGTTTTTGAATCAGTTTGAACAAAATGTGTAGACAGTGACACATCTCTACCACATTTTTCTATAATATCTTGTATTATTTCTTTTAATTTCAAATAATCTTTTGGATCTGCTATATTATCTAATGCAATTCTCTTTCCTTTTGAATAACTACTACTCATAATTATATAATGTGTTATCAAAATGATTCACCTCCTTTGTTTTCTTCTTCCCATTTTGTATAACCCTGTTTATAGTTCTCATGTGAAATTATATTAGATTCATAATGTTTTTTATCCCATATTTGTAATTCCCACTGAAAACTATAATTGTTTTCTTTAAAATACATATGTGTTGCCACATAATCTCCTTTTGATGCATCATAACACTTAATTTTTCCGTTATATTTATTATCTACAAATTTCTTTATATCATTAAAATCAATATTTTCTTCAAAAATTATTCTTATACCATATAAATCATTAAAGCACTTATTTAAAGGAATTTCTCCATAATTATGTTTATTAGTCATATAATTGCTTATTTTATATTCTATTGAATTTTGAGCTTTAACTCTACTATTAACTTCACTTTTTAAATTTAATCGGTTAAATTCTAGTTTTATATCTAAGTGATTTTCATTTATAAATAATCTATAATTTAAAATAGTTGTTAATATATTATTATCATGTTCAATATCTTTTACTAATTTTTTCTTTTGATTTATTTCTTCATATAAATCACTTTTCTTCCACTTATTAGATAATCTTTTATACTCTTGTTCAATAAATATAATTAATACATCTAATTCTTCTAACATAATTGAATTCACTTCCTTTAATTCTATTATATTATATCTTATTATACACATTTTATCAATAAATTTATTTAAATATTAAAAGCCATGTTGTTGTTGTGTCAATGATGTGAAACAAGAATATATAAAATCACCATATAATTAAA
>OGXW01001324.1_pt1 | contig 18796 bp, 18 predicted proteins | sample 1576341 | NCBI WGS metagenome assembly OGXW01 (sample SAMEA3541592, study PRJEB24748) | human gut metagenome | biome: human gut; feature: human-associated habitat; material: faeces | place: China | collected 2012
CCGGAATTTATGAATTTGCTTCGCAAATTCTATTTTATGCGTGCTGCCGCACGAAACGCAAAACGCCAATCTGACTTTTTTGACAGACTGAAACGAGCCGTGAATCCTCATGTGATTCACGGCTCGTTTTTGTGTTCATCCGCACCCGGCAAACCATTTTTATTACTGCTATGGCGGAACACTCCATAATTCGGATGCTTTATCCACGGATAATCCGGCTCTGTATCATAATTATTTCGTATATATTTTTCTAACGCCGTTCGATCCATACTGCCATCTCCATTCCCCGATTTATATTTATCGTATCATATCCTCCGTATCGCCTGCAACCTTTCCAAAATCTCCTCCCATACATTATTCAAAAAAGTGCTTCTTACCGATTGACAAAAATATGGATTTGCAATATACTCTTAATTAAGAAACAGTACTAATAAAGGAGGTGCATTTTATGCAGACCAGAAACACCATTCAGCGTCAGATTGTATTGCAGGCAGTGAATCAGCTGCACAACCACCCTACCGCGGATGCGATTTATGCCGTTATCGCGGCGCAGCACCCGACCATCAGCAAGGCCACAGTTTACCGCAATCTGAACCAGCTGGCGGCTCAGGGCGAGATTTTGCGCGTGCCTGTGCCGACCGGTGCCGATCACTTTGATTTCAACATCAAGCCGCATTATCATGTGCGGTGCACCAAGTGCGGCGGCGTTTTTGATGTATTTATGCCGCCTGTCACCGATCTCATCGACCGCGTGGAGGATTCCTCCGGCGTGGAGCTGCATCGGTACGAAATTCTGTTTGAGGGTATTTGCAGCGCTTGCAGGAAAGACTAAAAGAGCAGTCAGAACGGTCTGACCGTCAACTGGAAGAATAGCGGAGAAAGGATAACTGTTATGGCAGAACTCAAGGGCACCCGCACCGAAGCAAACCTGCAGACCGCATTCGCAGGCGAATCCATGGCACGCAATAAGTACACGTTCTTTGCCTCCAAGGCGAAAAAGGACGGCTATGTGCAGATTGCGAAAATCTTCGAGGAGACCGCCGCAAACGAGAAGGAGCACGCGAAAATCTGGTTCAAACTGCTCAACGGCGGCATTGACGACACCGCAGCCAACCTCAAGGCTGCCGCAGAGGGCGAAAACTACGAGTGGACCGACATGTACGCCACCTTCGCCAAGGAGGCGCGTGAGGAGGGCTTCGACCACATCGCGGATCTGTTTGAGATGGTCGGCGCAATCGAAAAGGAGCACGAGGAACGCTACCGCAGGCTGCTCAAGAATGTCGAGGATAAGCTGGTCTTTTCCCGCGACGGCGACTGTGTATGGCAGTGCTCCAACTGCGGACATATCGTTGTCGGCAAACAGGCGCCGGAGATCTGTCCGGTTTGCGCACATCCTAAAGCCTACTTTGAACTCAAGGCTGACAATTACTAATTGAAAATGGAGAATGGAGAATTGCGGTATCGCGCAAACGCGATGATTGAATTGCCGCCCATTGGGAGGAATAACTCCATCCACCTCAATAATCGCAAAAACGAGGGAGAAACAACCGTTTCTCCCTCGTTTTGTCATTTGAACATCAATGAACCAATGAAAAATGAACCGAAACCCGTTTGACCGTCGCGTTCATTCTCCATTCTCCATTTTCAATTTTCAATTTGCGTTCCGCACCGCGTCCTTCATGCTCTTGACGTACTCCTTGACGTGCGGCACGCAGTCCTTGCCGTACTTCGCGCAAATCTTAACGATTGCCGAGCCGACGATCGCGCCGTCCGACTGGGCGGCCATCTTTGCGGCCTGCTCGGGCGTGGAAATTCCGAAGCCGACCGCGCACGGGATGTCCTGCGTCTCCTTGACCAGCTTTACCATTGCGCCGATATCGGTTGTGATGTTCGAGCGCACGCCGGTAACGCCGAGCGAGGACACGCAGTACACGAAGCCGGAGGCTTCCTTTGCGATCATGCGGATGCGGTCGTGCGAGGTCGGCGCAATGAGCGACACGAGGTCCAGACCGTACTGGCGGCACAGCGGGTCAAACTCGGCCTTTTCCTCGAACGGAACATCCGGCAGGATAAGACCGTCCATGCCGATCCCGGCGGCGGTGCGGATGAAACGCTCCGAGCCGTAGGAGTACACCACGTTCGCGTAGGTCATAAATACCATCGGAATGTCTGTCTTTTGACGGATACGGCGCACCATGTCGAAGATTTTGTCGGTCGTCGTGCCCGCAGACAGCGCACGCACGTTCGCCTCCTGAATGACCGGACCCTCAGCGGTCGGGTCGGAGAACGGAATACCCAGCTCGATGAGGTCCGCGCCCGCGTCCGCCATCGCGTATACGATTTCTTCCGTGACCTCCAAAGACGGGTCACCGCAGGTTACAAAGGGAATGAAAGCCTTGCCGCTCTGGAAGGCAGATTTTATCTTGCTCATAGCTTACTCCTTTTTCGTAGGGCGTGACGACCTCGGCACGCCGATGGTAACGATGTGCATACGGCCTGCATGGCGCGCCGAGTCGTCGCGCCCTACGGCATATATTCAAAAACGATGCATAAATTTCCTAATCACTCATGAATATCCTCGCCGCGGTAGCGTGCGATTGCCGCGCAGTCCTTATCGCCGCGGCCGGAGATATTGATAACGATGGTCTGGTCTTTTCGCATGGTCGGCGCGAGCTTCATCGCGTGCGCGACAGCGTGTGCAGACTCGATCGCCGGGATGATACCCTCGATACGGCTGAGATACTCGAATGCGTTTACCGCTTCGTCGTCCGTCACCGGAACGTACTCCGCGCGGCCGATATCGTGCAGATAAGCGTGCTCCGGGCCGATGCCGGGGTAATCCAGGCCGGCGGAGATGGAGTAAACCGGAGCGATCTGACCGTATTCGTCCTGGCAGAAATAGCTCTTCATGCCGTGGAAAATGCCCAGACGGCCGGTAGCGATGGTCGCGGCCGTTTCTGCAGTATTTACACCGCGGCCCGCGGCCTCGCAGCCGATCAGACGCACGCCCTCATCCTCGATGAAGTTGTAGAACGCGCCGATGGCGTTCGAGCCGCCGCCGACACACGCCATGACAACATCCGGGAGTTTGCCCTCCTTTTCAAGCATCTGCTCCTTGATCTCCCTGGAGATGACCGACTGGAAATCGCGCACGATGGTCGGGAACGGGTGCGGACCCATGCACGAGCCGAGGCAGTAATGCGTATCGTCAATGCGGGAAGTCCACTCGCGGAAGGCTGCCGAGCAGGCATCCTTGAGCGTGCCCGTGCCGGTCGAGACTGGGATGACCTCCGCGCCGAGCAGGCGCATGCGGTACACGTTGAGCGCCTGCCGCTCGGTGTCCTCCACGCCCATGAACACCACGCACTCCATGCCCATGAGGGCTGCGGCAGTCGCGGTCGCTACACCGTGCTGACCGGCGCCGGTCTCTGCGATCAGACGGGTCTTGCCCATCTTTTTCGCCAGCAGCGCCTGACCGAGCACGTTGTTGATCTTATGTGCGCCGGTGTGGTTGAGATCCTCGCGTTTGAGGTAAATCTTCGCACCGCCGAGGTCGCGGGTCATATGCTCCGCAAAGTACAGCCGCGACGGACGGCCTGCGTAGTTGTTCAGCAGCTCGGTCAGCTCCGCGTTGAATGCCGGATCGTTCTTATAGTGGTTGTAGGCTTCCTCCAGCTCGATAACCGCGTTCATCAGCGTTTCCGGCATGTACTGACCGCCGTGTACGCCAAAACGTCCCTTGCTCATTGGTTTGCTCCTTTCACGAGCGCCGACACGCGGCGCATCTTGTCCATATCCTTTACGCCGTCCGTTTCGATGCCGCTGGACAGGTCGAGCGCATACGCGCCGGTCTGTGCGGCTCTTTGGACGTTGGTTTCATTCAGCCCGCCCGCGAGAAAATACGGGTGGTTTACCTCGCCTATCAGCGACCAGTCGAACGTCTTGCCGCTGCCGCCGTAGGCGTGCTTTACATAGGTATCCAGCAGCAGATACTCCACCGGCAGGGTGTCCGCCTGCTCAATATCGCGGTGCGTTTCCACGCGGACGGCGTAGAGAATGGGCGCGTTCGTCAGCTTTCGCAGCTTCTCTATATAATGCACGCTCTCGCCGCCGTGCAGCTGGATGATGTCGATGACTTCATCGCGCACCAGCGCGGCGATGTGCTCCGGCTCGTCGTTCACAAACACACCGACCGCCTTAATTTCCGGGTCGAGGTGCTCCTTGAGCCGCGCCGCATCCATATCCGACACATGCCGGCGGCTCTCTGCAAACACAAAGCCGATGAAGTCCGGTTTGGTTTCGTTTGCAGCCTCAATATCCGCTTTGCGGGTCAGTCCGCAGAATTTCAGCTTCATTTTGTGGCCTCCCTGAGTGCGTCGAGCGCCTGCTTTTTATCTGCGGCACGCATGAGGTATTCGCCTACCAGAACGGCATCCGCGCCGGTCTTTCGCAGTACCGCCGCATCCGCCGGAGAGGAAACGCCGCTCTCGGCCACAAAAACCGTGCCCGCCGGTGCGCCCTCGCGCAGCCGCGCCGCATTGCCGAGGTCAACGGTGAAGTTCTTGAGGTTGCGGTTGTTCACGCCGATGAGCCGTGCGCCCGCTCGAACCGCGGACTGCATTTCCTGTGCATCGTGCGTTTCCACCAAAGCGCTTATGCCTAATTTGTCGCAAATGCCGATATAATCGCGTATGGTTTCGGTGTCGAGCAGCGTGCAAATGAGGAGCACCGCATCCGCGCCGAGGACTTTGGCCTGATAAATCTGGTACTCGTCCACCGTAAAATCCTTGCGGATCATCGGTTTGGTGACGATTCCCCTAACCTTTTGGAAGATTTCGTCCGACCCGAGGAACCACTTGGGCTCGGTCAGGCAGGAAACGCAGTCCGCGCCCGCGCTCTCGTAGCTTTGCGCGATGGCTTCAAAGTCGAACACCGGGTCGATAACACCCTTGGACGGGCTGGCCTTCTTGACCTCGCAGATGAACGCGCAGTCGCGGCCTGCAAGCGCCTTCTCGAACCGAAAATCGCCTTTCGGAAGCGCTTCGGCCCGTGCTTTCATGTCCGCGAGCGAGATTTTCGCCTTGTCCGCCGCGACCCGCTCGCGGGCGTGCGCCGCCAGTTCGTCGAGGATCATGCCTTTGCCGCCTCCTGCGTTGCCGCCGCGAACCGGTCGAGCTTCGCGAGCGCCGCGCCGCTGTCGATAATCTCTGCGGCCTTTTTGATGCCGTCCGCCAGCGTCAGGCCGTCCAGACCGAGGTACAGCGCGATACCGGCGTTCAGCAAAATTTCCTCGCGCTTTGCGCCCTGTTCCTTGCCGGAGAGGATGCCGCGGGTGATCTGTGCGTTCGCCTTGGGCGAGCCGCCGCGCAGGTCATCCACCGTGCACAGGGACAGACCGTATTCGGTCGGGTCGAGTTCATACGGCGTCAGCTTGCCGTCGCGGATTTCGCAGACCTTGTTCCTGCCGATGAGGCTGGCCTCGTCCATACCGCCGCCGCAGACCACCATGCCGCGCGTTACGCCGAGATTGGAGAGCACCTGCGCCATCGGCATGACGAGGCTTTCATCGTACACGCCGAGCAGCTGCATGGTCGCGCGCGCCGGATTGGACAGCGGGCCGAGCACGTTGAAGATGGTGCGCTCGCCCATGCCCTTGCGGACGGGAGCCACGTTCTTCATGGACTTATGATAGCCCTGTGCGAACAGGAAGCAGATGCCCGTTTCCGCCAGCACCTTTTCGTTCTGCTCGGGCGACAGCGACAGGACAACGCCGAGCTCCTCGAGCACGTCAGCCGCACCGGATTTGGAGGACACTGAACGGTTGCCATGCTTTGCCACCGGCACGCCGCCCGCCGCCGCCACAAATGCGGCAGTCGTGGAGATATTGAACGAGCCGACCTCGTCACCGCCCGTGCCTACAATATCCATGACCGCGCCCTTCGGCTCAATGTGCGCGCCCTTTTCACGCATAACCTCGGCGCAGGCGGTGATCTCGGTGATGGTTTCGCCCTTCATGCGGAGCGCTGTCAGCAGGGTTGCCATTTCAATGTCGGTCGCGGTGCCGTCCATCATTTCTTCCATCGTTGCACGAGCGATGGTGTAGTCCAAATCTCGGCCGTTGATGGCCTCGTGAATTGCAAGCTGAATCATAATTCGTACCTCTTTTGTAAATGTTAAATCTCTAAGTAATTGAAAATTGAGAATGGAAAATGGAAAATGTCGCTATCCTTGCGCGAGTTCCGTCCGCGCTGCGACAATGTGCGGCGCTCTGCGCCGAATTAAATCATCGCGCTCTGCGCGATACCTTAATTCTCAATTCTCCATTCTCAATTCTCCATTTTCAAAAAGTTCTGCATAATCGTTGTTCCCTGCGGTGTGAGAATGGATTCCGGATGAAACTGCACGCCGTAAATCGGCATGGTCTTATGCCGCACAGCCATGATCTCTCCTCTTTCGTCACGCGAGATGATCTTGAGGCACTCCGGCAGAGAATCCGGTGCAGCGACCAGAGAATGATAGCGCGCTACCATGGTCTTTTTTGCCAGACCCTTGAACAGCGGCTCGTCGGTATCCACCTCGACGATGCTCTGCTTGCCGTGCATGAGCTGCTGCGCGTGCTCGATGCGGCCGCCGAACGCTTCGCAGATGGCCTGATGACCGAGGCACACGCCGAGAATCGGGATGTTGCCGCCGAGCCTGCTTACCACTTCCTCGCAAATGCCCGCGTCCTTCGGGTAGCCGGGCCCCGGAGAAAGAATGATGTGCGAGGGATTCAGTCCCTCGATTTCGCTGACGGTGAGCGCGTCATTGCGGACAACGCGCATATCCGGCTCGATAGCCGCCGCCTGCTGGAACAGGTTATAGGAAAAAGAATCGTAATTGTCTATCAGGAGAATCATTATCCGTCCACCTCCGAAGCACGCTCGATGGCGTTCATAACTGCCTTTGCCTTGTTTGCGCTTTCCATATATTCATTATGCGGCACGGAATCCGCGACGATGCCGCCGCCCGCCTGCACGGTCACGATGCCGTTCTTCTTGGCAGCCATGCGGATAGCGATGCAGGTATCCATATTGCCGGTGAAATCCAGATAGCCGAGTGCGCCGCCGTACACGCCGCGCGGCTCGCTCTCCTGCTCCTCGATGATCTCGCAGGCGCGGATCTTGGGTGCGCCGGACAGGGTGCCTGCCGGAAGCACGGCTTCGATGGCGTCGCACGCGTCGTACTTTTCGTCAATGTCGCCCTCGACCTGCGAGCAGATGTGCATGATCTTGGAATAGCGGTGGATCATCATATAATCGGTGACCTCCACCGTGCCGATCTTGGACACGCGGCCGAGGTCATTTCTGCCGAGATCGACCAGCATATTATGCTCGGAAAGCTCCTTTTCGTCCGCGAGAAGCTCGTTCTCGAGCGCCTTATCCTCCTCCGGCGTTTTGCCGCGCGGACGCGAGCCCGCAACCGGGAAGGTGGTCAGGCGGCCGTTATCCAGTCGGACGAGCGTTTCCGGAGAGGAACACATGATCTCGTCCCCATCAATGGAAAGGAACACCATGTACGGCGAGGGGTTGGTGGTGCGGAGCACGCGGTACGCGCTCAGCAGGCTGTCCTGATACGGACTGGAGAACTGCCGCGACTGCACGGCCTGAAAAATATCGCCGTCAAAGATGTACTCGCGGGTCTTTTCCACGATATCGGCGTACTGCGCCTCGGTGACGTTGCAGGTGAAGCTCGGCCTGCCGGTTGCCTTGAGCGGCGGAAGCGGGGTCTGGTCGTTGATCAGCGCCGCCATGCCCTCGAGCGCCGCACAGGCTTTGCCGTAATTCTCCATCACGCTGTCGGTCCTCATGTTGACCACGAGCACGATCTTCTGCTTGAGGTGGTCGTACGCGATGACCTTGTCGAACAGCATCAGGTCAAAATCGTCCCATGCGCCGCGCTTGATATTGAGGGTCGGCTCGGCGTAGCCCAGCATCGCATACGCGAAGTAGCCCACAAAGCCGCCCGTGAACGGCGGCAGACCCTCAAGCCGCGGTGCGCGGTACTCGCCGAGCACCTCGCGGAGCACGGTGAGCGGCTTGTCGGTCTTGACCGTCTTGTTGACCGTACCCTCGAGCGTTACCGTGCCGTTTTTGCAGGTCGCACGCAGGATCGGGTCGTAGCCGAGAAACGAGTAGCGCGCCCATTTTTCGCCGCCCTCCACGCTCTCCAGCAGGAAAAAGCGGTCGGAACGGGTCTGCAGGCGACGCAGCAGCGAAATCGGCGTTGTCATATCGGCGTAGATCTCGCGGCAGACCGGAATGGTCGTATACTCCTTCGCGAGTTCTAAAATCTCATCACAGCTTGGGGTAATCATTGTGTTTTCCTCCATTTACAAACAAAAAAGGCTTTCATCCTATGATGCAAGTGCATCATGGGACAAAAGCCTGTTACTTCTGCGGTACCACCCAAATTGACGTACAAAAACGTCCACTCTGTCGTGTGCCAACACACACGCTCCCATGATAACGGCGGGAATCCCGTCAGCCATACTCTCCTTTCGGATTTGAGGCTGCCCTCACAAGTCCATTCAGTAACGTCCTCTGCTGCTTTCCTCACACCACCGGAAAGCTCTCTGGAAGCACGGTCTCGCTCTTACTCACTCTTGTTCTGCGGTTTTGCAATTTCTGAGTTCAGTATATTCCCACTATGAGAATTTGTCAAGTGGATTTTTTGCGTTTTTTCTCAAAGTCCTACTTTTTCTCTATGTTATTTCGCAATGGGATACGACGGGCACACCGCGCCGAGCGGACAGCCCTCGCACTTCGGGCTGCGCGCCGTGCAGTGCTCGCGGCCGAACAACACCAGCCGGTGGCAGAAATCGGACGACTCCGCCGGGTCGAGCAGCTTTCTCAGGGCGTTCTCCACCTTGACCGGGTCCTTCTCGTTCTTGACGAAGCCCAGCCGGTTGGACAAACGGATGCAGTGCGTATCGCACACAATGGCCGGTTTGCCGAAAATATCCCCGAGGATGAGGTTGGCGGTCTTGCGGCCGACGCCCGGGAGCTTGAGCAGCTCCTCCATGGTATCCGGCACCCTGCCGCCGTAATTGGCGATGAGCATCATGGCGCACGCCTTGAGGTCGCGCGCTTTGGTGCGGAACAGGCCGCAGGTCTTGATGGCCTCGGCAATCTCCTCCTCGGGCGCATCCGCGAAGCTCTGCAGGGTCGGAAACTGCTTGAATAATTTTTCCGTCACAATATTGACGCGCGCGTCCGTGCACTGCGCGGAAAGCCGGGTGGCGAACAGCAATTCATAATCGTGTGTATAATGCAGGGCGCAGACCGCCTCCGGATAGACGGTTTTCAGCAGCTCGGTAACGGTGGCGGCACGTTCTTTCTTAGTCATTTTGTTATCCTCTCTCCACAAGTTTTCCTACGATAATTGTAGCATATCGTCGAAAAAAGGGCAACTATTTGCACAAAAATGCACAATGTAACAATTTCACTATAAACTGCTAAAGCGTTAACGCAAAAATCAGATGTTTGTCAATAGATTCCATGCGAAAAATGTGGTTTAATTATAATAGTAAATTCTTATCCCGCAGGAGGCTGTATCATGGTTCGTCAAACAATGGACTTCGTGACGGCGTTCGATCCCGAACTCGGACGTATGATCGAAGCGGAATACAAACGACAGGCGCGCAACATTGAGTTGATCGCCTCGGAAAACATCGTCAGCGAGGCTGTTATGGCGGCAATGGGCAGCGTGCTGACCAACAAGTACGCCGAAGGCTATCCCGGCAAGCGCTACTACGGCGGCTGCGAATGCGTCGATGAGGTGGAAAACCTCGCCATCCACCGCGTGTGCCAGCTGTTCGGCGCGAAATACGCGAACGTGCAGCCGCACTCGGGCGCGCAGGCGAACATGGCGGTCTATCAGGCGCTGTGCAAGCCGGGTGATACCGTGCTCGGCATGAGCCTGGACAACGGCGGTCACCTGACCCACGGCTCGCCGGTCAATCAGTCCGGCCTGCTGTACAACATCGTGCCCTACGGCGTGGATGAGAACGGTCTCATTGACTATGATGCGCTCCGTGCCCTTGCAAAAAAGGAGCAGCCGAAGATGATCATCGCCGGTGCGTCCGCGTACCCGCGCGCCATCGACTTTGCAAAATTCGCTGAAATCGCACACGAGGTCGGCGCGTACCTGTTCGTTGACATGGCGCACATTGCCGGTCTGGTGGCTGCCGGTCTGCACCAGAGTCCGGTTCCCTACGCGGATGTCGTCACCACCACCACGCACAAGACGCTGCGCGGTCCGCGCGGCGGCGTCATTCTGACGAACGATGAGGAACTGGCAAAGAAGTTTAACAAGGCCATCTTCCCCGGCACACAGGGCGGTCCGCTCGAGCATGTCATCGCCGCAAAGGCGGTCTGCTTCGGCGAGGCGCTCAAGCCGGAGTTCAAGGCGTACCAGCAGCGCGTCGTCACTAATGCGCGCGTGCTCGCGGACGCACTCCAGAAGCAGGGCTTCGATCTGGTCGGCGGCGGCACGGACAACCACCTCATGCTCATCGACCTGCGAAAGACCGGCGTGACCGGCAAGGAGCTGCAGCGCCGTCTGGACGAAGTGTACATCACCGCCAACAAGAATGCCATTCCGAACGACCCGGAAAGTCCGTTCGTCACCTCGGGCATGCGCATCGGCACGCCCGCTGTTACCACCCGCGGCTTCGGTGCGCCGGAGATGCTCCGCATTGCCGAGTTCATCTGGCAGGCCGCAACCGATTTTGACAACAAGGCAAACGATATCCGGCGAAATGTACGCGATATCTGCGCAAATTTTCCAATTTACTAACAATTTTTGCCGATTCTCTACTATGGGAATCGGCTTTTTGGTTGGCTTTGTTCGGTTTGCATAATGCAAAATTACCTGTCATAAACAGTCGAGCAGATAAAGTTTTTGTAAGGTTTGAACAAAACGCTTGCCTTTTCCCGTCAGTATGCTATACTTAGATACGAGAGGGAGAGCAAATCCCGCCAAATGGCTTGGAGGAAATAACAAAAGGGGAAATGCAGTAATGGGAATTAAACTGAAACTGACCGGTCTCCGGCGATTTGTCCGAACCGAAGCTGAGATTGCGGACTACACCGCGCAGGTCGCGGCAGCGCAGGACACACTCGTGAACGGCACCGGCGCCGGAAACGATTTTCTTGGCTGGCTGAATCTGCCGGTGGATTATGACCGGGACGAGTTTGCACGCATCAAGCAGGCGGCAAAGAAGATTCAGCAGACCTGCGATGTGCTGATCGTCATCGGCATCGGCGGCTCGTATTTAGGGGCACGGGCAGCCATCGAGTTCGTAAACGGTCAGTTCTACAACCAGACCCGCCCGGAGGGCATTCCGGAGGTGTACTTTGCCGGCAACAACATTTCGTCGTCCTACTTAAACGACATTATCAAGATGATCGGTGACCGCGATTTCTGCATCAACATCATCTCGAAGTCGGGCACGACCACCGAGCCTGCCATCGCCTTCCGCGAGCTGAAAAAGCTGTGCGAAGTCAAATACGGCAAGGAGGGGGCGCGCGAGCGCATCTTCGCCACGACGGATAAGGAGCGCGGCGCGCTCAAAAGGCTGGCGGATGACGAGGGCTACGAGACCTTTATTGTGCCGGATGACATCGGCGGCCGTTTCTCGGTGCTCACGCCGGTCGGTCTGCTGCCGATGGCTGCAGCCGGTCTGGACATTGACGCGGTGATGGCAGGCGCTGCCGCCTCCCGCGAGGAATATTCTCATGGCTCCTTGCACGACTGCGCGCGCTATGCGGCACTGCGTAATCTGCTGCTGTTCAAGGGCAAATCCATGGAGATCATGGTAAATTACGAGCCGTCGCTCGTCATGCTCGGCGAATGGCTCAAGCAGCTGTTCGATGAGTCCGAGGGCAAGGACCATAAGGGTCTGTTCGTCACCTCAGCGAATTTCTCCACCGACCTGCATTCCATCGGTCAGTTCATTCAGGACGGCTCGCGCATCATGTTCGAGACCGTGCTGTGGGTCAAGGAGCCGCGCTCCGAGATTACCATCGAGCATACCGAAGAGGATATCGACGGCCTGAATTATCTGGCAGGTCAGACCGTGCAGCACGTCAACCAGAAGGCGTACGAGGGCACGCTGATCGCCCATATGGACGGCGGCACACCGAATATCATCATTGAGATCGACCGCACGGACGCTTGGCATTTCGGCTATCTGGTCTACTTTTTCGAGAAGGCCTGCGGCATTTCGGGCTACCTGCTCGGCGTAAATCCGTTCAATCAGCCGGGTGTTGAGGATTATAAGAAGAATATGTTTGCACTTCTGGGCAGATCGGGTTTCGAGGAGCGGAGAAAATACCTCGAGGCTCGTGTCAAGCTGGAAGACTGATCGTCCCTTTTCCCCTTTGTGTTGATGGGGTATAACTCCGGTGATTTCACTAAATCACGCACATAACCGATACTGGATACCAAAAAGATGCCGAAGGCAACTTCGGCATCTTTTCATGCCTCGAAAGAAGCACAAAAATATTGTATGATACAAAAGAATTCTCCCTTTTCAGAATTGTGTACTTATGGGAAATGAGCTTATAAATATACATTGCAAACAGCAGACATCTATTTTATAATCAAATATAAAAATCGGAACTTGAGGTGATGAAACTATGGCTGAAATACAAATTGCATGGTTAGAATTGATGACAGTTGGAGGTCTTGGTGTAATATTAGTTCTACTAGGAGTTATTTTCAATATCATTGTAAAAAGACAGAATAAATTGTGTACAAAAAAGACAGACGGTATTGTTAAACAATATGGGTTTCCTGGAAATGGAAGAGTGTACCCAATCGTTGAGTACTTTGTGAATGGAACTTGTTATAAAGCAAAGAAAAAATTTCGAGGAATTATAACAACGCAACTATCAGGAGTACCTGTACCGATGAAATCAGAAGTCTATGAAGATGAAAAAGGATGGCTACATGTAAAAACTGGAGCTATTGCAAATTTGCGTCAATTTGCGGAGCAGTTGTGGCCTATCAACAGTAAGATGACAGTTTATTATAATCCAAACAATCCTAAAAAGTGCTATGTTGATAGACCAATTTCAAAAAGTTTTACTTCCATGATGTTTATCATAATGGGGACAGTAACAATACTCTCGAGTGTACTGGTATTCTTTTTGATGCAGTTATAAATTGCAAAAGATAATTGCTAATCAGACAACTTCCAGTTTGTTGAACTGAATAGCATATTCTGACCGATAGGAGCAAGGTTAAAACCCATCTTGCTCCTTTTCCAATGCTTAAAGTTCCGTCCAATCGACGGAGGCATTGGCGGATAGGCTTATATCAACACAAAAGGTAAAAGGGAGGACTGATCCCTTTGCTGTATTCAAGGAGAGAGCGCTGTGCTCTCTCCTTTTGATTTTGCGCGTATGCCAAATCTCCACGCTCATTCTCCATTCTCAATTACTCCACCCTTGCGTAAATCCAGCCATTCCGGGCAAAATAAATGCGGTGATGAAAATGAAACTGCAAACTCCCGCAGTCTTTGCACTGGGTGCGGCCGGCTACGCCGCGCTTGAGCTTCTCTGGCGCGGACGCACCCACTGGACGATGGCGCTGACCGGCGGTGCGGTTCTGGTCGGTCTGCGGCGGCTGCGGCGGCGCGTACACGAGGAAAACCCGCTCTCCCGCTGCTTGTGCGGCGCGGCATGCATCACGGCGGCGGAATATGTGGTCGGCTGTACGGTCAACCGGCATTTCCGGCTGCGCGTGTGGGATTACTCGCACGAATTCGGCAATGTTCAAGGGCAGATCTGCCCGAAATACGCCGTGCTGTGGACGCTGCTCGCCGCACCGATCATGCTGCCGAAATAAGACGAAAATGTGTGCCTCTCCCCTTGCAATACGGTTTTCAATGGCTTATAATAGTGGTAAACTATGCAGAAAAGGAGACACACCATGCTGATCGCAGTCAATGCAGGAAACAGCCGCGTTTTGCTCGGCGGCTATGAGGAGGACGGACAGGTTTTCTCTGCCTCCATCGCAACCGAGCCTAAGCTGACGCGCGACGACTACGCCTGCAAGCTGCAGCAGGTGCTTTTGCTGTACGGCGTGAACGTGCGCCGCATCCACGGCGGTATTGTCAGCTCGGTCGTTCCGAGCATGGTCGGCGTGCTCGAGGGTGCGCTGCGCCTGCTCGGCATCCGCGATGTTATCGAGGTATCGAGCGGCGTCAAGACCGGACTCAACATCCGCTCCGAGCAGCCGCGGCAGGTCGGCTCGGACCGCGTAGCCGCTGCGGTGGCCGCCCGTGCCAAGGGAAAGCTGCCGTGCGTGGCGATTACGCTCGGCACCGCGACCACGTTCACCGCGCTCGATGGGTCCGGTGCGCTGGTCGGCTCAGCCATCACGGCGGGCGTGCAGCTGAGTCTGCTCGCGCTCCGCGAGCAGGCAGCGCAGCTTCCGGCGGTCGCCATCGACGCCAAGGACGAGGGCATTCTCGCCCGGAACACGGTCGATGCCATGCGCGTCGGCGCGGTTTACGGTGCCGCATCGCTCGTGGACGGCATGGTTGAACGCTTTGCGGAAGCGCTCGGTGAAACGCCGTATGTCGTGCTCACCGGAGAGCTTGCGCCGCTCGTCACTCCCTATCTGCGTATCCCGTTCGAGTACGATGAAAGCCTTGTGCTCGACGGTCTGCACCTGATTTGGAAGAAAAATCGGGGAAATTAAGATGTGGCAGTGAACAAATCTCACTGACCAAACACAAATTGTATTGCGCTGTACCTGAACGGACGGCAGCAGGAGGAATTACAAATGAATAACAAAACTACCAATGTACGGTATCTCGCGCAGCTGGCGCTGCTGGCGGCGATCGAGGTCGTGATGAAGCTGATGGGTCTGGGCAGCGTGCCGGTTGGCCCGCTGTACATGTCGTTCCTGACCGTGCCGATCGCTGTCGGCGCGATGACCATGGGTCCGACCGCCGGTGCGATCCTCGGCGGCGTGTTCGGTCTGGTCAGCATGAAGGACGCCATCACCGGCGTGTCGGCTATGACAAGCGTATTTTTCCAGATCAGCCCGATCAACACCTTCGTTCTGTGCGTTGTCATGCGCGTGCTGATGGGCTGGTGTGTCGGCCTGCTGTTCCGCGTGCTGCGCCGCGTGGACCACAAGAAGAGCTGGAGCTATTTCGTTGGTGCGCTGTCCGCGCCGCTGCTGAATACCATTTTCTTCATGGGTTACATCGTTCTGGTGTTCTACAAGACCGACTACATTCAGGAGCGCGTTGCCTCTCTCGGCGTGGCTAACCCGCTGTCCTTCGTGGTTGCACTGGTCGGCGTACAGGGTCTGATCGAGATCATCGTCGGCTGTGCGGTCGGCGGCGTGCTCGCCCGTGCGGTAGCATCGTTCCTCGGTCATCGTGCGCCTGCAAAAGCAGAATAAATAATTGCTAATTGCGGCAGTTTCTCTCATTTTTCGCAGAGAAACTGCCGTTTTGCGTTCCCGGAAAACCTTTCCGTACCCAGAGAATTTCCGCGCCGCCAAATGTCCGGCAGAATAGAAAAGGTTCACAGCGTTGTTTTCATGCTCCGCGCGGCATAGTAATAGCGGAGGTGAAAAAATGCAAAAAAATCACGCAAAACGCACGGCGCTCGCCCTGTTCCTGCTGTTTGCGGTGACAGTCTCCGCGCAGGCGGCAAAAATCGCCGAGGTCATCCCGATCGGGCACACGGTCGGCATCAAAATGCAGGCGGAGGGCGTGCTCATCGTGCAGCTGACCGAGGTGCAGGGCGCGGACGGCACGCACTCCCCTGCGAAGGAGGCGGGCGTGCAGGAGGGCGATGTGCTGTGCCGCGCCGGTGAGACCGCGCTGCACTCGAACGACGATCTGCAGAAGCAGGTCGCGCTCTCGGCGGGACAGCCGATCAAGCTGACGCTCGAGCGCGGAGACGCGGAGAAAAGCGTCACGGTGACGCCGTGCCGGGACAAAACCGGTGCGTACCGCATCGGCGTGCTCGCGCGCGACAGTCTGGCAGGAATCGGCACACTGACCTACGTTGACCCGCAGACCGGCGCGTTCGGCTCGCTCGGTCACGGCATCTGCGACAGCGAGACCGGCGTGCTGCTGCCGCTGCAGGAGGGCACGATCATTCACTCAACGGTGAGCAGCGTGCAGCGCGGCAAGGCGGGTGAACCGGGTTCGCTGCAGGGCGAATTTTCGACCGAAAAACCACTCGGAACCGTGGCGCAGAACACAGAAAGCGGCATTTTCGGCACCATAACGGACGATTCGCTGTACAGCGAGCTGCAGTGCGTGCCGGTCGCGTCGGCAGACGAAATCAAAATCGGTGACGCGGAAATCCTGTCCAACGTGGACGGCGACAGCGTGCAGCGTTATTCTGTCCAGATTGTCAAGCTCTATCCGGCGAACGACGAATACGGGCGCAGCATGATGCTCCGCGTGACCGATTCGCAGCTTGCGGAGAAAACCGGCGGCATCGTGCAGGGCATGAGCGGCAGTCCGATCCTGCAGAACGGCAAGCTGATCGGCGCGGTAACGCATGTGCTGGTCGATAATCCGCTGGAGGGGTATGGCATTTCGATGGAGAAAATGCTCAAAGCGAGTTAGATTTCATGAGCAATCAGGAATCAGCAGTTCGTAATTTGTGATGGGTTTACCTTGCGTTTGGGCGCACATTGTGCGCCCTTTCTTTCGGGTTAATAACCGCTGTTTTGTTGTCGAAAACCGCAGTTTTGCTTGTATTTTGTCTATTTCCGGGGAATTTTGAAAATATGCAGAAATTGCAAAAACAGTCGGTCTGACCGGTCATTTCGGGTAAATCGACAGATTTTGTCGAATGCTGTCTGCAATTTTCTCTCCAGATTTTTACAAAAGGTCTTGCAATTTATGGTAGTATATAGTAATCTATTGCCAAGAAAAAGAGATGAAATTTATCGGAAAGCTGGTTATGATATATGAATGAGAAAATGAGAATTTTACTTGCAGACGACGACACCGAATTTTGCGCGCGCATGTCGGCGGTGCTGGACAGCGCGGACGATTTTGAGCTGGTCGGCATTGCGGAAAACGGCGAAAAGGCACTTTCCGCGGTCAATGAGCTGCGGCCGGATGTACTTATCATTGAACTGATGCTGCCGGTGATGGACGGCATGAGCGTGCTCAGCCGCCTGCACGAGCAGGACGGACCGCATCCGGCGGTAATGGTATTCTCGGCATTTGCAAGCCCGCAGATCGGCGCGGAATGCGCGGCGCTCGGCGTAGATCTGTTCCTGCGCAAGCCGATGGAGCCGCAGGCGGTCTGCGAGCGGCTTCGCCTGTGGCGGACCGGTCAGCTGCGCGCGGTCAAGGCCGAGGAAAGCATGGCGCTTGAGCTCCGCGTGACCGAGGTGATTCATCAGGTGGGCGTGCCGGCGCACATCAAGGGCTACCAGTATCTGCGCGAGGCCATCATGATGGCAGTCGAGGATATCGAATCGGTCAGCGCCATCACTAAGGTGCTGTACCCGTCGATTGCTAAAAAGTTCAAGACGACCTCCTCCCGCGTGGAGCGCGCCATCCGGCACGCGATCGAGGTCGCGTGGGACCGCGGTGACATCGAAACCCTGCAGAATTACTTCGGCTACACAGTTTCGGGCGTCAAGGGCAAACCCACCAACAGCGAATTTATCTCGATGATTGCCGACCGGCTGCGGCTGCAGATGCGGTTTGGGGCGTAAAAAACAATCACCGCAAAACGAAACACCGGCGCAGACCATAACAGTCTGCGCCGGTGTTATTATTTAGATAATTTAAGGCTCGTCCACGATTTCCAGCTTGTCGAGCGCGAATTCCACGCACTTTAGGATCAGCTCATTGCGTGTGCGTCCGGTGCGTGCGGAGACGCGATCGAGCTGTTTTAACACCTCATTCGGCATCCGGCAGGACACAACCGAGGTCTCTCCATAGCTCTTTTTTGCGCGAATAATAAACTTTTCTTCTTTATCCATAATCATCATACCTCTGTATTATTCTACCCGATTATTTGTAGTGTTTGTATATTACAAAGGTTTACAAGTGTAGTGTTATGTGGTACACTAAAGGAAAAGAAAAGGAGAAAACAATCATGAGTAAATTACAGTCGGTGTTCCTCAAATTGAAATCGCTCAAGAAAAGAACCTATATTATCATCGGTGGCTGTATATTAGCTGCAGTTGCAGCCGTTTTGTCCATCGCAATTTTTTCTCATCCACCCTATGAAAAGTACATCAAAAGTATCGGTATGCCCATATCCAGCATATCCAATTTCTCCGAATTACCTAAAGATGAAACAACTTTAATTTGCCGTTATGCCATTGTTGAAAACCAAAAACTATGTCACTTGGACGGCGAATATCGTTACTCGTATCCTTGGTCTGAGGAATCGTATTTGAAAAATGAAAATATTACATCCGTACTATGGCATTCTGTCAACGGTAATTATACCGAAAAAGATATGCAGCGCTTAATCAAAATGCTTAGCCGTACATACGGACACTATGTCAACACATACGAGGAAGATGATAATAAATATACTGATTTTGACCGTCTGACTTATCAATGGTTTGATGACTCTCTCAGCGTAGACCTATGGGCCATTCTGGATCGTGACAATCACAAAAAAATTAACTCTCTGCACATTTCATGGGAGGAATCCTAATCTGCCCTTTCCCACACAAAAACCGCAAGACTTCCATATAGGATTTCGCAATATCACCTTTTGTGATCACACCT
>OGXW01001340.1_pt1 | contig 18662 bp, 10 predicted proteins | sample 1576341 | NCBI WGS metagenome assembly OGXW01 (sample SAMEA3541592, study PRJEB24748) | human gut metagenome | biome: human gut; feature: human-associated habitat; material: faeces | place: China | collected 2012
ACCCTGGTTAGCCTGGTTAGCCTGTGCAAGCATAGACTGTCCTGCCTGAGCTAAGATGCTGTTCTTGCTATAGTTAACCATCTCTTCAGCCATATCTGTATCACGGATACGTGATTCTGCTGTCTGCATATTCTCAGAAGCTGTGTCAAGATTGGCAATAGTATGCTCAAGTCTGTTCTGGACAGCACCCATCTTTCCTCTTGCAGCTGAAACCTTCTTAATTGCTGCATCAATAGTTGTAGTAGCTGTCTTAGCGCTCTCCTGAGTGCTTAAGTTAACACTGCTTCCACCTACACCAAGTGCATCAGCGCTCATGTCATCAAGTGTGAAGCTCATTGTCTGACCTTCGTTAGCACCTATCTGAAGTTCAATACCCTTGCCTGTTGCTGTAGCTGATGGCTTTAAATTAACACTATCAGTAGCTGTCTTATCTGCTTCTGCATTAATACCCGTCTTAGCGCTGATTAAAGCCGCCATAGCTTTGGCATCTTCAGCACCTACTGTTCCAGCTACTTTAACCTTAACATAATTAACATCCTTGTAGTCGTCACCTAACTTAGATGGATCATCAACATAAGCGAACTTCTCACCATTAACAGTGAAAATCTTATCTTCAATATTACCAGTACCGTCATAAGAACCAATCGTTTTATTAATGGTTGTATATTCTTCTGTTCCGCCTGTACTTGTAGCTAATTCACCAGCTGCACCATCAACACTGATTAATACACTATTAGCCGCATCGCCTGCATTCTTAGTTGTTAATGTAATCTTCTTAGTAGCAGCAGCTATATCAAACTTATCTCCAAGTGATGTACTAGATAAGGCTTTAGCTATTGCACCGGCTGTTTCTTCTCCGGTTGCTTTTTTATTAGTTGCATCTGCAACAGCACTTAATAATTCATTGCCATCCTGATCTATTAATTTACCATCCTTGTTAGTAATAGTAACAGCTGCAGTAGATGTATTATTATTCTTATCTAATACAGTTACTGAGTATGTAATGCTACTTCCTTTAGCAAGTTCAGCTACATCCTTAGCAGATGTATTAACCTGCTGAACCTCAGCATTATTAGTTGTTGCTCCTGTAACAGCACTCTTACTTACAGCTACCTGAACCTTGCTGCCTGACTGTGAACCATCAAGTAACTTCATAGTATTGAACTCTGTTGTATCAGAGATTCTTGTTAACTCACTCTGAAGCTGCTCGATTTCGTTCTGTACTGCTTCTCTATCGTCATTTGTTTCTGTTCCGTTAGCTGCCTGTACTGAAAGCTCTCTCATTCTCTGAAGGATTGAGTGCTGCTCATTTAAAGCACCTTCTGCTGTCTGGATAAGTGAAATACCGTCCTGGGCGTTAGTTGAAGCCTGGTTAAGACCTCTGATCTGGCTTCTCATCTTCTCTGAAATAGAAAGTCCTGCTGCATCATCTGCTGCACGATTGATTCTGTAACCTGAAGATAACTTCTCTGTTGACTTTGACTGTGCAGATGAAACTCCACTTAACATTCTGTTAGCATTCATAGCTGCCATATTGTGTTGTACTACCATAGTATGTACCTCCGTGTAAATATAATATTTTTAACAGGGAATCCGTTCCCTTGGCTGCTTTATGTATGCATTTACATTTTCCGACATCTCACATATCATTTTTATTTTAAAATATTGTTTCTGATAATGTCGTCATATCTATACCGCATATATAAAGCCTATATAATAAGCAGAACTTCCATGCTAATTCTGCGTATTATCCTTATTTGCCATCTTGTCTTCTTTAATCAGACGGCGTATCTTGGTAAGTGTGTCTGGTGAAAGCTTGGATTCTGCATAATAAGGAGAAATGAAGCGTGATGCTTCTTTGCCTTCCTTCTCTTTGTTTCTTGCAAGCACCTTGCTTCTTACAATATTCAGTTCCCTAGGGGCATCTATCAGAAGGTGAATATTTCCCTCTGAACCTCCCGAATAAACAACCCTTATATCCTCACCTATGTTGATAAATTCACCAGGCTTAATCGTAAGCTTTAACATATAACCTCCTTGTTAACCTGTTATCTGCAACAATTTATCTTAAAATGTTGCATCCTTTTGAATTAAATGGAGGATTTGATATGGGAACAGCACAACCAATACGTAACGATGAAGAATTAGAAGCATTTAGAAACTACTATCTGGAGCAGAAAACGAACTACCGCAACTATGCCTTAATATGTCTTGGCGTTAATTCAGCATTAAGAATAAGTGATATACTGAAGCTGAAATGGAACGATGTTTATGATTCCAGGAAAAAATGTTTCAAAAAACATATAATAGTGACAGAGAAAAAGACTGGAAAAGAAAACCGAATAGCTATTAACGCAAGTACAAGAACCGGATTGCAGACATATCTTAACAGTCTGCACTATTTTGACGTAAATGAATATATATTTATGGGGCAGAAAGAACATACCCATCTATGCCGTTCACAGGCATTCCGGATAATAAAGCAGGCAGCCTCTTCCCTTAATATGGAGAATGGAATAAGCTGCCACTCTATGAGAAAAACATTCGGATATTATGCATGGAAGTATGGAACACCACCAGCAGTTCTTATGGATATATATAATCATTCATCATACGAAATAACTAAAAGATATCTTGGGATAAAGCAGGATGATAAAGATTCGGTATTTTTAAGTGTGAATTTATAAGGTAAATTTATAACTTGAAAAAGTCGTGAAAGAATATAAAAATAATAAGAAAATAAAAATATAAGATAATAAAAAACAAGATAATAAAAATAAGATAATAAAAATAAAACAATAACATTTTTAACCAAAACTATTTTTATAATTTTATTAGAAATCACAGTTAAGTATTATTATTATATGACGATATAGAATATGTAATTGAGTAGAACAGACATTCAAAGGATGCAACATTTTAAGATAAATTGTTGCATCCTTTTTTATTAATTATATGAATTCTAAAAAATTTTATTCAATATGTTTATCCATTACATCTACTGATATAACGCATGATACAGCTTTAAGAACTTTTCATCTCTTTTTGCTATTGTTTCTTCATCCTTACCATCAGAATAATCATAGAAACCTTTCTTGCTCTTAACACCATATTCTTTCGCATCGTAATGTTCCTTAAGAAGTTCTGGTCCTTTAGAAACTTATGTCACCATGCACACATCAAAGGCGGACCGACACCTTAGACCTTAGTATCGCTCCGCCTTTAACAGCATTATATTATAACACTATACATCATTATATTTCTAGAAATCCACTTCTGTATCATAGTAGCAGCACTTAAGAAGCTTCTCCATCTCTTCCTGGCTTGGCTGACGTGGGTTAGAGCCTGTACATGCATCCTTGATAGCATTAGCTGCAACATCTGGAAGCTTAGCAAGGAATTCATCTTCTGGAACGATTCCCTGTTCTGCTGGAAGTCCACCCTCACCATAGTTCTTAATGCACTGTGGTATGTTAAGCTCGTCATTCATCTTACGAAGCATAGCGATTAAGTTATCAATCTTGGCTTCAGTTGTATCTCCACCTAAACCTAAGAAATCAGCTATGTATGCATAACGCTTAGCTGCTGTCTCGTCCTTAGAGTTAAACTTGATAACCTTAGGAAGATACATAGCATTAGCTGCACCATGGATAATATGTCCACCTTCAAATGCTGCACCTGTCTTATGTGCCATAGAGTGTACAATACCAAGTAATGCGTTAGAGAATGCCATACCTGCAAGACACTGTGCGTTGTGCATTGCATCTCTCTTCTCCATATCTTCGTTATATGAACCAACAAGATCATCCTTAATCATCTTCATAGCATGAAGAGCAAGTGCATCTGTATAATCACAGTTAGCTGTTGATACATAAGCTTCAATAGCATGTGTCATAGCATCCATACCTGTATGTGCTACGAGCTTCTTAGGCATAGTCTCTGCAAGCTCTGGGTCAACAATAGCAACATCAGGAGTAATCTCAAAGTCTGCTAAAGGATACTTAATACCTTTCTCATAATCTGTTATAACTGAGAATGCTGTAACCTCTGTAGCTGTACCTGATGTAGATGAAACAGCACAGAAATGAGCTTTAGTACGAAGCTTTGGTAAACCGAATACCTTACACATATCTTCAAATGTTGTTTCTGGATATTCGTACTTAATCCACATAGCCTTTGCTGCATCGATAGGAGAACCACCACCAATAGCTACTATCCAGTCTGGCTGATATTCTTCCATAACCTTAGCACCCTTCATAACTGTATCAACTGAAGGATCTGATTCGATACCCTCGAATAACTTAACTTCCATTCCTGCTTCCTTAAGATAATCCTCAGCTCTCTGAAGGAATCCGAAACGCTTCATAGAACCACCACCCACACAGATGATAGCCTTCTTTCCTTTAAGAGTTTTAAGTGCTTCAAGAGCTCCCTTACCATGATATAAATCTCTTGGTAATGTAAAACGTACCATAATCCTGTACCTCCTAAAAATAGAATTAAATAATAAGTGATTAATATGGATTAATGTAATAATCCACCGGTTGCACCCCACAATGCAATCATTCATTTGTTTGATTAGATTGTTAATACTCTAACAATCTTTATATCAATAGTATATACCCCTTTTTTTGTTATTTCAAGTAATTATATGTTAATTTATTGTATTTTATATGTATTTTATTTGTATTTATTACATATAGCTTTTCAGGCATAAGAATTATCTTACAAATAAAAGCTCCTAATATGCTAAAAGCCCTGATTCAGCCAGCAGCACAATGCGATATATACAATATTGCAGTACTGCTGGTCAAACCAGAGCCTTATTATTATCTATTTGATTGTTGTTTAATTGTTATCTGTTTTATTATTTCATAAGATTAATCCAGATATAGATTTATCCAGATATTTATCCTATAACTTCCTTTACTGTCTTAACAACATTATCAACTGTGAAGCCAAAGTGCTCGAATAATGTAGCTGCTGGACCAGAAGCACCAAAGCCCTCCATAGCAATAACCCTGCCATCAAGTCCTACATACTTATACCAGCCAAAGTCTGAAAGTGCCTCAACTGCAACTCTCTTTCTTACAGCATTAGGAAGCACGCTTTCCTTATATTCTGCTGACTGCTTATCGAACAGCTCCATGCTTGGCATACTTACAACTCTTACATCTATGCCATCCTTCTTAAGTTCTTCCTTTGCATTTACTGCAAGGCTTACTTCTGAACCGCTGGCGATTATAATAGCATCTGGAACTTCCTTCTGTGAGTCAGCTATAACATAGCCACCCTTAAGTGCATCCTTAGATGAACCCTCCATCTGTGGAAGATTCTGTCTTGTAAGTACAAGTCCTGTTGGTCCGCACTCGTTCTCAACTGCATACATCCATGCTGCTGCTGTTTCTGTTCTGTCGCAAGGTCTGAATACTGTAAAGCCTGGAAGTGAACGGAATGCTGCGAGCTGCTCGATAGGTTCATGTGTTGGTCCATCCTCACCTACACCTATGCTGTCATGAGTGAATACATATGTTAATGGAAGCTGCATAAGTGCTGTAAGTCTTGCCATTGGCTTAACATAATCACTAAACACAAAGAAGGTCGCAACAAACGCCTTAAGTCCACCGTGAAGCATAAGTCCGTTTCCTATTGCTGCCATAGCCTGCTCTCTTACACCAAAGTGAAGATTGCTTCCTGCATAATTATCCTTAGAAAAATCTCCTGCATCCTTTAGGTTAGTCTTGTTAGATGGTGCGAGATCTGCTGAACCACCTATAAGATTAGGCATAGCCTTCTTTATCATATTAAGGATAGTTCCACTTGTATTTCTTGTAGCTTCAGCTTTATCTCCCTTTGCCCAATATTCATCAGAATTGAATAAATCAGACATATCATATCCATCAAAGTAGTTATCCCATAATTCTTTCATTTCTGGATATTTCTCTACATAAGCTGCAAACAGCTCATTCCACTTATCCTCTGCCTTTGCCATATTAGCTGAAAGCTCTTTATAATGATCATATACTTCCTGTGGAACCTCGAAGTCACCCTTACATGGCCATCCGATATTTTCCTTAAGTGCGGCAACATTATCAACACCAAGTGGCTCACCATGTGCACTAGCCTTACCCTGCTTAGCAGGACAGCCGTATCCGATAAGAGTATTAACTTTAATAAGTGATGGTCTTGTCTTATCAGCCTTAGCTTCTTCTATAGCCTTTCCTATTGCACAAAGATCGTTGCCATCCTCTACTTCTATTGTCTGGAAACCAAATGCCTTGAATCTTGTCACAACATCCTCAGTGAATGCTATATCTGTGCTTCCTTCAATAGATATATTGTTAGAATCGTAAAATACAATCAGCTTTGAAAGTCCTAATGTTCCTGCGAGTGAGAAGCATTCAGATGAAATACCTTCCATCATGCAGCCATCTCCTCCTAAAACATATGTATAGTGGTCAACTACAGGATATCCTTCCTTGTTGAATACCGATGCAAGATGTGCTTCTGCCATAGCCATACCTACTGCCATAGCCATACCCTGTCCAAGTGGACCTGTTGTAGCCTCAACACCTACTGTATGTCCATACTCTGGATGTCCTGGTGTTAAAGAACCAAACTGTCTGAAGTTCTTAACCTCATCAAGTGAGAGATTACCTATTCCAAAAAGGTGGAATAATGAGTAAAGTAACATAGAACCATGTCCACCTGAAAGAACGAATCTGTCCCTGTTGATCCATTCAGGATTCTGTGGATTATAGTTCATATGCTTTGAGAATAACTCATAAGCTATAGGTGCTGTTCCAAGTGGCAGACCAGGATGTCCTGAATTAGCCTTCTGGATAGCATCAGCGGATAACACCCTGATCGCGTTTACTGACATTTCTTCAATATTCATATTAATCCTCCATTTCTATGATGTATTTCCACATCTTATGTTTACTCTTTTTTCAATCCTTAAAGTCTGCCTCTGTAAGGAATATCACATCACCAGTATCACTGCGCTTCTTCTTAAGACCACCAAAGAACTTTCTTGATGCTCTCCTTTCAGAGTTTGCGATTGCTTTATTAACAACTTCTTTAATATCATCAAGCTTGATATTATCATTTATGTTATGAAGCTTATCTATCTTAAGATAAAGCTCAAGAAGTGCATCATCACCTACTTCATACTGTCTCTTTCTTGCAAATCTTTTAGCCATTTCCACAAGCTCATTAACATTATACTGCTTAAGAGTTATCTTATGGTTAAATGTTTTAGTAAGCTCTGGGTTAAAGTTAAGAAGCACATTCATTTCTGCATCTGAATCTTCAAATATAACTATCATTCTGTCTGTCTCTTCATGCATACATGAAACTATCTCATTTATCCTCTTAGGCTGGATAGTTCCTGCTCCTTCTACGATAAGTGCTGTTCCCTTAAGCTTACCCATCGCCTTTACTATACCTCTCTGGTTGATACTTTCGCCAGATGTTTTGGCTATCTTCTTAGGCTTGTCAGGGTATACATAATTAATCGCCCTTACTATTGTTCTTGCAAGATCTGTCTTGTCAGAGCTTGAGTTACCAGATATAAGAATATTACCGCATGCTGATGTTTTCATATTCATCTCTTTATCAAGTGACTCAAACAGCTCGACGAGCTGTGCCTCAAGTCCTGGCATTTCTCTGTACTTTCTGAATATCTTTGCTAATTCTCCAGAAAGCTTCTTCTCTGACTGTTCTTCATCCATATCATCCATCTGCTTACCATCCTTGATGTCGCTATCAGAATAAACAGCTGTTGTTTCTGAATATGATGCTGCTGTTTCATTTACCTGCACTGCTATGCTATCAGCTGCATATGAAGCTTCATCTACCTTATCCTGTTTCTGTTCGTATTCCTTAAGCATTTCGTCAGTTACAGGACTTAACTTTGCTGTATCAAGTGAAAGCTCTTCATTTAAATCATCTTTGTTATCTTCGTTATCTTTATCCACCAGACTGTCAAAGTTCACTACCTTAGCGTTATTCTGTGGTGTCTGTGCAGCCATATCAGATGTATTGATAACCTCTTTAGCAGCCTCTTGTTCTGCATTCTTAAGTTCTTTTACTGTATTCTGTTCAAGGATAAATGCTGCTTTGCCTGTTCTCATGGCAAGGTCACGTCTGGCCGAATCAAGTGCAACCTCTGCCTCTGCAAGTCTTTTCGCCTCTGCTTCATCGAATTCTGTGCCTTTGTTTAAAGCCTCTTCCTTCTTCCTTGCGATTATACGTTCATAAGCCTTGCTCTTCTCATCCTTTTCATCAAGCATACGTTCAAGCTCTGCCTTAGAGAACTCCTTCGTATCCTGCTTTCCATACTTTTCTTCCCTTACAGATTCTATCCAGTCTGTGATACTTAGCTGGCCTTCTATCTGCTCATCCTCTGTCTGGTCATCATTATATGGCTGCTCACTGTCTGTATCTGCTGATGCAGTCTTTGCTAAGGTATTATCAACATTCTCGTTATTTCTACTATCCTTTCTTTCAAAAGGTGGTCTGAATGTTTCTTCCTGCTCATCTTCAAAAAGATTCTTTACATTCTTTGCAAGCTCTTCCTGAATATTATGTGTATCGTATATACTGTAATTAGGAACTGAAACTTCTATATTCATGGCATCAGCCTGTTCATCTATACGCTTCTGAGCTACACGTCTGGCTTCTTCTTCATCTTCCCTGCTTATTTTCTCACAGCTGTTTTCTATCTTTTTCTTAGCATTTTCGATAAGCTCTTTAAGCGATAACGAAGCTTTACTTACATTCTCTGAGAAGCTGTTATCCGAACTATCTGACAGACTGTCTGACAAACTATCCGGCAGACCGCCAGCTGGATTATCCTCTGCGGCTTTCTGCTTTTCTTTATTCTCAGCTATTGCAGCTGCTGCTTCTTTATTCGCTTCGTTCTGTCTTTCAATAGCTTTTACAATCGATTCCTTTAATGCACTGTTCTGGTTATTCTGCACAAGGTCTATTGACAGTTCATCACTATCTTCTGAGCTGTCATTATCATGTTCTGAAGCTATATTCTCTTTGGCTTCGGATGCAGGCTGCTCTTTTACACTGTCAGGCTCAGTTTTCTTAAGCTCATCTGCTTCAAGCACATCTCCAACCTCATCCTTTTTAAGCCGTGCAAGTTCCTTCTGTTCCATGAACATTCTTTCCTTGTTAGCCTCTTCGTCAGACTTTCTTGCATTGATCTCTCCAAGTATCCTTCTTTGTGTATTAGAAAGATTAACTCCAAGCTTTTCCTTAAGTTTGACTGCATTCTCAACATATACGCCATCCTGGAACCATAAAACAAGGTTATCGCATGTCTTAATACAGTCTTCCCTGCGTCCTGTTTTATAATATAGGTTAGCAAGCTCATACATATACTTCTCGTCTATCTCTGATTCCTTATAATCTTCCAGTATCTTTACAAGCTCAGTATCTGGTGCTCCCTGTGCCCTTCTTAAATCATAATATAAAATATATCTGTTAACATCATGTGCTGATATCTTAGCATATTCTTTATATAATTCTTCTGCATTTTCAAAATCATTTACCTTTATGAAAAACTCTGTAAGCTTGTATATAAGCTTTCTTCCACCAAGGTTACGGTTGTAAGCAAGTATAGCCATATCCCTTGCTTCCTCGTAATCTCCGGCTGCCTCCTGCACATTGATAACTGTTGCTAGAGTAGACCAGTCTTTGACCTTATTCCAGTTCATTTCTTTAGCTATCTGTGCAGCCTGCTTATACTCTTTCTTAGCGGCAAGCTTCTTAATCTGTTCCAACTTTATATTAAACTCGTATTTATCCACGTTAAAGACCTCCAATGTGTCAATAAATTGACCCTCATATCTAAACACTCCATATAATTTTATCACAGCAGAGTATTGTTGTAAACCGCCAGTTAATGTAAAAAAAGGCTTAAATCCGGCTCGAATCCGGCTTAAAAAGCAAGCTGTTATAACACATACAGACTATAAGAAATCAAAGCTTGCCTGCTCATAATTCATTCTGGTGTATTCTAACTCCTGTTGTTTTACGTTGCTGTAATAATCAACAACAACTGTCTGCTGCCTGTTATCTGCCATCTTCTGTCCTAATATGTAGTTGACATCAAAGCGTGCTGTTATAGCAGGAGTTGCACCTCTTGCCGGAACTATAAGCTGTATATGATTAGCCTTCAGAAGCTTAAATATAGGCTCCCATATATATATGTCCTTTGCAGCGCCAAAAGGATTATCTATAAATATAGTATTTCCCACAATTCCGCCATCCATAACTGTATTAATATTCGATATATAGTTTATGATTGCAATAAGGAACTGTATATAAATACCCTGTGACTGTCCTGTCGAGCCTACGGCTTCCTCATATCTTAAGTACCTGCTCTGATCTTTTATACGTTCTCTCTTATACAGATTAATCCTTATTGAATTCATATCTGTTACTATAACAGAGAAAAGTCTTTTCCATGTAAGTCTGTTTCGTATATATCTGAACCTTTCCTCAGGATCTTTAAAGCTCTCTGCTGCCTCTATAGTCTCATCTATATACTCTGACATTCTTTCCTTGTATACGCTCTCCTTAACATATGGAATATTAAGACCTATTATAGATATATCTTCTTTATCCATCTTAATATGTGAAAGCTTAGGAAGTCTTTCAAGTTCCGTACGTATATTGCTGCACGTCTGTATACAACGGTTTTCGAAGTTATCCTTTATTCTCTCCATATCTTCGATTCCCTTGTGTACTCTTGTCTTTTCAAGTTCAATATAACTATTCGTCTCATCAAGAGAAGCGATCAGTGCACTTGTCTGCTGCTCATCCTTTGGCATGTTTACTGACATACTTATCTGCACAGCAAGATCCTCTGCATTATAGCTCTTTAGTGAATCTATAAGCTTACTCTTATATTTTACGAATTCATCTGTTTTTTTATACTCCAGCTTAAGTATTGCTGAATATTCTTTTGCAGTCTGCTCATATTCCTTATTCAGGTTATTATAATCCTGATACTTTATGTCCGTTTTTTTCAATATTTCTTCATCAGGTATATTTATTCCTGCACCTGACATGATTCTTTCAATATCTTTTCTGCATATCTGGATATCTTTAAGCTCATTCTCAAGCTTCTTTCCTGCTGCCGCTTCCTTCTTTATACCATCCTCAAGCTCTCTTGTTATGACAGTATTATTCTTAACGTAGCCATCCGGATCGTCACACTCAAACTCTTCATATGTTCCATACCTTTCTTCAATCTGTGATATAGCATATGAAACACTTCCCTCAAGTCTGTTAAGCATAGCCTCCTGCATGCCAAGTTCACGGTCTGAATCATTATACTGTTTGTTAAGTTCAGTTAATTCATCTGATATCTCATGAAGCTTTTCCTGGCTGCTTACCGATATCTTTCCCTGAAGATACAGCTCTTTAAGTTTTTCAGGTTCTTCACCTCTGTAGATGATAGAATCAATACATTTTTTCATTGATGCTTCAAGATGACTCTTAAGCGCTTCCTTATCTGTAAGGTCTGCATTCTTATTCATAAGAATATCTTTAAGTCCTGCGAAACGTCCTGTAATCTCCCTTATATTTTCTTCATCATACTCTGTAGTATCTGGCTTTTTGTTTTCATCTGCTGGTGTATCATCCTGCACATAATACTTTGAGAAAATATTTTCCCAGTTGTATACAAGTTCTGTGTATTTCTTATCAACATTATCCTTGTATTCGTTAATCCTAAGATACTCTTCCCTTGACTTGTCAAGCTGTGCTGCATACCCGATTATCGCACGTTCTGCCTTGGCAAGCTTGTCATTGTATGCTTTCAGGCTGTTCCTCTCTTCTGATATTTCCGCATACAGGTCTGATATCTTCTTTAACCCTTCTGCCTGACCTAGTGCACTGTCAAGCTGTTTTTTTAGATTCTCAAGTTTATTGGCATCCTCTGCCTTTTTTTCTTTGTATATGTCTATGCTTCCATCTACCTGTGAAAGCTGTTCTATAACCTGGTCAAGCTCCTGCCTTGCATTTTCAACTGCTTTAGTATGAGTATTTCCTGAAATAGCTTCGTATTTTACAACAAATGTATAATCCTCCCATACTATCTGTTTTCTGCCTTCAAGCTTCTGCATATCTTCATTCAGGTTGTCAAGTTCTTCCTGCGCTGTCTTAATCTCAAGTCTGCGTTTCGTATCATCCCTTAAAAAGCTCATATCTTTAAGTGCGAATACCATCATATCCTTATCTATGGCAGCCTGCTGGCTATCAAGTACCTTCTCACTTATGACTGGATATATCTGTGTACCTCTTCCAAATGTATTTAAAACATTATTATTCTTAACTCTGTCAAAATCATTTTTTATTATAAAGCTGTATTCAACAAACGGAATTCTTTTTAAGACATTTTCTCTTTGGACATCATCAAGCTGTGAAACCCATACATGACCTTCTATGACATCTGTGCCATACGTATTGCAAAGATAATCCTTAAACGCCTTTCTATCCGGACTATCCATATAATATGAGCCGGAATTGAGTGCTTCTATATACTGGTTAAGCTTATCATACTCCCTGGATTTTTCATTGTACTCTGTATTCATCTTTGTATATGCTTTAAGTACAGCCTCATCAAGATCATCGGATAATCTTACACCATATACCTTCTCTATATCTGCAAGTCTGTCGGCATTATCCCTTAACAGCTGTGACTGTTCATCCATTCTGCTGATATTTTCCTGCAGCATAACCTTTTTGGTCTTTAACAGATTAATCTGCTCCTGTACCTTATATATCTGCTTTGTGTCCTCTTCAAGCCCGCTCTTTACACTATGTATATCACCGCTTATATCTGATATATGGTTATTGCATTTTTCAAGCTCAGACAAAGCTGTATCTGCAACAAGTACTCCATACTGTCTGCAAAGCTCCTGCTGTCTTATCTCATCCCTGCTTATTTTTTCCTGCATGTTATCCCTTAAGCCAAGAACAACTGCGCAGTCTTTTTCTGCATTTCTATGATTATCCTTTGCCTCTGCAAGTATGTCATATGCCTGTTTTTCATCCTCTGCTGCGGCATGTGTCATATCCTCAAGTTCACCTACATGCTTTTCATAGTATATCCTGTACACACCTGCAAGCCTTTCAAGCTCAGAGGTTATGTCTTCATCTTCCCTCATTCTGTTATCAAGTGCTGTATCAACCTTTAACAGTTCTTTCTCATACTCTATATAATCATAATAATCATTGGCTGATTCCATAAGCATAAGGCGCTTCTTTACAGCAGCTATCCTGCTTTGCTTCTGTGAAAGAAGTTCTTTTGACTTCTTTACAAGCCCCTCAACATCCTTAAGTGACTTCTTTTCTGATAATACTTTGGCAACAGCAATACTCTTCTTTTTATCTTCAAGCCTGTTTACAAGGTCAGTATTCCTTTCGTCATGTGCTTCAAGCTCTGACTGCTTGTCTGCTGCCATATGTACTGCCGATGCAAGCATTGAATATAAAGCTTCTTCTTTATTTTTCTTATTCTTGTAGAATTCTGTATATGTATCTGCATACTCCTTGAACCGTTCCAGCACTTCCATCTGGTTATCATAACTGCTTATCTGGCTGTTCTTTCTTGAAAGCTCTATAAGCTTATCCTTTATATCAAGAAGTGTCTTAGCCATCATGGAGTCATCATTTTCAACAGACAGCCTGTTATTGTAAGATTTCTGTATGATTTCTTCTATAAGAAGATCTTCAACGACCTTGCGGCTTGTTCTATAGTTAGTTTCAAAATATGTTCTTACATGGCCCTCAGTTTTGTTAATACCTCTTACTATTTCCCATGCACTTTCATATATACCATACTTTGATATAAAGCTCTGATAATCGCCTTTCCTGTCAAATATATGAACCTCTATGTCCTTATCTTCTTTAGTTACATCTCTCAGATATGCCTTTAATCCATTATAAGTTACTCTTTCACCATTGTGCACCAGCGGAAGGTTCTTTATATCATCAGGTCCGAACTTCTTATAGAATATACAGTAGTTAAAATACTCTATACTTGTATTATCTGAAGCTGTACTACTGCTGGCTGTCATGCTTCCTGTATCCGTGGCTGCTGCCATATAAGCCTCTTTGTCTTGTGCATCTTCTCTTTCTTCTGCACTCCTTGCCCTTCTTGCACAGAAGCCTGTCGTCATATATCTGTAACCATCCCTCTGGCAATGTGAATCAAGCTTCCACTCCACAAGCGAATGTATGCATGTGTTGCCACTGCCTTTCCTGAACAGCTTTTCTACCGGCTGTTTTTCATCAAGTGTGCAGTTTGGTATCATATTCTGCATAAGAAGAAGCATAAGAAGACTCTTGCCACCACCATTAGCAAGATCATATATGGTATTCCTGCAGTTAAAACGCATCATAAAATCATCATAAAACTGAGTACCAAAATTATATTTTACATTATTAACCCTAACTCTGTTAATCTGTGGCATATATACCTCCTTGTTTTTACGAAGTAAATTTACGACTGTTCCTGCATAAGTTCTGCCATGCGTCCCTTATAGCCGTCAAAATAGTTCTCTATAAGTGCCTTGAACCTGTCAGTTGGGTAGAATCTGTTCTGTGCTTCCATAAGAAGCTCCTGTGATACACAGAAATTCAGTGCTATCTTTACAAAGCCTGTTTTAGAATTTTTAGCTGCCCTTACATCTGCCGTATCAGCTACTGTTATTACTGGAAGAGCATCCCAGCTTAGTGCTATCTGCTTGAAGCTGTTTTCTTCAACATCATCTATAATCATGCCCAGCTTCTTATCTATTATTGCAGATACGGATGAGTCTACATTTTTTACTATATCCTCAACTCTCACAAACTCTGCGTATGTTGTACTTGCCGAATCCGTATAGAATTCCGTAATTATGTTATATATTATAAAATATACAAGATATAACTCCCTGTTCACCCTTAATCCAAGCTTATTTCTCAACTCTTCGTTAGTGTAGCCAAACACCTTGTTATTATCCCCTGCACTGACATATAAGCTGTTGTTATATTCATATATATTAAGATTGAACTTCTTAAGTGACATATGAACTATGTCATACACCTCGGCGTTAGTATTGTATTCCTGATAAAGCTGACTGTTATCTTTACTTTCGCTTATCTGTTCACCCATTATAAGCTTTGATACTATATCCAGTGCCTTGTCCAGATTCCTGTTTTCCATATATCCTCCATGTTATCCTGTCTGAATTCTTACAGCATCGTTTCATCGTACTATGTTCATCATACTATGTTCATTTTACTGTGTTCACCATACTATGTTCATTTTACTGTGTTCACCATGCCAGCTATGACAAAGCATCATCATAAGCCTTCATAAATGCTACATTAGTAACCTGCATGTATTCACTGTCAGCCTGTTCACTCTCTGATAAAGTACCACCTTTTATTATCTTAAAATGTCTGACCTCTTTACCACCAAAGCCCTCTTCAAGTATGCCATCAAGAAATGTTTCGCTGTGCATGTCATCTCCACCTATAACATACTCATCTCTCTGACACAGATTAACAAAAAATGCATAATAGTCCGCATTTTTAAGTATAGTATCACCATAAGCCCTGCTCATGTATTCTCCGAATTCATCAAGTGTTAATATGTCCGATTTTTTCAAACACACCTTATCTATACACGTAAGAAGATTCGTCATTATGAATATATAGTTGTGACGGATTCTTTCATCCTCTACTTCATCCTCATAGACTATCTTCTCTGGTTCTTTATCATTAACATATTCTTTCTTCTCATATTTCTCAGGCTTTACCATAAGTGCTTCATCTATCGTCCTAAGATCTATAGTCTTTTTAATATTCAGCTTAAATAAAGGATCTATCAGATACTTAAGTGCTTCCGCATTATCCTTCTTTATCATATCCGACAGTGCTGTTGAAAAATCCATATGCAGACGCAGCCTAGACAGCTTAGCCCTTCTTACTGCCTCATCCGTTGTATTCTGCATCTGTGTGCAGTCACGAAGCAGTTCTGCATGCCTGTTCATGGCTATCTTTAGCTGATCCTCAAGATAATGTATCTCCTTCATCGTCCTGTAATAGCTGTCTGTTCCCGATGAAAAGCCTTCAAGTCTTGATATTGCCTTATCTATAAGCTCCTTGTTCTTCTTAAAAAGCTTCTCCTCATCATTAAACCACTTCATGCCAGTGCTTACGAAATCCTCATATGCATCTATACCTGCATTCACATCCTGCGAAAGGACTTCCATAACCTCTGCCTTGCGAAGCTTTAAGCGTCCTACCTCTTCGTTGATTCTTTCAACAACCTCTACTCCGCCTTTAAAGTTATTCGAATTAATCATCTTTTCAAGCAGAAGCTGTGAAACACTTATCCTGCTTTCATCTTTTATCTCCTTAGTATCAAGATAGAATTCCACAGCATCAGAGCTTATCGAATACCACACACTGTTATCTCTTATTGTACTTTCAATAAGCTTCATTCTTGACACCCTTTTCTTATGTTCAACCGGATCATAATACCGAAACTCAAAAGGCCTGCCTTCATTTTTTATCTTATCGAACACATAATCCGCCGCTTCCCTGCATTCTTCTTCCGAAAGTTCAAGACCAAAATCTCTTTTAACAAGCAGCTTAAAGAAATCAAGATATTCATTATATGTAATATCCTTTTCCTTAAAGTTATTCTCCTCAATAAAAAAACGCAGAACAGCCATAAGAATATAACCCATATCAAGTGCACAGTACTTTCCATCCTTATACTGGTCAAATGAAGCGTCCATGAGCCTGAAAAATGGATAATACTTCTTAAGATTAAGCATTCTTTCCCTATGATCTGTGATTATCTCTCCTATCATACTTCCTGCCATAACACACCTCATTCTTTAAGTATCTGTTTTGTTGATTCTATATTCTTTATAACAATTCTGCTTTATATACATGATATGATTCTGTGGATTGTAAAGCAATGCTGCAATCCGGCTGCACCAGACAGATTCAAAGCCACACTATAACTCAGTTCTTCCATCCAATGCCCTAAGAAGTGTAACCTCATCTATATATTCAAGGTCTCCGCCTACCGGCACACCGCTTGCTATTCGCGTAACCCTTATTCCTGCCTGTTTTATCATCTTGCTTATATACATAGCTGTTGTCTCACCCTCCAGGTTGGAATTCGTTGCTATGATAACCTCATCAACATCCTTCTGAAGTCTTTTCATGAGTTCTGCAAGCTTGATATCTGATGGTCCTATTCCAAGCATAGGACTTATCGCACCATGAAGGACATGATATACACCCTCATACTTACCTGTCTTTTCATATGCTGCCATATCCCTTGTATGCTCAACAACCATAATCTGCTTATGATTTCTCTTAGGATCCTTGCATATAGGGCATAACTCATCATCTGTAAGTGTAAAACATTCCTTACAGTAGTGTACATTCTCCTTTGCACTTACCATAGCATCCGCTATTGACTGCACATCCTCCCTAGGCATGTTTATAATGTGAAATGCCAGGCGTTGGGCGCTCTTAGCCCCAACCCCTGGTAATCTTGACAACTGTTCTATTAATTTATTAATATGACCGCTGTATATGTCCATTAGAAAAGGCCTCCGCCAAGTCCTGAAAGACTGCCTGTAATCTTAGACATAGATGCCTGTGACTCTTCCTCGCACTTACGAAGTGCTTCGTTAGTTGCAGCAACTATTAAGTCCTCTAACATTTCTACATCATCTGGATCAACTGCCTCAGGATCAATCTTAACCTTAGTAACTTCTCTCTTGCCTGTTACAGTTACTTCGACAACTCCACCGCCTGCTGTTGCTGTGAATTCCTTTGTTTCGAGGGCAGCCTGCTGCTCCTCCATCTGTCTTTGCATTCTCTGTGCCTGCTTCATAAGATTGTTCATATTGCCAGGCATTCCTCCTGGAAATCCACCTCTTTTAGCCATTATATAAATTCCTCCTTATCATCTATTTCTATATTCATCCCAACAAGCTCCTCAAGTGCTACATAACGCTTGTTAAAATCTTCGTCTTCATCCATCTTGGTTACTACGATTCTGACAGATACCCCTGTCCTTTCTTCTATAAGCTCCTCTAACATGGTAACTGTTTCTTCCCTGCTTATAGCATTGTAACCACTAAGTGATTTTATCATAATCTCAAGACTATTGCCATCCTCTGTTACAGTAACATATGCCTGTTTTAAGAAGTTCATAAGAAGTGCATCATCTATGGATGAGATTATGACATTCCACTGTGATGCTATCTGCTTTATATCATCAGTCACTGCATCATAGTTTCTTTTAATAACTGGCTTGTTATCGTTATTATTAACTCCGGCTGCCACGAATCCGTCAGCACCAGCTCCTGTCATGTCGCTGCCATTCACTCCACCCGGCATTATAGCAGCACCCTGACTTATGGCATTAAGCATACCAGCAGGGATAAGTTCACCTGACTTAAGCTTATCTATAACCTGCATGGCATCACCAAGCTGTGTCTCAAGTGTATTGATACGTCCTGCAAGCTCCGTCATATCAACTGGATTCTCCATAGCTGGTCTCATCAGCTTTATAAATGTAACCTCTGCCTTTACTCTCTTCTGTGTTGATGTCT
>OGXW01001347.1_pt1 | contig 18586 bp, 17 predicted proteins | sample 1576341 | NCBI WGS metagenome assembly OGXW01 (sample SAMEA3541592, study PRJEB24748) | human gut metagenome | biome: human gut; feature: human-associated habitat; material: faeces | place: China | collected 2012
CAAGCTGCGTGACTGGGTATTCTCCCGTCAGCGTTACTGGGGCGAGCCGATTCCGCTCGTCAAGTGTGACAAGTGCGGATGGGTTCCGGTTCCGGAGTCCGAGCTGCCGCTGGAACTGCCGAACGTAGATTCTTATGAGCCGACCGATGACGGCGAATCCCCGCTGGCACCGATGACGGATTGGGTAAACACAACGTGTCCGTGCTGCGGTGGTCCGGCAAAGCGTGAGACCGATACCATGCCGCAGTGGGCAGGCTCCTCTTGGTACTTCCTGCGCTATATGGATCCGCACAACGACAATGCACTGGCTTCCAAGGAAGCACTGGAATACTGGGGACCGGTTGACTGGTACAACGGCGGTATGGAGCACACCACGCTGCATCTGCTGTACTCCCGTTTCTGGCACAAGTTCCTGTATGACATCGGCGTTGTGCCGTACAAGGAGCCGTACAAGAAGCGTACCAGCCACGGCATGATTCTGGGTCAGAACCCGCATAACTTTGCATATCTGCCGGAAGAAGAAAAGAAAAAGCTGCTGGAAGAGTACGGCTCGGAAGAAGCTGCACAGAAGCATCTGGCAGAAAAGTACGGCGAGATGGCAAACCATCCGGTTGTTAAGATGTCCAAGTCTCTGGGCAACGTCGTCAATCCGGACGAAACCATCGACGAGTACGGCGCAGATACCATGCGTCTGTATGAGATGTTCATTGGTGACTTTGAAAAGTCCGCGGCTTGGTCTCCGAAGGCCATCAAGGGCTGCCGCCGCTTTGTAGAGCGTATCTGGAACCTGTTTGACAAGGTACAGCCGGGCGATGAATACAGCGAGGCAAACATGGTTGCGATGCACCGTACCATCCAGAAGGTTTCCGAGGACATTGAAAACCTGAAGATGAACACGGCCATTGCACAGATGATGACGCTGCTCAACCAGCTGACCGAAAAGGGCGTCAACCGTGCAGAGTATAAGACCCTGCTCGCACTGCTCAATCCGTTTGCACCGCATGTCACGGAGGAACTGTGGCAGATGATGGGCGAGACCGATCTGCTCAGCCTGCACACTTGGCCGTCCTTCGACGAGAACAAGACGGTAGAGTCTTCTGTCACGATTGCGGTTCAGGTAAACGGCAAGGTAAAGGGCACCGTGACGCTCCCGATGGACTGCCCGAAGGAGCAGGCATTGGAGATTGCGATGGCTGACAGCAAGGTTCAGAACGCAATCAACGGCAAAAACGTGGTCAAATCCATCGTTGTACCGAATAAAATCATCAATCTCGTTGTCAAGTAAGGGCTTGTACAGGTTTTTGCAGATTTCTGAAACTTGTGCTTGACACCGCACCATGAAAACGATATAATATATACACGGCATTATGCCGATGCATAAGCATAAGCGTTTATTGGCAACGCGCGGAGGGAGGGAAAACAATGTCGGAAATCCGCGTAAAGGAAAACGAGTCTCTCGACAGCGCATTGAGAAGATTTAAGAGATCGTGCGCAAAGGCGGGTGTGCTTTCCGAGCTTCGCAAGCGTGAGCATTATGAGAGCCCAAGCGTAAAGCGCCGTAAGAAGTCCGAGGCGGCTCGCGCAAAGAGAAGAAAGTATTAATTACTTGCTCAAACAGCACCGGAATGGGAAACTGTTCCGGTGTTTTTTGCTGTCCAAATGGCGCATACTTTCGCCGGTTTGGGGCAAACTGAGTTCGGAACAGAATCCAACCGCATCCGGCAGGTGCCGGAGGATGCTCCAACCACAGAAACCCGTCCGGTCTCTGTGCCGCCGGATGCAGAATACGGCTTTTCTCTTTGGGGAGAAGCCGTATTCTTTTGCGTTTTGATGAAAACTGTGCTATACTAAACCTATCCAATTGGGCAGTATGTCGAAAAATAGGAGGGCGATGACATGAGCAAATCTGAAAAATTCTTCCGCGCGATGGCTTGGTTATGCTTTGGCGTGATTATCGGCATTTTTTTGGCTCCGGTAAAGCATGGCGTACACATCTCCATTTGCAGCAACAACAAAAACAGCACATTTGGCGATGACGGTGCAGATACGTATGATGCATACGATGACGACGACACGGATGACGAGGATGAGCAGGAGGAAATTGTTCTCCGCTGAGTATTTGTGAAGGAATTGCAAAAAACACGCGGATGTGATGTTCTTTTTTGCTCGGATGTGATATACTAAACGTGTTTGGAACAGGTTCCAAAGTCTACAGGAAGAGAGCAGAGGACGGATGAGCAAAAAAGATAAGAAAAAACGCGAAGCAGACGGCATATGGGTCAGTGACGAACGCCGCATCACAGAGGAATGCAGACAGGTGTATCCGGCACTGTATAAGCTGCAAAAGGCAGTGCTTGGCGTGACCGTGGTTGTCTGGCTGATTACCTTGCTGGGGCCGACGCTGCTGAAAAAGCTCGCAGCGGGCTACGGCAGCTGGGGAAATACCTTTGAAACTGTGACGCTGGTGCTGGCGTTTGTCATGCTGGTGCTGTATATCATTGCCAATTATTTCTGGCAGGAAAAGATGAAAAAATTCCGCGAGAAGTATGAGCGGCAGAAGGCAAGACAGCAGCGCGCCGCCGCAGAAAAAGCCAGAGCAAATAAGAAATGACGAGAAAAACGGATCTGACCTCACACGCGGAGGTCAGATTTTTTTACGCATGATTTGACGAGTGAACAGATTTGCGCTATAATACCGAGTATTCGGGCTGAAATCGGAACGGATGTACGAACAGCCCACTTGGGAAAAAAGTTATGATTTTGGAGTTGTTACCATGAAGAAGAACAGTCAATACGGCAATGAGAGCATCTCTGCCCTCAAGGGTGCTGACCGTGTTCGCAAGCGTCCGGGCGTTATTTTTGGTTCGGACAGTCTGGATGGCTGCCAGCATGCGGTATTTGAGATATTGTCCAATTCCATAGATGAAGCGCGGGAAGGCTACGGCAATGAAATTATTGTCACTCGCTATGCAGACCATTCCATTGAGGTGGAAGATCACGGCCGCGGCGTTCCGGTCGATTACAATGCCAACGAAAAACGGTATAACTGGGAGCTGGTGTTCTGTGAAATGTATGCCGGCGGCAAGTATGAAAATACCGGCGGCGATAACTATGAATTTTCACTGGGATTGAATGGTCTGGGAACCTGTGCGACACAGTATTCCTCGGAATATATGGATGTCACCGTGCGCCGCGACGGCGCGGAATACAGCCTGCATTTTGAAAAGGGCGAAAACTGCACCGGCACCAAAACCGGATTTAAAAAGAAAAAATACACCGGTACGGACACCGGCACAAAAATTCGCTGGCGTCCGGATTTGGAAGTGTTCACGGACATTCAGATTCCGGAAACCTATTATTTGGATGTGCTTAAGCGGCAGGCGGTTGTCAATCCGAAGCTGCGGTTTATCTTCCGCAATGAGACGCCGGAGGGCATCAAAGAGACCGAATTTTATTATGAAAACGGCATCAGCGATTATGTGACCGAGATTGCAGGGGACAAGGCGCTGACCTCCGTGCAGTTTTTGAGCGGTGAGCGGCGCGGCAAAGACCGTTCGGACAAGCCGGAATATAAAGTGCTGCTCAACTGCGCCTTTTGCTTTTCGTCCAGCATTTCACGGCTGGAGTATTATCACAACTCTTCGTGGCTGGAATACGGCGGCTCGCCGGACAAAGCGGTGCGCTCTGCATTTGTCTCGGCCATTGACGCCCATCTCAAGCAAAACAACAAATACAACAAAAACGAGGGCCGCATCTCGTTTCAGGATGTGTCGGACAGCTTGATTTTGGTGACCAGCTGTTTCTCGACATATACTTCCTATGAAAACCAGACCAAAAAAGCCATTACCAATAAGTTTATTCAGGAAGCAATGACAGAATTCCTGCGCTCGGGTCTGGAAATTTACTTTATCGAGAACAAAGCGGAGGCGGATAAAATCGCCGAGCAGATTCTCATCAATAAGCGTTCGCGCGAACAGGCGGAAAAGGCACGCCTGAACATCAAGAAAAAACTGAGCGGTAATTTGGATCTTGCCAACCGCGTGCAGAAATTTGTCGACTGCCGCACCAAAGACGTCTCCCGCCGCGAATTGTATATTGTGGAGGGCGATTCTGCACTCGGTTCGTGTAAGCAGGGGCGTGATTCGGAATTTCAGGCAATCATGCCGATCCGCGGAAAGATTTTGAATTGTCTGAAGGCAGATTATGATAAAATTTTTAAGAGCGATATTATTACGGATTTGCTCAAGGTGCTGGGCTGCGGCGTAGAAGTCAAGTCAAAATCCAACAAAGAGCTGTCCAATTTCTCTCTGGACAATCTGCGCTGGAACAAGGTCATTATTTGTACCGATGCCGATGTCGACGGATTCCAGATTCGCACGCTGGTGCTGACGATGCTGTACCGCCTGACGCCGACCTTAATCGAAGAAGGCTATGTGTACATTGCCGAATCGCCGCTGTACGAGATTGAATGCCGCGGCAAGTCGTATTTTGCATTTGATGAGAGCGAAAAGAGCGAGATGCTCAAGCAGCTGGACGGCAAAAAATACAACATCCAGCGCTCCAAGGGTCTTGGTGAGAACGAAGCGGATATGATGTGGGAGACCACGATGAATCCGGAAAGCCGCCGCTTGATTCGCGTGATGCCGGAGGACGCCGCGGCAACGAGCGAAATGTTTGATTTGCTGCTCGGTGAAAATCTGTCCGGCCGAAAGGAATACATCGCAGAAAACGGCTGGCAGTATCTGGACTTCGCGGATATTTCGTAAAAATACTCGGAAAGGTAGTTTTTTTCTGACATGGCAAAGAAAAAAAGCAAACAGCAGCCGGTGAAGGAATACCATCCGTTGGAACCGACCGCGCAGCGCATCACAGAGACGCTGCGCGAAAATTACATGCCGTATGCAATGAGCGTCATTGTATCGCGTGCGATTCCGGAGCTGGACGGCTTCAAGCCGTCTCACCGCAAGCTGCTTTACACAATGTATAAAATGGGTCTGATGGGCGCGAACCGTACCAAATCAGCCAATATTGTCGGACAGACCATGAAGCTCAATCCGCACGGCGATGCGGCAATTTATGAGACGATGGTTCGTCTGACGCGTGGCAATGAGGCGCTTTTGACGCCGTTTGTCGATTCCAAGGGCAACTTTGGCAAGGTGTATTCGCGCGATATGGCATACGCTGCTTCGCGTTATACCGAGGCAAAGCTGGATAAAATCTGCGCGGAGCTGTTTCGCGAGATAGATGACGATGCCGTAGATTTTGTAGACAACTATGACGGCGAGATGAAGGAGCCGACCTTGCTCCCGACGACGTTCCCGAATATCTTGGTCTCTGCCAATACCGGCATTGCCGTCGGTATGGCGAGCAGCTTTTGCGGCTTTAACTTGGAAGAAGTATGTCGCACGACGATTGCCTATATCGAGGACAACAACTGCGATTTGATGGCAACCCTGCCAGCACCGGATTTTCCGACCGGCGGTGAAATCATTCTCGACCGCGCACAGATGCAGAAAATCTATGACACGGGTCGCGGCTCGTTTAAGATTCGTTCGAAGTGGAAATACATCAAGTCGGAAAATCTCATTGAGGTGTATCAGATTCCGTACACGACAACGATTGAAGCAATCATTGATAAGCTTGCGGATCTCGTCAAGAGCGGCAAGGTCCGTGAAATCTCGGATATTCGAGATGAAAGCGATTTGTCCGGTCTCAAGCTGGCGATTGACCTCAAGCGCGGCACGGATCCGGATAAGCTCATGGATCGCCTGATGCAGATGACGCCGCTGATGGACAGCTGTTCCTGCAATTTTAACGTGCTCATTCAAGGCATGCCGAAGGTGCTCGGCGTGCGCAGCATTTTGCACGAATGGACAACCTGGCGCACGGAGTGCAAAAAGCGCACCATTCGCTATGATTTGGCAAAAAAACAGGAAAAGCTGCACCTGCTGCACGGCCTCAAGACCATTTTGCTGGATATCGACAAGGCAATTGCCATCATCCGCAATACAGAGAAAGACGCGGATGTCGTGCCGAATCTCATGAATGGCTTTGGCATTGACGAGAAGCAGGCGGAATATATCGCAGAAATTCGTCTGCGTCATATCAACCGAGAATACATTCTCAAGCGTCTGACCGAGACAGAAGCGCTGGAAAAAGAGATTGCTCGTCTGGAAAGCCTGCTCAAGAGCGATGCCAAGGTTCGCCGCGTCATCATTCGGGAGCTGGAAGCCATCATCAAGAAATATCCGTCTCCGAGACGGGCGGATATTCTGGAAGCGGACAAAATCGAGCGCTTTGAACAGGAAGATCACATCGAGGATTATCCGGTGCATCTGTTTTTGTCCAAGGAAGGATACTTTAAGAAAATCACCTCGCAGAGCCTGCGCGGTGCATCCGACCAAAAGTTTAAGGACGGCGATGCGCTGTTCGAGACGTTGGACGCCACCAACAAGCAGGAAATTATCTTCCTCACCAACAAGCAGCAGGCATATAAAGCCCATCTGTATGACTTCGATGACAGCAAGGCGAGTGTGCTCGGTGATTATCTGCCGTCCAAACTAGAGATGGACGCAGAGGAACAGCCGGTATTTATGCTCCTGCCGGGCGATTATACCGGCAGCATGATTGTCATCTTTGAAAACGGCAAGGCGGCTCGCTTTGAGCTGGCAGGCTTTGCGACAAAGACCAATCGCCGCCGTCTGACCGGCGCGTATTCCGACCGCTCGCCGGCAAAGGCATTTTTCCACTTCTCGCAGGACTGCAACATTACGCTGTTTGCGACAAACGGCAGGGCGTTAACCGTCAATACGTCTGTGATTCCGCCGAAGTCTACAAGAACGACGGTCGGTGTACAGACAATGGTTCTGCGCGGCAGTCATACGATTACCCACGCATGCTATTCCATGGAGCTGGCGTTTGCACAGCCCAAACGATATGTCTCCCATTCCATTCCGTCCATCGGCGCATTGCTCAAGGACGAGGACAAGGGTCAGATGACTCTGCTGGAAGAATAATACGATATATACACAACAAAGCCGCCCTTCGGGGCGGCTTTTGCGTTGTCCGCAGTGTCAGCGCGATGCCTTTTGCATATGATGAGAGCAGGGAGAGGGGGAAGAATGTATGAACCACACACGGACAGCGGCAATCGTGGGCGGTGATGTGCGGCAGGTCTTCCTCGGAGAACTGCTTGCGGCGGACGGCATGCGCGTGGGCACGGTTGGGCTGGAACGGCATGTCTGTGAACTGCCCATCTTCTGTGATATGGCGGCGCTGTTTGCTGAGGCGGATGTGGTGCTGCTGCCGATGCCGGTCACACGAGACGAAATGTATCTGCATGCGCCGCTCGCCAATGCGCCGTATCGGCTCAAAGATGTTCTGGATGCGATTCCGGCGGGAACATCGGTGTACGGCGGCGCGATTCCGCAAACGCTGTATGAACCGGCACGGCGCAGGGAGATTCGATTGTATGATTATCTAAAACAGGAAGAACTGGCGCTGCTCAACGCCATTCCGACGGCAGAGGGCGCGATTCAAATTGCAATGGAACAACTGCCGGTGACCATCCATGACCTTCCGGTGCTGGTGATTGGAGCGGGGCGTATTGGCTCGGCGGTTGCGATGCGCTTGCGCGGACTGGGCGCGCGGGTGACGGTTTCCGCGCGGCGAGAGGCGGATTTCGCCCGCATGTACAGCGCGGGCTATCACTGCTTGGATACGCGCAGACTGGAAGGACAGCTGCATGCGTTTCCGCTCATTATCAACACGGTTCCGGCGGATATTCTCAGCCGAGCCGTGCTCGCGGATTGTGCGCCGGATACCCTGCTGCTGGATTTGGCGTCCGGAGAAGGCGGCGTCTGTGAGGACGCGAAAAATCTTTGCCGCGTCATTCACGCGCTGAGCCTGCCGGGAAAAGTCGCGCCGAAAAGCGCGGCTGCTGCCATTGCGCAGACGGTGCGGCATATGCTGGAGAGGGAGGGCTTGATATGAAACAAACCGCAGGATTCGCCGTGTGCGGATCCTTCTGTACCATACATCGTGTGCTCACTGTCATGGAACGCATGGTGCAGGATGGCTGGCAGGTGATTCCGATTGTTTCGCGAGAAGTGTATACACAGGATACGCGTTTTGGCACAGCACAAGAACACTTGGAAAAAATAACTGCCATTTGCGGCAAACCGCCGCTGCATACGCTGCAGGCGGTGGAACCGATTGGACCCAAAGATTTGTTGGATGTGTTGATTATCGCGCCGTGCACCGGAAGCACACTGGCGCGGCTCGCGCATGGCATCAGCGACACGCCGGTATCTCTCGCGGCAAAATCACAGCTGCGCGTGGAAAAACCCGTCGTGCTGGCTGTGGCAAGCAACGATGCGCTCGCGGGCTCCGCGCCCAATATTGCGGCGCTGCTCAATCGCAAGCAGTATTACTTCACGCCGATGCGGCAGGATGCGCCGCAAATCAAACCGCGCTCTCTCGTCGCGGATATGAACAAGATACCGGAAACAGCGGCGTTGGCGCTGGCGGGGAAACAAATACAGCCGATTTTTGGCTGAAGAAACAATAAGACCCTGTTCGTTCGGAACAGGGTCTTGCTTGCGTAAAGAGAACGTGCGTTACAGCGTAGCTGCCATGACGGCCTTGATGGTGTGCATGCGGTTCTCCGCCTCATCAAAGACGATGGACTGCGGGCCTTCAAACACTTCATCGGTGACTTCCATCGCGTCACGGTTGAACTTTTCGCCCATCTCCTTGCCGATGGTGGTTTTGTGGTCGTGGAATGCCGGCAGGCAGTGCATAAATACTGCGTTTTCTGCGGCGTTGTCCATCAGCTTCTGATTGACCTGATACGGAGACAGTGCGTCAATGCGCTCCTGCCATACCTCGACTGGCTCGCCCATGGACACCCAAACATCGGTGTACAGTACATCGGCGTTCTTGGTAGCTTCCATCGGGTCCTCGCAGAAGCGCAGGGTTGCGCCGGTCTCTGCAGCGATTTTTTCGCAGGTCTCAATCAGAGCCTGATCCGGAAAATATGCCTTCGGAGCAGCTGCCGTGAAGTTCATACCCATCTTTGCACAGCCGACCATCAGGGAATTGCCCATGTTGTAGCGCGCATCGCCGAGATAGACAAAGTTGATGCCCTTGAGCTTGCCGAAGTGCTCGCGAATCGTCAGAAAGTCCGCCAAAATCTGTGTCGGGTGAGACTCGTTGGTCAGACCATTCCAAACCGGAACGCCTGCGTATTTTGCCAGCTCCTCAACAATTTCCTGACCGTAGCCGCGGTATTCGATGCCGTCAAACATGCGGCCGAGCACGCGGGCGGTGTCAGCAATGCTTTCCTTCTTGCCGATCTGAGAGCCGGACGGGTCAAGATAGGTGACCTGCATGCCAAGGTCATGCGCGGCAACCTCGAAGCTGCAGCGGGTGCGGGTGCTGGTCTTTTCGAAAATCAGCGCGATGTTTTTGCCGCGCAGCGTATCATGAGCGATGCCTGCCTTTTTCTTTGCCTTGAGATCTGCGGCAAGGTCAATCATGCCTTCGATTTCTTCCGGCGTGAAGTCAAGCATCTTAAGAAAGTTTTTTCCCTTGAGATTCATAATCGTGTTCCTCCTGTGTATTGGTATCCACTGCTCTTTATTATAGCAGACAAATAGCTAATTGGAAAGTAGGGAGAATGAGGACAAAGCACTGCTTCTTTATGAATATACAGACAAGAACGCCGCCTGTACTCAGTGTACAGGCGGCGTTTGTTTGAGCTCGCAAAGCAAATGCAATTGTTGTTCCTGCGTCAGCATGCCGGAGCGGTATAAGGCGTGAACCAAACCGGTCAGCATGCAGCGGTTCCATTCTTGTTCCAGATTGTCCATTGCGTCCCTCCGTTCTGAGAGAAGCATATGAGACGCAGCGTGAGATTAGACCATCAATTGTCATCGTACGTACACATCGGACGGGGTGATGTTGTCCGTCGTGACTGCCTCGGCAGAGGTATTTGCGTATTGCACCACGGGAGAGAGCGTGTCTACCGTCCAAACACACAGTGCGATGTTTTTGCGCAGCAGGGTTGCGCGCTGAGAGACCGTCAGCGAATTGGTATTTGCGCCGATGGTGACAGAATTTTTTCCGTTCTTTAGATCCTGTGCATGGTTGATGGCGGAGGAATTTACGTTGTTTGTCAGCAGGCACAGCGGAGCGACTGCGTCATTTTCTTTCATATACAGCAGGTCGCTCTGATAAAAGCTGATCCATGTGACATCATACTGCATGTTGTACTGCTTGACCAGATTGTACAGTGTTTTGACCTGACTTTTTGTCATAGAAATTTTCATTTCTATATACGGGTGCAGATGATTGCGCGAGCAGAAAGAGATAAATTCCTCGAACGTTGCAATCTTGGTGCCTTCGTACCCCGCCCATCGGTCGGAGGAATTGCTCTTGTAGCTGAAATCAAAGTTTTGCAGCTGCCCATATGTGAGGTCGGCCACCTTGCCTGAGCCATTGCTGGTTCGGTCGATGGTTGTGTCGTGAATTAAGACCGGTACATTGTCTTTGGTAAACTGCACATCGGTTTCTACATAATCATAGCCCTTTCGAACCGACAGCGCATACGCCGGCATGGTATTTTCAGGGGCTTCTAAATTGTATCCGCGGTGATTGACCAGACGAACCTGTGTATCTTCGGAAGATGTGTCCTTGCGGGCGGAATCATACTGACAGAATATCACGGCACACTGCGCGCGCGTCGCTTTTCCGGTCGGCGAAAACGTCTTGGAAGAAGTACCGTTGATAATACCGGAACGATACAGGGTATATGTGGCATCGAGAGAATAATCTGCCGTCTGACTTTTATCCGAAAAGGTTTTGCCGCTGCGAACACGCGGGAGAGCAAAACGCTGATAATTTGCAAATCGAACAATGAGAGTCGCCATTTGCTCTCGGGTAATCGCGCTGTCCGGTGAAAATTGTTTTTCGGAAGTGCCGGAGATGATGCCGCCGCTGTATGCCCAAGCGACTGCGTGTGCGTACCAAGCATCGGCGGGAACATCGCGGAATTGTGACGTGGTATACTGCTGGATATCTTCTTTGCTGTATTTGGCGAGAACCGTGACAAACATCGCGCGGGTCATATTGGCATCCGGAGAAAATGTGGTTGGCGTTGTGCCGGAGAACAGTCCCAAATTGACTGCTTTGTTGATGTACGACTCCGCCCAATGGCCGGAGATATCTGTGAAATTGGATGCGGATGCGGGCTTCTGCGGACAGATAGCGAAGAGCATCACTGCCGCAAGTGCACCGGCAAGCCATCGTTTGATCCATGTGTATGTCATGTTTTTGACGCCCTTTCTTCATTGATATTAATTTTTATATTTATATCATAACACAAACGGCTAAAAATGTATACTATTTGGCTATGGCAAGATTGTGTTACAAATTTTATGCCTATTGCAAATGTACAAATTTATGCGTACAATAGGAGGTACAAAAGATATAGAGAGCTCGAAATAGGAGGAGTACAAAATGAACAAGCATGTAGAACGAGCAAAACAGCTGCGGGATACCGCATCGCAGAGCAACAACTGCGCGCAGACCATTATGCGCGCCTATGCAGAAGAAATGGGTTTGACCGAAGAACAGGCAGCTGCTATCGGATGTAATTTCGGCGGCGGTATGAAATGCGGCGGAACCTGCGGTGCCATTACCGGCGCACTGATGGTTCTCGGCACCAAGGGCGTTATTTCACCGGCGGCAGTCGGCGAATTTCGCAGACGCATGGCGCAGAAGCACAACGGCATGACCGACTGTGCAGAGCTGCTCAAGGCCAATGCGGAGCAGGGCGGAAATAAAAAGACGCACTGCGACAATATGATTTATGAAGCCATTGAACTGCTTGATGAGATGACAGAGTAAAACCCAAAGATATGAAGTTCTGGACGATTTTAGAGGGCTTGCATGCATAGTTTTTCTGTTTTTCCACACACTAGGAAAAGAGCCTTGCAGGAGGAATAGATGTTATGAAAGCAACAGGAATCGTCCGTCGGATAGATGATCTCGGGCGGGTTGTGATACCAAAAGAAATCCGAAGAACCATGCGGATTCGGGAAGGCGATCCGCTTGAGATTTATACCGACCGAAACGGAGAAGTCATTTTCAAAAAGTATTCTCCAATGGGAGAACTCAATACGTTTGTGTCGCAGCTGTGCGATTCCGTGACCAAGACGACCGGCGCAAGCTGTGCCATCTGTGATCGGGATTCGGTCATTGCGGTGTCCGGCAGCGCAAAAAAGGATGTGTGTGACCGGAGCATCAGCGAAGAATTGGAGCATATTATGGAGCAGCGCCGCATTTTTCGTCCGGAAGGACGGGTCGTCTCACTGACTGGAGATCCGCGGTATGCGGTATCCATCGCGGCACCTGTGATTACAGGAGGCGATGTCTCCGGCTGTGTGGCGCTGCTGCGCGATGAGACGCATCCAGATGCCGGAGAAATTGAGAGCAAACTGCTGCAAACCGCGGCGAATTTCTTGGGACAACAGATGATAAACTGACATGTGTACAGGCGGTTTCAAAAAAATCGCCTGTACATAAATTTTTTTTGAAAAAACGCTTGACAGATAGGGGGACGCATGGTATTATATATAAGCACTCAGCGAGAGGGCAAAAACAAAAAACAAATATCGCGGGGTGGAGCAGTTCGGTAGCTCGTCGGGCTCATAACCCGAAGGTCGTAGGTTCAAATCCTGCCCCCGCAACCATTATGAAAGCCTTGATTCAATCGAATCAAGGCTTTTTTCGTACTTTTCAGACATTTTGAAATTGCAGCATATTCTCCGTGGGGTGAATTTGGGGTGAATGCCCTTTATTTTTGCCAAAATTACGCCGATCATATACAAAAAAAGAACAGGCTGTTCAAGCCTGCTCTCGTATCTGTTTCCTGTGCGAAAATACTCCGGCGCGTGTTTCGGATGCTTTCGCCTTTGCCTGTGAAATTTGATGGGTATAGATTGCCGCTGTGGTCGTTGCGTTCGCATGTCCAAGCTCGTTGGCTGTGGTCACAAGGTCGATACCATCCGCGATCATAATAGAAGCCGCTGTATGCCGGAACGCATGAGGATGAATGTGCGGAAGATTATGCGCCCTACTGAATTTGTTTAGCCAGTCGGTTATGCTGTCGGGGTGCATCGGTTTTCCGTCAGTCTGAGTGAATACATAGCCGTTCTCTTGCCATCGGTCGCCGTTGACAAGTCGTAATTTGTATTGCGCGGTTCGATACTGCTTGAGTAGGCTTAAAGTCTCGGGCGCGAGCTTCAATGACCGCTCTCGGTCGGTCTTGGTTGTTCCCTCATATATGCCGCGTTTGGCACTGTACAGGGAAGCACGCTCAATGGTTACAATGCCGGTGTTAAAATCAATGCTTTCCCATTTCAATCCAACGGCTTCCCCGCGTCTGCATCCGGTATCAATCATAAAATAGGTAATTGTGCGCCATTTGAGCGGTGCACTGTCCAATGCTTCTAAAATAGCATCCATTTGCTCTGGCTGATAATAGTCAGGGCTTTTTTTCTGCACCTTTGGCGGTGTTGCCTTAGATGCTGGATTAAACGGAATCAACATCTCTTTTTCTGCTTGAGCCATAATGGCAGAAATGAGAGAATGATATTCCTGTATGGTTTTATTGGACAGCGGGCGGGAATCCTTCTTGATTAGAAAGACTTCTGAGCATTTCAGACCCAAAGCCGCCGCGATCTGTTCTGCTTTGTCCGGTTTAATCGGGGTTCCTTTTATCGCAGCGGATACCGTAGAAGCTGCAACGTTTGCTTTTCGTGCGATAGAAGCTTTAGAAAATCCCTGTTGATTCATCTGTTCCGGTAAGGTAGATAATGCAATCGCTCTGTTTCCATCGGTACGGATGCCAGATTCGCTCAGGTTCTTATAAAATGCGTTCAAGTGCTGCGGTCGAAGCTCTGACAGCTTGATATAACCGATAGCGGCATCAATACGCACCATGAGTTCCCGATAGCGGTCTATGGTTCTTGGTTTGATGCCGGTGCGCTCTTTTAGATCAATCACATAGCCTGCATATTCTGAAAAGCTTTGTTTGCGGTCAATTTGATAACCTTGTTCAATTTCACGCTCGAAGTCTGTTACTACGCGCTCAAGAGCCTTTTTTAATTGACGAGAGGTCATTTTGCTGTCCGGCTTCCATGTTCTACGATGCCGGATTTGCTTTCCGGATATGTCAAACCCGCCTGCTACAGTGATTCGATAGGTGACGGCTCCGGTTTTGCTTGTGCGTTTTTCAATGGTAGCCATGAAAAACCTCCTTAAAAAGGGACTTCCTCGTTATCGCTTTCATCTTCTGTTGGTAACACTGTGGTTAGTTTTTCCGGTATTTCATTCATCGGACAATTATAATCCTTTAGTTGCTGCGCAACCCAAGGGTCATAAATGTTTTTACCGATAGTTCCTTTGTCTAATAGGTTTTTTACGTCTTTCCATTCTACTAAAAAATGGTCTAACACCAGATTATTAAATCGGATACACGGTGTATCAATGCTATATGCGCCATCGTAAACCGCTACACTGTCAATAATGGTATCCACAGAATTGTTCAAGTTTACCAATAATTGAATTACATCGCTATAATTCGCATTCTCTGTTTTCAATTCGCTTTCGGTATTTATGCCACACAGCCAGTCAAGGGATACCCCTAATTCTTTAGCAATTGCAGCAGCCACGGGGAGAGTGGGACTTTTTGTGCCGTTTTTATACGAGGATAGCGTAGCGGCAGTTACACCAACAGCCTTTGCCAATTCCTTTTGCGTGATTCCTTTTGCACGCATGAGCGTGAATAGATTTTCTCCGAATTTCTTTTGCGTCCATTCTTTGCTCGTGTGAAGCTTTGCCTTCTCGATTTCTTTTTCTTCCATGATAGTTCCTCTTTCAGTGGTTATATACTAGAGTACGTATTACTAAAATATCACAACTCGAACGAAAAAACAACAACAGATTAAAAAATAAATAAAAATCGTTAGATTAAAAAAATATTGAAAAAATTCGAATAAGAAATGTAAATTAACCGTATTGACATTCAAATCATTTCAGTGTATTATTTTTAACACATCACAACAACAGCAATTGAAAGGCGGTGCATTTTATGAAAACAGCTAATGCGGATATTCGAGAAGCGACAAAGCAGGCGGGCGTGCGCTTGTGGCAAATTGCGGATGAGCTCGGCATCAATGACGGGAATTTTTCTCGAAAATTGCGCAAGGAATTTTCTATGGAGGAGAAAGCGAAGATTTACGCTATTATCGCTCAGCTTTCCGGCGCGGAAGGTGGCGAATAATATGGCTGAATGTCAGATTATGACGATTACACAGACTGTAGCGCGGTGCAAAGAATCCGGCTATCCGGTCAGTGCATACACGCTCAGGAGAGCGATCAAATCCGGTGCGGTTCCGTGTCGCGTTGTTGGGCGCACATATTTGATTGCATGGCAAAACGTCCTTGCGTGGTTAACTTGTTCGGACGGACAGGATAACAAGCCGGTGCACGTAGATACAGGGACGCAGGGCATCCGGCGCGTTGCGCTCTGATTGGAAGGTGAACACGCACGGACATTTTCGCAGAGATTCGGGAGCGTGTACCGATTGCACAGGCGGCACAAGACTACGGTGTGCAGTTAGGACGTGGTGGTATGGCGCACTGTCCGTTTCACGGTACAGATCAGCACCCATCTATGAAGTTATATCCAAATGGCTTTAAGTGCTTCACGTGCAATGAGCACGGAGATGTTACCGGTTTGGTTGCAAAGTTGCGCGGGCTCCCGCCTGTAGATGCAGCCAGAGAGTTAAACAATCGGTACGGTTTAGGCTTGACTATTGGGCAAGCGGCAACACCTCAAGAACGTGCACAGCAGCGCATAGAAGCTGAAAAACGGCGTAAACGGCAGGAATTGACCCAAGCGTTTGAGGAGTGGGAAGCGCACGCATGGCGAGTTTTGAGTGAGTATTATAGGCTTTTAACACGGTGGAAAGAGCAATATGCCCCGCAAACACTGGAAGAACTGAATAGCCCAAGTGTGTTTTATCTTGAAGCAAACAAGAAAGAGTATATTGCGTATCTGCTGGATATTTTGGACGGAGACAGCCAGATGCAGAAAGTCCAGCTTTTTCAGACGCATAGAAATGAGGTGAGGAATTTTGAGCAGCGATTACAAAAGCTGTGATATTGCAAGCATCTTGACGGAAGAGGAGCAGAATGCGTTGTGTTCTGGTACATATACACGGACGCCTGAGCCTGTGAACGAAAAAATGATTCATGATTCTATGGCTGAAGCAGCAAAGCAAAACACGCCTTCGGAAACTGGCGAGGTGTGCCCGTATCCAGATTTTACCGTGGATAAGAACGGAAAGCCGCATTTACAGGCTACATATTCCAACTTTGAAGCCCTATGCCGGATGCAGGGCATCCCTGTACAACGAGATATTGTCCGGCGTGTATATCTGCTCCCGCCGGACATTCAAGAACGGTTCAGCATGGATGGCGCGGCGGATGCATTCTGTGTGGAACTGCAAGACCGCTGCACTCGTGAGGGCATCAAGACCAACGACAAACAGGTTCAAAAATGGATAAAAACACTGGCAGACGCGCACCGCGTGAATCCAGTCCGTCAGTATTTGCAGCAGCAGTCCAAACGCTATCATGTCTCGCCGGAACAGCGTGGCGCAACCGTAGTAGATACGTTTTCCTGCATGCAATTTGGGAATGATGTGACGGAAGCCAAGCGAGAGCAATATTGCCATTTGTTTTCTAAATGGTTGCTGCAGTGCGTGGCTATGGCGCACAACGAGCATGGCAGATATGGCGCGGATTTCGTTCTAGTCTTGCAAAGTAGACGGCAGGGAGTGGGCAAAACATCGTTCTTTCGGCAGTTATGCAGCCCAAAACAGCTGCAGCCGTATTTTCTGGAAGGCTGTAGTATGGATCCATCGAACAAAGATGACGTATTGCAAAATACATCCTGTTGGATTTGTGAACTGGGCGAGCTGGAAGGAACGACCCGCAAGAAAGACGTTGACCGGCTCAAGGCATTCCTAACCAACAAATCCGACCGTGTCCGCGCACCATACAGCGCGGCAGCATGTGATTATCCGCGCCTGACCTGTTATGCCGGAACGGTCAATGAACCGGATTTTTTGCGAGAAGCGGGACGGCGATTTGTCGTCCTGCCTATCATTGGTGTTGACCTCTCCCGCCTGAAACAACTGGATGTAAACCGGCTTTGGGCGGAAGTTTATGACGCTTATCGGGAAAGCCCGAACGACTTCCGGCTCACACAAGAAGAGCTGCAAAGCGTCACTGCGGATTCTGAGCAGTTCCGCAGCGTGTTCACAGAGGAACAAATCATTCGTGACCTGTTAGACTGGGATTCTGACCCCGACACATGGCAGGAACGCACAGCGTCAGAAGTCGCGCTCATGCTGGAAATCAAGAATGCGCAGGCTGTCGGCAAGGCTCTACGAAACATGGGTTATGAAAAAGACACAGGCAGCCCGCGCAGATACCGCATGTTGAAAGGCTCGTGCAGATACCATGTTCCGGCACGCAAGTTTGCTTCGTATGATGTGGACAGCGTGCGGGGTGGGATGGATAACATGGGGTAAGGTGAGATTTTTTACTCCACCCCGCACATCTGCAACAAAACAACGCTTGAAAACAGCTTTTGGACGCAGAACAATGAGAAAATAGAAACTTTCGTGTTGGGGTGGGGTGGGGTTGGGTAAATATACTATAAACGTGAAAGAATCGGGTATATTGTGTGTGATATATATTATATTTAAGTTTGAAAAACGCACCCCACCCCTCACCACTCCACCCATCTATTTTTTGAAAGGTGTTGAAAATGAGTAAAAGTAATGCATTTCCGGCTTTAAACCTGAGAAAAAGTTCGCAGTCACGGAATAGGGGTAAATGCGCCCCACCCCACCCACGGCAGGAAAAACAGCGATTGCTTGACGGCATGGCAAACGGGGAGCATCTCATCACGCTGTTGGGCGCAGCGTGTCGGTACATTGGAGAGCTGACCGATGACCCGAAGTTTTACAGGGAAGCCAAACGGTGCGTGCGCTGCCGCGGCGTCGCAGAAAATCATATCCCCAGCAAGATAGAACGTTGGGAGCAGCTGCAAGAGGAAATCGAACGGACAAACGGAAACTATCACTTGGAGACAGACAGCGCATGCAAACAGCTGTTTTATACCATGACGATGAGCTTGTGTCGACACGCGGAAGAGCTGGAACGGCAGCTCAGGGCAGAAGGCATGAAGTGGACGCGGGAACACGGGTGGATAGAGATGGAATATACAGCAAAAACACGGCAGCAGGCGGCTACGGCGGCGAATGAGCCATGCACAAGCCGTTTGACATAGACGGGCAACAGAAAAGCACCTCTCATTCCGGTTTACGGCTGAAACAAGGGGTGCTTTCGTTGTATTAGGCGGTCTGTGCTTTCTTTGCCCGCTCTTTTGCAGCGTGTGCGGATGATTTGGAGATTCCAAACCGTGCGCCGATCTGCGACAGGC
>OGXW01001353.1_pt1 | contig 18552 bp, 18 predicted proteins | sample 1576341 | NCBI WGS metagenome assembly OGXW01 (sample SAMEA3541592, study PRJEB24748) | human gut metagenome | biome: human gut; feature: human-associated habitat; material: faeces | place: China | collected 2012
GCGCAAGAAAAAAGAAGAGGAAGAGCGCAAAAAGCGCGAGGAAGAGGAGAAAAAGTGCACTGTTGACCGTGCAGCGCGTTCCGTACAGCTCGCGCAGACACTTTTTTCTATACTTAATAATATATCTTAGGGTGATTTATATGTCTATTGTTAAAACAGATATTAATTATACTTATGAAATTATGATGTCAAATATTTATGAATTAAATAACAAATTTTCCTTTTTACAAGTTCAAAATGCTGGATATAGTGTTTTGGGTAAGCAACTTCCTGTTATTAGATTGCGGTAGAGGTTCTAAAAAAGTTTTTTATTCAGGTAGTTTTCATGCAAATGAATGGATTACAAGTGTTTTACTCATGAAATTTATTGAAGATTACTGTAATTCTTATATTAGTAATTCTACTTTATATAATTATAATATTAGGGATTTATTTAAATCTTGTTCTATTTATATTATGCCTATGGTAAATCCAGATGGAGTTGATATTGTAAATCGGTGTATATCCTCCTGACAGTACTATATATAAAGTTACAGCTGAACTTGCTAGACCATATGCAACTATTCCTTTTCCTAGTGGATGGAAAGCTAATTTTAATGGTGTGGATTTAAATTTGCAGTTTCCTGCTGAGTGGGAAATGGCTAAAAAAATAAAATATAATTTAGGTTTTACTGGCCCTGCCCCACGTGATTTTGTAGGATATGGTCCTTTAACTGAACCTGAAGCTCTTGCAATTTATAATTTTACTCTTAAATACGATTTTAAATTAGTTATTGCTTATCATACTCAGGGTAAAGAAATTTATTGGCAATTTGCTAATTTTAATCCACCTAATAGTTTCTACATTGGGACTCAATTTGCTAAAAGTAGTGGCTATAAATTAACTGATACTCCGTACAATTCAAGTTTTGCGGGCTATAAAGATTGGTTTATTCAAGATTATAATAAACCTGGCTATACTATAGAAGCTGGTATTGGAGAAAGTCCTTTGCCTATCTCACAATTTGATGAAATTTATAGAGATAATATTGGTATTTTGATTTTAGGAGCAGTTCTATAAAATTATTTCTTTAATATTTTATATTAATAAAGTGAACCCAAATTATTAAACTTTTAGTCCAATAATTTGAGTTCACCTTAATCATAATGATGATATACTCTATTTATTTTTATTCTTTGTATTGCCTTTAGCTGACTCTATTCTTTAGTTATCCATTTTACCAAATCTAAATTTGCTGGTTCTAATATCATTTCATTTTTAGGCATTACTCTAAATGTATAACCATAATTTCCACCTGTTGTTAATTCTATTTTAGCTGTGAAATAGTATTTTCTTTGATCTTCGTCAGAATCTGTTAATTCCATTGGTATTATACTAACATTTTCTACTATTCCATTTTCTAGTATTTTTCCATAATATACTTCTACTTCTATGTTTTCTATGTCAATATTAGGAAGTTCTACTTCACACCCAACTTCTATTTTATTTCCTGCATCTATTGTTATATTATCGAAATTGTCTGTTTGTGTTATTTTGATGTCTTTCCAATTTCTATATAAGTCTTTTTTCCATCCATTATATTCTGCAACATTATCTATATCTAAATAATATTTTTTTGTTAATTTGGCAAGTGGCATATAATATTGGTTTGTATAATCTACCAACATTCTAGCAGTACTATATTTTCCTCCTGTTGATACAATTGAATTTTTCATAAATGCTATCCATTTTTGTGGTATATTACTGTTTTCTCTATTATAATAGGTTGGTATTATCTTTTCTTCTAATGTCCTATATAAGCTTTGGCTATCAGCTTGGTCTTGTGCTTCGTATGAGTCGTATTCACTATTATTCCCTATTGTCCAACCATTTTTTTGGTTATATCCTTCAGCCCACCATCCATCTAATACACTAAAGTTTATAACTCCATTTACTGATGCTTTTTGTCCACTTGTTCCAGATGCTTCCATTGGTCTTCTTGGATTATTTAACCATACATCAACACCACTTATTAAATATCTTGACATTGCTATGTTATAGTTTTCTAATAAGAATATTTTTCCTTTAAATTGTGGCATCATTGATACTTGGTGTATAAATTTTATTAAGTCTTGTCCTTCTTTATCTGCTGGATGTGCTTTTCCTGCAAATATTAATTGAACTGGTCTATCTGCATTATTTAATATTTGTGTTATTCTTTCTAAGTCTTTAAATATTAATGTTGCTCTTTTATATGTTGCAAACCTTCTTGCAAATCCTATTGTTAGTGCATTTGGATTTATTTTTGATACAATTTCATTTATGTCTTCATAACTATATCCTGAACGTCTTAATCTTTCTGTTGTGTTTTCTTTTACTAATTTTAGTAATTTAGCTTTTCTTTCATTATGAACATTCCATAATTTTTCATCTGGTATTGTATTTATTTTTTCCCAAACTTTGTCTTGATACATACTGTCTTGCCAATATGGCATTAAATATTGATTGTATAATTCTTTCATTTTTGGAGCTAACCATGAACATGTATGAATACCATTTGTTACATATCCAATTGGTGATTCATTTGCAGCAATATTAGGCCATACATCTCCAAATAGTTCTCTTGATACTGCTCCATGTAATTTACTTACACCGTTTTTCTTTCCAGCAATTTTTAAAGCTAGTATTCCCATATTAAATCCATTTTCTAGTTCTTTTACAGGTTTCATTCCTAGTTTTAAGAATTCTTCTCTTGATAATCCTAATCTTGGCCAGAAATCTTTAAAATATCTTTCTACTAAATCTAATGGAAATATATCATTTCCAGCAGGTACTGGTGTATGTGTTGTAAATACTGTTTTTGAGCTTGTTATATCTTTTGCTACTTCAAAAGATACTTGTTTTTCTGCTATTATATTTTTAATTATTTCTAAAGTTAAAAACGCTGAATGTCCTTCATTCATGTGATATACAGTTGGATTTAATTTTAAATATTTTGTTAATAATTCAACTCCAGCTTGTCCTAAAACTATTTCTTGGCGAATTCTCATCTCTTGATCTCCACCATATAATTTTAGTGTTACATCTCTATCTTCTGGATTATTTTTTTCTATATCAGAGTCTAATAAATATAATTTTATTCTACCTACATTTATGCTCCATACTTTTAAGTATAATCTTCTTTTTGGGAATTTTACATATATTATTAGATCTTCTCCAACTTCATTTTTTACTGGATTAATAGGTAAATCATATAAGTCTATTTCATTATATTCACATTGTTGTTGACCTTCTCCATCTATTTTTTGATTAAAATATCCATCTTTGTATAATAATCCTACAGCAACTAATGGAATACCTAAATCACTTGCTGATTTTAAATGATCACCTGATAATATTCCTAATCCACCTGAATAAATTGGAATAGTTTGATCTAATCCATATTCAGCTGAAAAATATGCTATTAAATCTCCTTTTTCTTCAGGATAATTTTTTGAAAACCATGTATTTTTGCTATTCATATAATCTTCAAATTCTTCAACTATTTTGTCATATTCTTTTAAAAGTGTTACATCTTTTGCAGCATCTTCTAATTTTTCTTGTGATACATGTTTTAAAAATTTAACTGGATTTTTATTAGATTGTTCCCATAAATCCATATCGATTCTTTGAAATAAACGTAAAAATTCTGTATTCCATGACCACCATAAATTATTTGCCACTGTTGCCAATTTGCTTATTCTTTTTGGCAATTGTGGATTAACTGTTATTCTATTAAATAAATACATTTTGTATTTCCTCCTTCGTATTTTCCTGCGTCTTTTCTTCTCGTAATTTTACATTTCTATTATCTATTAAATAGTTTTTTTTGTCAATAATTTTAGCTGAATTTGCTAATTTAAAACTTAATGATTAGCTATAAAATAAATATATATTATTTTATGTAATGCCACGTAAGCGATCAAACGAACAAGTGTGAGTGCGATTGGAGCAATCAACATACTAGTTATTTTTAGTATGGAGATTGCGACACACAAGGCATAAATAAAATAATATATATTGATTTTTATAACAAAGTATAACAAACTAATAGCAATTAAAAAATTCTTAAAATATCATTATATGTTATTATTAGTGATAATCCTATAAGTATAGCAAAACCTAACATTTGAATCCCAATTTCTGTTTCTTGTTTCATTGGTTTTCTTCTTATTGCTTCTATAATTAGAATTAATATTTTTCCACCATCTAGTGCCGGTATTGGAAGTAAATTTGTTATTCCTAATGATATTGATATTAATGCCATCATTTGTAAAAATTCACTTATTCCATTTGTTTTAGCTACAACTTCTGATATTCCAACTGGTCCCATCATTTGATTTATTCCAACATTTCCTGTAAATAATTGTTTTAAATTATCTCCTATTTCACTAATAAATTCTGTTGTTTGAATTCCTCCATTTATGCATCTATTAAAAAAATTATCTTCTGCATATTTCATGGTAATACCTAAATAATATTTATGTGAATCATTTTGTAATGTTACTTCTGTAGGTTTTATACTGTATTCTTCTATTTTTCCATCTCTTTGAATCTTCAATTCTATATTTTCGCCATTGTTTTTAGACATTATTTTATCTATATCATATTTGCTATTTACTTTTTTATTATTTATCTCAATAATTTTATCTCCAGCTTGCATCCCTGCTATTTGTGCAGCATATCCTTCTATTGTTGTTTCTAATTCATTTGATATATATGGTCCTGTTGATATTGCTAATATAAAATAAACACAAAGTCCAAATATAATGTTTACAGTTGCTCCTGCTGCTACTATTGCTATTCTTTTTGGAATACTTGCTTTAGAAAAAGAACCTTCATTTTCTGATTGTTCTTCTTCTCCTTCCATACTTATAAAGCCACCTAATGGTATCAACCTAAGTGCATATTTAGTTTCTTTTCCTTGTTTTTTCCATATTGTTGGTCCAAAGCCAATTGCAAATTCATTTACTTTAACTTTGCACAATTTAGCAATTGTAAAATGACCTAATTCATGTATAAAAATTAAAAATCCTAATAAGATTATTATTTTTATTGCTATTAACAAAATATTTAGCAATTTCTTCCTCCTTATAGAAATATAATTAATCCAAACTACTTCTAATTACTATTGCAAATAGAAATATTTTGGATTTTATTTAATTTATAATAATGTAAATAATGCATATGCAAATGGTGCTAAAAATATTAAACTGTCTATTCTATCTAGCATTCCACCATGCCCTGGAATCAAATTACTGTAATCTTTTATATCTACATATCTTTTTATTGTTGATGCAGCTAAGTCTCCTATTTGACCAACTAAACTTAATATTATTCCTATTCCTGCTATAAATGTATATGAATAATTCATGCAAAAATATTTATTTACTACATATGTATAAATTAGCATTAATATAATTGCTCCTAAAGTTCCACCTATACATCCTTCTATTGATTTTTTAGGGCTTACTGCTGTGTATTTATGTTTTCCTATTGCCATTCCTACTACGTATGCAAATATGTCTGTTCCCCATGCTGCAATAATTGCATACCAAATTAATATTTTTCCATTATTCATTCCATCTATAAGTGCAACAAACATCATGAAAAATACCACATAAAATATCCCTATAAAAGTATATGCAATATCTTTAAAATTAGTCTTCATATCTGTTGCAATTACTTGTGCAAATAGTATTGTTAATATTGTTGGTACAGCTAATGTTACTACCATATTTAAACTTTCTACTGGTATTATATGTATAAATGCTATACTAAAACAACTTACATACCCTAACCATCTAACTGGTTTTGATACTTTTTCTACTGCATTAAAATATTCACTCATTGCAAGTAATGCAATAATTGCTAATGCAATATCTACTACAATTTTATTTCCTATTAATAATACTGCTAAAACTAATGGAAATCCTAATAAACCTGATGTAATTCTTTTTATATCCATATTATCCTCCGTATATCGAGCTTAATTTGCTCCAAATTTTCTTGTTCTTTTTTCATATTCTATTATAGCTTCATCTAAATCTTGTTCTGTAAATTCTGGCCAGTTTTTATCAACAAACAAAAATTCTGTATATACTAATTGCCACGGTAAGAAGTTGCTTAATCTTAATTCTCCACTTGTTCTTATAAGTAAGTCTGGATCTGGCATTCCCTTTGTATATAAATTATCTGAAACAACTTTTTCGTCTATATCTTCTATTTTTATCTTTTCATCTTTTACATCTGTTGCTATTTTCTTTATAGCTTTTATTATTTCATCTCTTCCACCATAATTTAATGCTATATTAAATGTTACACCTGTATTATTTTTGGTTCTATCCATACATTTTAATATACTTTTTTGCATTCCTTCTGATAAAGCTGTAATATCTCCTAAAACTTTTACTCTTATGTTTTCTGTATCAGCTCTTTTAGAATAATCATCTAAATATGTTTGTAAAAGTAACATTAATGCACTTACTTCTTCTTCTGCTCTTCTCCAATTTTCTGTTGAAAATGCATAAACAGTTATATATCCTAATCCTATTTTATTTGCATATCTAACTATCTTTTCTAAAGTTTTAGCTCCTTCTTTGTGTCCATAACTTGCTGCTTTTCCTCTAGCTCTTGCCCATCTTCTATTACCATCCATAATTATTGCAATATGTTTAGGCATATGTTCTTTCTTTATTTCCATGCTATTCTCCTTTTTTATTTATTTCGATTTTGAATATATTTTGCTAATTCTTTTAAGAATATTGCTTTTTCTCCATATTTATCTAATTCTTGTATTGCTTCATTTGTAATATTTTCTAAAATTTCTTTGGATTTTTGTAAACCATATTTTGAAACATATGTGCATTTTTCCATTTTTTTATCATTTCCAACAGGTTTTCCTAGGACCTTTTCGTCTCCTTCTTCTGATAAAATATCATCTTTTATTTGAAAAGCTAATCCTATTTTTTCTGCATATATTGTTAAACTTTTTGCATCTTCTTCACTTGCATTTGCTAATATTGCTCCCATTCTAACACATAGTTTTAGTAATGCTCCTGTTTTATTTTGATGTATATAATCCAGGTCTTCTGTTGTTATATCTTTTCCTTCATATTCTGTATCTACATATTCTCCTGCTATCATTCTATCCACTGCATTTGAAAATTCATTAAACACTTTTATTTTATTATTTAAAATTTCTTCTTGATTTTTTTCAGTTTTACTTTCTTTAAGGCTTTGTTGTAAGTCTTTGCTTATCATTATATATGCATTATTTAAAAGACTATCACCTGCAAGTATTGCTGTTGCTTCATTAAATTTTTTATGGTTTGTTAGTTTTCCATGTCTAAAATCATCATTATCTATTCCTGGTAAATCATCATGTATTAGTGAAAAATTGTGTACCATTTCTATTGCAATTGCATATGGCAAACATATTTCTATATCTTTTTTAAATATTTCATATGTTGCTAATACTAGAATTGGTCTTAGTCTTTTTCCACCTGCCATCAAGCTATATTCGACTGATCTATTTAATATATATTCTAGGCATTCTTGCTTTCTTACTTTTTTTTCTAATTCCTTATTAATAAATTCTTGGTAATTTCTTAGTTGATTTTTAAAGTCCATAGTTAGTCTCCTTTTATATATTAAACTAGATTTTTATTATACAGACATTACTTCTTTTTCTTTTGTTTCTGCTATTTTGTCAATTTCTTCAACATATTTGTCTGTTAATTTTTGAATTTCATTTTCAGCACCTTTTAATTCGTCTTCTGTCATGTCTCCTGCCTTTTGGTCTGCTTTTGCTTTGTCTATTCCTTCTCTTCTAACATTTCTAACTGCTACTTTTGCTTCTTCTGCCATTTTCTTTACATCTTTTACTATTTCTTTTCTTCTTTCTTCTGTTAATTCTGGGAAGGTCAATCTAATTACTTTCCCATCATTATTAGGGTTAATTCCTATGTCTGATGCTAATATTGCTTTTTCTATTTCTTTTAATACACTTGCATCCCATGGTTGTATTACTATTAATCTTGCTTCTGGTACTGATACTGCTGCAACTTGATTAATTGGTGTTTGTGTACCATAGTAATCTATTTTTACTTTATTTAATATTGCAGGGTTTGCTCTTCCTGCTCTTATTTCTGATAATCTTTCATTATATGAGTTTATTGCTTTTTCCATTTTTTCTTTTAAATTTGTATAATCCATTTTATATCCTCCTTTTAAGATTTAATGTTTTACATTAATCTTATTTTAATTTTTATATTTTTGTTTTATTACTTTTTATTACCTGAATTATTTTACTATTGTTCCTATTTTTTCTCCTTTTACAGCTCTTACAATGTTTTCTGGATCTTCTATTGCAAATACTAATAATGGCATTTTATTGTCTCTACACATTGCAGTTGCTGTTGAATCCATAACTTTTAAATCTCTTTCTAAAACTTCCATATATGATATTTCTTCGAATTTCTTTGCATTTGGATTTATTGCTGGATCATCATCATATACTCCATCTACTGTTTTTCCTAATAAAATTATGTCTGCTTTTATTTCTGTTGCTCTTAATACTGCTGCTGTATCTGTTGTAAAATATGGATGACCAGATCCACATGCAAATATTACTACTCTTCCTCTACTTAAATGTTTTTCTGCTTTTCTTTGTATAAATGGTTCTGCTATTTCTCTCATTTCTATTGCAGTTTGTACTCTTGTATAAATTTCTCTTGCTTCTAATGCGTCTTGTAATGCTAACCCATTCATTACTGTTGCTAACATTCCCATATAGTCTGCTGTTGTTCTTTCCATTTGGTGTCCGTTTCTTCCTCTCCAGAAGTTTCCTCCACCTACTACTACTGCAACTTCTACACCCATTTCTACTATTTCTTTTATTTTATCACAAATATTACCTATGGTTTCTGCATCTACTCCTGTTCCTTTTTTTCCTGCTAATGCTTCTCCACTTAATTTTAATAATACTCTTTTGTATTTTAGATCTGCCAAAATACCCACTCTCCTTAATTTCATTTTCTTGCTTATTTTATCATAGTTTATAAAAAAATACATCATTTTTTTGAGATTTTATTAATATTTTATAAGTAAAATTTTATACAATAATAAAAACCGCAAATGAATTAAATTCACTGCGGTTTTATTTTATTGCTATTTCAAATTTTTCAAGCTATTTTTAATGACTTTTTGCTCCGTCCCCAAAATCATCTTATTGTAATTGTTTCATTACTTCTTCAGCAAAGTTTTCTTCTTTTTTCTCGATTCCTTCACCTTTTTCAAATCTTGCAAATTCTGTTACTTCTGCATTATGTTCTTTTAATAATTGAGAAACTTTTTTGCTTGGATCTTTTACGAATTCTTGGTCTACTAAGCATATTTCGCTGTAGAATTTACCAATTCTTCCTAATACGATTTTTTCTGCAATTGCTTCTGGTTTTCCTTCATTCATTGTTTGTGCTTTTAAGATTTCTTTTTCTTTTTCTAATCTTTCAGCTGGAACTGAAGCTTCGTTTAAGTATTCAGGTCTTGCTGCTGCAATTTGCATACATACGTCTTTTGCAACTTCTTTATCTCCTGATTTCATGTTTACTAAAACTGCTATTTTTCCATCACCATGGATATATTTTTCAACTAATCCTTCTGATTCAAATCTAGCAAATCTTCTAATATTCATGTTTTCACCAATTGTAGCTATTTTTCCAACTAATACTTCATTAACTGTTTTTCCTGGTTCTTCAATTGAATCTTGTGCTAATAATTCTTCTACATCTTTTGGATTTTTTTCAGCTACTTGTTTTGCTACATTTGCTACAAATGTTTTAAATTCTTCATTTTTAGCAACAAAGTCTGTTTCTGCATTTACTTCTACTACTGCTCCAACTTTTCCGTCTTCTGATACATATGCTTCAACTAATCCTTCTGCTGCAACTCTTCCTGATTTTTTAGCTGCTTTTGCAATTCCTCTTTCACGTAATAATTCGATTGCTTTTTCCATATCTCCATCTGTTTCTGTTAAAACTTTTTTGCAGTCCATCATCCCTGCTCCTGTTTTTTCTCTTAGGTCTTTTACTTGACTTGCAGTAATCATATTATATTCCTCCTTTTATTATATAACTAATATACTAATAGAGAGTAGAGCAGAAAAGCTCCACCCTCTTTTTATTTAATATAAATAGGTTTTATTAAATTATTCTGTTACTTCTTCAGCTTCTTCGTTAGCAACAACTTGTTCAATTGTTGTTGTTTCTTCTTCTACTGATTGTTCTTCTTGTTCAGCTTCAAAGCTTTCGCCTTGTTTTCCTTCAATAACTGCATTTGCCATAACATCAGCTATTAATTTAACTGCTCTTATAGCATCATCATTTCCAGGAATTACATAATCTACATCTTCTGGATTACAGTTTGTATCTACTAACCCAACTAATGGAATTCCTAATTTTTTAGCTTCTAATACAGCTATTCTTTCTTTTTTAGGATCTACTAAGAATATTACTCCTGGTAGTTCTTTCATATCTTTAATTCCACCAAGGTTTCTTTCTAATTTTTCCATTTCTTTCTTTAATAATATTACTTCTTTTTTAGGTAATACTTCAAATGTACCATCTTCTGCCATTGCTTCTAAGTCTTTTAATCTTTTAATTCTTGTTTGGATAGTATCGAAGTTTGTTAACATTCCTCCTAACCATCTTTTATCAACATAGTACATTCCACATTTTAAAGCTGCTTCTTTCATGCAGTCTTGAGCTTGTTTTTTAGTTCCAACAAATAATATTGTTTTTCCTTCTTCAGCTTGTTCTCTCATGAAGTTATATGCTTCATCTAATTTTTTTGATGTCTTTTGTAAATCGATAATATGGATACCATTTCTAGCTTGGAATATATATTCAGCCATTTTAGGATCCCATCTTCTTGTTTGATGTCCAAAGTGAACACCTGCTTCTAGTAATTGTTTCATTGCAACTACTGCCATTTTTAATTCCTCCCTTTTTGTTATTCTTCCGCCTAAGTTTCTCGTTTTTTAGGACCTAACTTTTAGGCACTTCCCGTAAAACTAGCTTATGACGTGATTAATTACGTTAGCTATTATACCAAGATTTTTGTTAAAAATCAACCCTTTTTCCATATTTTGTGCATATTTGTGAATTATCATTCCGTTATTTTAAACATATTGTGCAAAATATGTCAATTTATAACATATTATGTATTAATAGAATATAATATTTATTTATTATTTTCTAGGTATTCAATTTTAGAAAGGAGGGTTTTTATGTCAAAAAGAACAAGTACAATACTATTCTTCTTTGTTTTTTCATTATTTTTAATGTTTTTTTATTGCACTTCTTTGGCATTTGGTCCTTCAAATGAAAATCTTTATCAAGGAATTGATATTAGTTCTTGGCAAGGTTATGTTAATTTTTCTGCTGTGAAAAAATCTGGAATTGATATTGTATATATAAAATCAAGTGAAGGAATATCATATGTTAATCCTTATTTAGAATATAGTTACAAAAATGCTAAATCTAATGGGCTAAAAGTTGGATTTTATCACTATGTTACTGCTAAAAATACAACACAAGCTCGTAATCAAGCCATTTTTTTTGCTAAAACTATTTTGGGAAAACAATTTGATTGTAAGCTTGCAATGGATTTTGAAGATTTTAGTAGTTTATCAAAATATGAAGTTAATCAAATATCTAAAGTATTTTTAAATACATTGCAATCATTATCTAATTCACAACCTATCATTTATAGTAATTCTTATTCTGCTAGAACCATTTTTGATAAAAATTTAAATTCTTATCCTCTTTGGGTTGCAAATTACGGTGTTACTTCCCCTAGCAATAATGGTAAATGGCAATATTGTCAAGGTTGGCAATATACAAGTTCAGGTAGAATAAATGGTGTTTCAGGTAATGTTGATAGGAATGTTTTTACTTCTGATATTTTTGTTACTAATTCTTCTATTTCAACTTTTCCTACTTCATCATCTTCTTCAATTATATATACTGTAAAACGTGGCGATACTTTAAGTGCAATTGCTTTAAAATATAAAACTACTGTAAGTTCAATAGTTGCTCAAAATTCTTTTATAGTTAATCCAAATTTGATTTACCCAGGACAAAAAATTTCTATTAGTTCAAATATTAATTTTGGAAGCTCCTCTACTAGCACTAAATACTACAAAATAAAATATGGTGATACTTTAAGTCAAATTGCATCTAGATTTGGTACTACAGTATCTAAAATTGCTAGATTAAATAATATTTCTAATCCGAACCTTATATATGCTGGAAGAACTATTCTAATTCCTAGTAGGTAACTACAATTAATATTTTAAAAAAGGAATAAAAATAATTTTTTATTCCTTTTTTATATTTTATAATGTTGCTCCTATTATTCCAGCTTCATTTCCTAATACTGCTGTTTGTATATTTATCTCTTTTCTAGGATTAAACAACATATCTTCTTTTAATATTGTTTTTTTTACATCTTGTAGCAATACTTCGGAAAAGTATACAAAGCTTCCACCAATTCCAATTGCTTCTGGTTCAAAAATATTTACTAAGTTTGCTATACCTACACTTAAATCTCTAATGTATTGTTTTCTAACTTTTTCTATTTTAGCATAATCTTTACTTTCTTTTGTTGTGTCTTTTAAAATTGCCATTAATTCTTTTCCACTTGTTTTATCTTCTAACCATAGTTCGTTCCTTAAATTATCCTTAAAAACTCTCATTGAACCATACTTTTCGAAACATCCTTTTCTTCCGCAATTACACTTTAATCCATTTTCTTTTATTACCATATGACCAAATTCACACCCTGGATATTCCCCAGTTTCTAATAAATTTCCATTTATTATTACTGCTCCACCAATTCCTGTTCCTAATGTCATAAATAATATTCTATTATATTTTTTTAATGCTCCATATTTATTTTCTGCTAAAGCTGCACACTTTGCATCATTACGTATTTTTATTGGTAAATTTATTTCTTTATTAATTGCATCTACTATATTATAATCTTTTAGTCCTAAATTTACAGATTTAATAATTTTATTTTGATTTACTGTTCCTGGTATTGCGATTCCTATTTCTGTTATTTTGTAATTATTTTGATATTCTTTTACATTATCTATAATTGTTTCTTCTATTGTTTTTTTTATTAGTCTATTTGCAATTCCTCTTAACTTTTTTTCTCTTTTATCCAAAATTTTTCCATCTTTGTCTACAACTCCTATTGCAATGTGGCTTCCTCCTAAATCTATTCCTATTTTCATTTATTTCCCTTTCATTTTATATTTATATAAAAAGACTGATAGTATTTCTACTTTCAGCCTTTTTGAATTTTTTATTTTTTCGTGTTTTAAAATGATTTTTTGCTCCGTCCCCAAAATCACAAAATCATTAGCCAACTCCATACGCTGAGAATAAGAAATTTCCCATATATACTTGGATACAAGGTACTAATACTACTAATACGAAGAATATTAATACTACACCTACTATTGCATATACTACTTGTGGTAATGCTTTCATTATCTTTGTCATTATGTTGTCTATATCTATTTCCATATATTCAACTAATTTTTCCATCATTTCTGATAAATCTGTTTGCATACCTATTTTTAACATTTCTGTTACCATTGGTTTTGACAATCCTGCTTTTTCAAATGGTTCTATCCATGATGTTCCCATTAATATATTATTTATTGATGTTTCAACCATTGATAGCATGACATAGTTTTTTACTACGTTTTTACTTACTTCTAATGCTTCTTGAATTCTCATTCCATTACGTAAATTTAGTAACATTGCCTTCATTAATCTTGAGAAATCTAGTGCATATATTAGTTCCCCAAATATTGGCATTTTATATTTAAAATAATGAAAATTATATTTTCCTCTTGGTGTATTTATATATGCTATAATTCCTACAACAACTGCTACTACAATAAATGTTGGTACATACCAATATTGAATAACTTTGTTTAAGAAGTCTGCAAACCATAATGTAACTGCTGGTAATGTATCTTGTGTTCCCATTTCATCAAATACATTTTGAATTGCTGGTATTGCTACTAATGTTCCTACAACTAGCATTACAAGTAATAATACAAATTGTACTATATTAGGTATTAAAATTGATCTTATCTTTTTATTTAAACTTTCTGATTCATCTAAGTATTGAACTGCTTGTTCTAGTGATTTTGTTAATGATCCAGATAATTCACCAACTTTTATCATATTTATATAAATATAAGGAAATACATTTGAATAATATTCCATTGTTGTATACATATTTTCACCAGCTTCTACCCCTGCTAGTATATCTTCTAGTATTCCTTTAAATGATACATTTTCAGTTCCTTCAATAATTGTACTTAAAGCATGAATATTATTAAAGTTGGCCTTTTTTAACAAGTAAAAGTTCTGCGTAAATACAACCACATCTCTTGTTGTTATTTTTTCTGTTTTAGCAAAATATAAATTTATTTTTTCTTTTGTTGTAAGTGTTTTTGGCTTTCCTGCTATTTGTGTTGTATTAACATTTTTCATTATTTCTTGAATATCTGTTACATTTTTCTTTTTCCTTTTTGGTGCACTGTTTTTTCTATATGCCATTTGTTCTATAGATATTGGAAGTAAATTATTTTCTTTTAAACTTTTTATAAGATATAATCTACTTGATGCTTCAACTCTATTTCTTACAATTACGCCTTTATCTGTCATTGCTTTATACATATATGTTGGCATAAATTTATCCTCCTTCTATTAAAGTTTTCTATCTCCTTTTTTTATCTTTAGTTGCATTATTGTTCTATTTAATATTTCTTGATTTTTCTCTTCTATTTGTGCTTTAGCTTGATCTAATGTTATTTTATTTTCAACAAATAATTCTGCAAGTGAATTTATTAATCCTATACTTCCTTTTTCTAAGTTACTTTGTATAGCATCTTCTATTTCTGATACACTTAATTTTTCTTTACGAATAATACCTGCTACTATGTTATCTACAACCATTACTTCTGGTACTAATACTAATTTGCCATCTCTTCCTTTTAATAATCTTTGTGATACAACAAGTTTTAATAATGCTGATAATAAGTATTTAATACTTGCTTGATCTCTTACTTCGTAGAAGTTTATCATTCTGTCTATTGTTTCTGCACAAGATTTTGTATGCAATGTTCCTATAACTAAATGTCCAGATTCTGCCATTTCTATTGCTGCTTCCATTGTTACTTTATCACGAATCTCTCCTATTACAAGAATATCACAGTCTTCTCTTAATGCGTTTTTAACACCATCACTAAATGTTAAAGAATCTCTACCTTTTCCCACCTCTTTTTGTACAATTAATGACATTTTAGAATGATGCTTATATTCTACTGGATTTTCTAGTGTTAATATTTTCTTATTTTGATTTTCATTTATATAATCTATTAATGAGTTTAATGTTGTTGTTTTACCAGAGTTTGTTTTACCTGTTACTAATATCAATCCTTGTGGTTGATATGACATTCTTCTAACTATATCAGGTATTCCTAATGATTCATATGGTGGTAATTCACTTTTTATTAATCTTAGTGTGCAAAGTGGTACTTCATCTGTTAATGATATATTTACTCTTAAACGTATATCTTTATATTCATAAGACATATCTAATTTTCTAGTTGTATTAAAAACTTCATCTTTATCTATATTCCCTCTAACTAAAAAATCATATATTTCGTTCATATCATCTGGTGTTAATATTTTTGTACCTTTAACTGGTATCAAATCTCTTGATACTCTAAGCATTGGTTTGTTTCCAGGTACTAAATGTATATCTGAAGCATCTAATTCTATTGCTTCATCTAATATTTTATTCATATCCATACTCTTTTTCTCCTTTGCAAAATTAATAAATAAGTAATTTTTTATTTAGTTCTTCTAATGTTGTATAACCTTGTACAACTTTTCTTATTCCATCTACAACTAATGGTCTATATCCTTGTTTTAATGCTTCTTGTTTTATTTCTATACTAGATTTTCCTCTCATTATTTCAGCTTGAATTTCTTCTGTTACATTCAATATTTCAAACACACCTATTCTATCAAAAAATCCAGTATTATTACAATGTTTACATCCTATTGCATCATATGTCATTCCATTTAAGTTATATTCTACACCATATTTTTTACCTATTTTTTCTATTATTTGTTTTTCTTCTTCTGTAAATGGTCTTTCTTTTCTACATTTTGTGCATAATTTTCTTACTAATCTTTGTGATATTATAGTTGCTAATGTACTTGCTACATCATAATCTGAAAGTCCCATTTTTCTAAGTCTTGTTATAACTTCTACTGCATTTATTGTGTGAATTGTTGATAAAACATAATGTCCTGTTTGACCCGCTTGTATCGCAATTTCTCCTGTTTCTTTGTCTCTTATTTCTCCAACTAAAATTATATCAGGGTCTTGTCTTAAAACTGTTCTTAATGAATCTGAGAATGATGCTCTTGCATCTATTTCTATTTGGTTTAGCCCTTCTATACGAATTTCAACTGGGTCTTCTATTGTTGTTATATTTATTTCTGGACTATTTAAATAATCTATAATACTATATAAACTTGTTGTTTTACCTTCACCAGTAGGTGCTGCCATAATTGTTATACTATTTCTTTTGTTAATACTTTTACTAAGTTCTTCTTCTGTTGCTGGAAATCCTAGATCAAATATATTACGTATGTTTGAATTTTTCTTTAATAATCTTAAAACAAATTTTTCTCCATATACATTTGGTTGTGAAGATACACGAATATTATAATCTTCATATAATAAAATTCTACCATCTTGTGCTTCTTGTTTTTCTTGATGCATATTTGATATTGCTTTTAATCTTCCTATAATTTGTCCTTGTTTTTCTTTGGCAATATTTGCAGCTGTAAATAATTCACCATCTATTCTGTATCTAACTCTTACTTTATTTTCCATTGGTTCAATATGAATATCACTAGCACGTCTTTCAATTCCCGTTTTTATGATACTATCAACTAGGTTTGTTATAGTGTCATTTCTACCTTTTACATTTAGATTTGTTGTTGCCTCTCCTTCTTGTGATTTTATTATTCTATCTATATCACTTTCAAAGGTAATGTAACTTTCCATTACTAGTCCTTTATTTAAAAGTAATAATCTCATTGCATCCATTGATCTTTGGTTCACATTATCTGCAAAACATACTTTAATCTTTCCATTATTAATTTCAAATGGTATTGCTTTATTTTCTTTTGCAATATCCAAAGATATATAATCTGTTATTTTTATTTTTAAGGTTTTGTTTGTTAATAATACCCCTTTTGTTCCTATTATATCTCCTATTGCTTCTACCAACTTAAATGGATCACATACTTCTAATATATATAAAATATCACCTAATTTTTTCTTAGGATGTTCTCTTTGATATTCTAATGCTTTTTCTATATCATTTTCTGTTACAATCCCTCTTTTTACTAATTCCACACCTATAGGTTGTCTTCTTTTTAAATCCATAAGATTCCTTCCTTTCTTTTGTGTTATTTTAATGTATATGTTGTAGTTCTATTTTGACTTCCTGCTTTGAATTTTACTTGTATCACTTGTTTTCCATTTTTTATTTGTTCTATAAATGTACAGTAATCTACATTTTTTGCTATTTTTACTTGGTTTTTATAGATTCCTTTATTTGCTGATATATATGTGTATTGAACTCCATTATCAAATGCTACATAATCTTCTTTACATTCTAAAATTTTTATTCCTTGATGATTAATTTCATCTGTAAAATTACTATTAAATGCTGTATATTCAGTTAATGGGTCCGTATAAAAATTTGATGTTTTAACACTTTTAACAAAAGCACCTGTTATGATTCCTATTACAGCTACTACAATTGTTAACACAAGTATATATATTGTTAATGATATCAGCGTAATACCCTTTTCTGAATTCATTTTAATTCTCCTTTGTAAGTATTGTTGATAATTCAACTGTTTGCTCTTTTGCTTTAAACATATATGTTATTTTAACATTTACCTTTTTTACTATATCTTTTGTTTTATCTGTTTTTCCTTCTAAATCTGTATAATCTGTTACTGTAATTGTTTTATAATATCCTTGTTTCTCTGTTTCTTCATTTTCAGCAATAATACTATTTCCATTTGCCACACTTTTTCCTATATATGCTTCTATTCCTTCATTTTTTATATTTTCAATTTCATTTATTGCAACATATGTAGCATCAGATTTTAACTGAATTTCCTGTGATGTACTATTTATTCTATATACTAATAATGAAATAATTGAAATAAATATAAAAATTACAATTACTGAAACAGATATGTCAATTCCTGTAAATCCTTTTTCACTACATACTTTCATTACAATTTTTAATTCCTTTCTTATTGTTTTTTATATTATGTAATAATTATAATTATAAATTAATGTTATTAGAAAAATTAAAATATTCGAAGCTCCTAACCAGAAGC